>Ga0181533_1003092_pt1 | contig 18503 bp, 12 predicted proteins | sample PEATcosm2014_Bin_45_FD_119772 | JGI IMG/M metagenome (GOLD analysis project Ga0181533, IMG submission 119772) | Peatland microbial communities from MTU Mesocosm Facility, Houghton, MI, USA - PEATcosm2014_Bin11_60_metaG | ecosystem: Environmental > Terrestrial > Soil > Wetlands > Peat | place... | reverse complement strand
ACCGGCTCCGGGCCAGGGCAAGCTTGCCCTGGCCCGGAAGACCAAAACAAAGACCTTCCTGATAAGGAAAAAGTGTCAGGCATGTGCCCGGTCTAAAGTGTCAGGGATCTGCCCGTCCGCACATGAGTAGTTAATAGCCAACAGGGAGTAGAAAAACTGGGCGCGCGGACGGATTGCCTTGCCCTGGTGGCAGCTCATGGAACAATTGTGCGCCGGAAGGGGATAATTCTATGCATTTCGGCGGGGTTTTTTGACGGCTTGTTTTCAGTGGGTTGCGGGTTGCCGTGTCGAAGCGGCATTGACGGAACAAGGGGGCGAGCCTGAAACGCCGATCGGGCGTTCGCGACCGCCGGGGTTGGGGCGGCCACGATTTCGGCGCGCCGGACGGATCAGGGCTTCGCCATGTCCTCGGGAAAAGGCTGAGGCGTGTCCGCCGGGACGAGGATCCGGTCGCCTACATAGCCGTCCTTGCCGAAACGCAGGTCAATGGATTCCGGTTTTAGCGGCAAGTGGAGATCGAACATTCCCCGTGTATCGGTAACCGCGTGGGTTTGGACTTTGTTGCCGTTCATGACGTCGACCTCGACGCCCGCAATCGGCATTCTGGAGACACGGTCCGTGACTTCGCCCTGAAAATCCCACGGCGGCAGGGGCGGCGGGGGCGGGGGATGGGAGATATGCCACGCTGCGACGCCCAGCAAAGCTGCCGCGACCACGGCCGCTGCCAGCCAGGCCTTACGCCGACGGCCCAAGGGCCAACCTAGGATGGGCTTGAGCCGGGCAGCCACTTCCGCCGCGGAGGGGTTGGCGATGGCCTGGGCCTCCAGCATGGGCGGCAAGAGCGTCTTGTCGAGCAGCCAGGGGCAAATAGGCTTGTGCAGCGCATCGGCCTGCATGTACTCGAAATCGATGTAGTCGGAGCCGCGCGCGTGCTCTGACCAGCAAAGAACGAGCAAGCGCGAACTGCGGATGGCCTGGCGCAGCCTCAGCCTCCACGGCGAGGTGGGGTCGATGGATTGCACGTCGAAGAAGACGCGATAGCCGAGGCGGCGCAGCTCGTCGCGCAACGGGGTCACGCGGTCAGAATCCGCGCGGGAGTAGCTGAGAAAGACGTCGTAGCGGGCCATGAACATACGACCTATTGTTGCAAAATCGGCTCAAGCTGATGCAGGGCCGCGGTCATGCCGGCGCTGTCGCCGCTGCGGACTGCGTTAAGGAGGGCGATCCAGGAGGCACGGCTTTGGGCGATCGTGGGGGAATTCTCGGCAAAGAAACTTGTGATTGGGTCGGAATCATAAATCCAGGTCCCCCCTTTCAACGCGCCTGCCCTTTCTTGGAGCGATTTGTCCATCTCCAGCGCGCTCTTCTTATCTCCGGCGCCCCATTCGCAGGCGAGCGCGATGGCGTCAGGCATGATGGTCGCGTACGACGGCAGCCATTGATCTACCCCGCGGAGTTGCTGCAGACAGGCGCCGAACCGGCCGGCTAAGAGGTCGACAGCCGCGAGGTTTATCTGCACCCCGATCGGCGATACGGCAAATTGTCTGACAGCTTCATGGCTCACCGGCGCCACGGTGCTTGTTGCGTTCACTCCGATCTGCGCGGTGGCGTATCCATCTCCCGAGCGCAGAAGATTCTGGAGGGCTTGCGTGGCCTTATCGAACAAGGCAGCGGCTTGGCCCCCGGTGGCGTGCGTTCCCTCTGCGGCTAACGTGTTGCCCAGATCAAGCTCAGTCCATGCCCAATATCTGCCGGCTCCCATTGCGGCATACTCTCGCGCTAAGAGCTCAAAGTCATCCGCGGATTGGGCCAGCAGCCGCAGACTCTGGTCCGCAGGGGCCGCGTCGCTCTCGCGCAGGCGCGCGTTGGCCGCATCCCAGACTGCCTCGAGCCAGACAGCCCTTACGTCTTCGTCGGCAGGCACCTGTTGGTGCGCCAGCGCGGCGTCGTCTCGCGCTTCCTCCAGCGCTTCGGTCGCGGCGTGGTATTGCGCCGAAAGCTGGAATGACCTGGCGCTTCGCTCACTGCCCTCCAGCTCTGTACGCAGCAGTTCGCGGTTTCGCTCCAGGGCTGACTGGGCCGTCTGCATGGCCTTGGCGCGCAACTCGCGCGCCGTGCCGGCCTCGCTCTGAAACAGGCGTGCCGCCTCAGGGTAATTCCTCAGCACGAAGGCCGACATAGCAGCCTCTTTGTCCTTGTTATCGAGCGCCCACTGCTTCACCATCGCATCGCCCTCAGCGGGGGTGAAGCCCTTGTCCACGGCCCAGGCATTGATCTCGGCCGCCACATCCTGCCGCTCGGCTTGCGCGCCTTGCTGCTCCGCGGCCAGCTGCGCCTGCCGGGCGATGTTCTCCTGCGTGAGCGCGACGTTCTTTTGTGTGGTCGCAGCGTTCTGCTCCGTGAGCTCGGTGATTTGCCGCTGCTGCGACCGCACCTGCTGCGAAAGTCGCGTCACGCGCTCCAACAAGGCCTGAATCTGTGCCGGCCCTCCGAGGAGGGGCGATTTCTTTGGCAACAACTGGATGGTGATTTTGTTGACGGTGGGTCCAAGCCCGGTGACCAGTTGGCCGTCGGCCGGCTGATAGATTGCCCAGTCGCCTGTACCAGAGATGACAATACGCAGATCGACCTGCCCAGCAGCGCCCGGAGAAACAGTTAATCGCGCCTCACCCTGGGGGCTCGTAGGGTTTTGGGCGTCCACGTCGAGTTGCGAGTTGTCCATGTGCGTGAGTCTTACTTGAACCCCTTGCACGGGCTGTACCGGCTCGAGAAATGTTTGCACAACCACAGTGATCTCCCGCTGCGGGGCAGGCGTTTCGGCGGCTGCGGCGAGCGCTGCGCAGCCCAAGCCCACGAGAAGGAGAACCGACGGGCGAGAACTTAGCCCTACCCTCATAGCCGTACTTCCAGATGGAGTGCTGAAATCTGCTCAGAAGTCTAGCACGGATAGTTGGCGGGAAAAGTCGACAACGCGCGGGAGTAGCTCAAAAACACGTCGTAGCGCTTGCCGAACACGGAAATGGCTCCTTACTGCTGCAAAATCGGTTCAAGCTGATGAAGGGCCGCGGTCATGCCGGCGCTGTCGCCGTTCTGAACGGCGGTGAAGAGGGCGACCCAGGAGGCGCGGCCGTTGGCGAAGGCAGGGGAATTCGAGAGGATCTGAAGCGAGCCGGTAAAATCCCAGACTGACGCTTCCAGCGTTGCGGACTTCGACAGGAGCGCTTTTTCCGTTTGACGGGCGGCATTCCTGTCTCCCGCGCCCCACTGGCAGGCGAGTTCGATGGTGTCGCGCACCACGGCTTGCGGCCTGGACAATGCGTCGTCGGTGACGATAGCCATGCGCTGAATACACGTGGAGTAACGCGCGGCCATGAAACTGACTTCCATGATGTTCATTTGAGTTTCGGCCCAATCCTCAGGCAGATCGGCTTTGGTTTCAACCTCAAGCACCCTCTGATATGCCTGGATGGCCTGATCGAACAAAGCCGGGGCTTTGTCGCCCCCGGTATGCAACGCCTCACTTGCCAGCGCGTCGCCCAGATCAAGCTGCGCCGTAGCCCAGTATTGCGGGAGATCAGCTTTGGTGAAAACCTCAAGCGAGTTTTCGAACGCCTGCACGGATTGAGCGAGGAGGGGGCCTGCTCTATCACCGCTGGTGCGCAGCCCCTCCTGCATCCACGTCAAACCGAGGTTGATTTGCGCTCTGCCCCAGTCCTGAGGCAGATCGGCCTTGGTGTAAACCTCCAGCGCATTTTGATAGGCCAGCGCCGCCTGATCGAAGAAATCGGGGGCTTTCTCGTCACTGGCGCGAATTCCCTCATTCTCGAGCGCGCTTCCCAGGTTGTTCTGGATCTGTGCCCAAGTCTGCGGAAGGGCGTCCCTGGTGATGACCTCCAGTGCGCTTTTGAAGGCTTGCACCGCCTGATCGAGCAGAGCGGCGTTGCCTGCCTGGTTGGATCTCAGGCCCTCCTCCATCAAGGCAAGGCCCAGGGCATCCTGGGTAATGGCCCAGCGCTGAGGAAGGTCGGCTTTGGTATCGACTTCAAGCGCCTTTCCAAAGGCATGTACCGCAGCATCAAGCAGAGCAGCGGCGTTTGCGCCGAGTGCGTGCTGGCCTTCCTGGGTCAGGGCAATTCCGAGGTTGAACTGGGTTTTGGCCCAGTCCTGCGGCAGGTTGGCTTTCGTGATGACGTCAAGCGCTTGATGAAAGGCCTGCACCGCCTGATCGAAGAACGCAGTGGCCTTGTCTGCGCTGGCCCGCTCTCCCTCACTCTCGAGCGCAATCCCAAGATCGTTCTGGGTAACGGCCCAGTCCTTGGGCAGATCGGCTTTGGTGCGCACTTCAAGTGCCTTTTGAAATGCCTGCACGGACTCATCAAAGAACGCGGCCGCCTTGTCTCCGCTGGCCCGCTCTCCCTCGTCCTCGAGCGCATTTCCGAGGCCGTCTTCTGCCGCCGCCATCGCCTGGCGATCTCCCAGGGCGGCATATTCGCGCACCAGCGAATCAAAATCGGTTGCCGACTGAGCCAGCAATGGAAGACTCTGATCGGCGGGTGCGACCTCGCCTTCCCGCGAACGCGCGCTGGCTGCCTCAGAAACCGCCTGCAGCCAAAGCTCGTGAAAGTCCTTGTCGTTGGGGTGCTTCTTCGCTTCCGCGTCGGCAGTGGCAACGGCGCTTTCCAGCGTCTCGGTGGCATCGTGGTATTTCAGGTTCAACTGGTCAGCGCCGGCAGCGGCCTGGCATTGGTTGATGAGCTGGCGAAGATCGTTCCGGGCCGCGTCCACCTCATTCTCGCGCGCTCTTTCGTGCGCCGCCGCCGATGCCTCGTGCCCGTTGATCTGCTCGCGGGTAGCGTCGGCGGCTTGCTTGTAGTCCTCGGCCGCAGCGGCGTAGTTCTTGAGCGCGAACGCGGCCAGAGCTTTTTGTTCGGCCGTCGTAGCCCGGGCGGCCTGCAGCTTGATGCTCTGCGCCCAGATCGCGACTTGCTGATCGACCTGGTCGTGGGGGAATCCGGTGGCCTGGGCAAAATCGGCCAGGGCCGAGGTCAGGTATTGCTGCTGGCCCTGCCCCTGAGCAGCCTCGGTTTTGAGCGTGCTCACCTGCTTTTGCAGGCTGTTCACCTCGAGGAGCAGCCGACGGAGATAGGCCTGAATCTGGGCAGGTCCCAGGAGCGCGAACGATCCCTTGGGAAGCAGAAGGACCCTGACGGGGGATTTGAGACCGGATAATTGCCCATCGGCTGGATCGTAGATGACAAGATTGCTTACGCCGGAGATGACAATGCGCAGGCCGCCATTCTTCGCCGCGCTCTGAGAGATCAGCAACTGTGCTTCGCCCCGGGGATTCGTAGGGCCCTGGGCATCGACGGCGGGTTGCGCGCTGATGAGGTGCGTGAGCGATACATGAGCCGCTTTCACGGGCTGCGGCGGCTGTGCGATCGCGTTGGTCACGATGACGGTGACGCTCATTTGCGGGGCGGGCGTTTGGGCACGTGCGGCGAGCGCTGCGCAGCCCACGCCCAGCAGAAGGAGAACCGGCGATCGAGGCCCTACCCTCATAGCCGCACTTCCAGATGGAGTGCTGAAATCTGCTCAGAAGTCTAGCACGGAAAACGAGACGGGAATGCCGTTGAGGAATGATGCGGCGAGGTGGCCGTCGGGGGTGACGGCGACGAGGTTGGCGAGGCTGCCGGGGACGAGCGAGCCGGTTTCGGCCTCAAATCCGGTGAGCGCGGCGGGATTGCCGGTGAGAAGGCGGAGGCCCTGCTCGAGGGTGGCGCCGGTGAAGGCGAGGAAGTTGGAGAGCGCGCGGTCGAGAGTGAGGACGCTGCCGGCGAGGACGCCATCGCACGTGGCGCGGCCGTCGGCGACCTGTACGGTGAGGCCGCCGAGGCGGTATTCGCCGTCGGGCATGCCGGTGGCGCTCATGGCGTCGGTGACGAGGATGGCGCGGTCGGGGCCCTTGGCGCGCCACCAGAGGCGGGCGATCTCGGGCGCGGAGTGGATGCCGTCGCAGATGAGCTCGGCGAAGAGGGAATCGTCGGTCAGCACGGTGCCGAGGATGCCGGGCTCGCGGTGGTCGAGGGGGCGCATGGCGTTGAAGGTGTGGGTGGCGCTGGTGGTGCCGGCGGCAATGGCGGCGCGGGTTTCAGCGGCGGTGGCGTTGGAGTGGCCGAGAGAGACGCGGACGCCGCGGGCGGTGGCGTGGGCGGCGAGTTGAGGTGCACCGGGCAGCTCGGGCGCGAGAGTGATGAGGCGGACGTGGCCTTCGGCGGCGTCGAAGATGCGGTCGAAGAGGGCGATGTCGGGCTCGAGGAGATGCTCGGCGGGCTGCACGCCGCGCTTGGCGTGAGAAAGAAATGGTCCCTCGAGATGGATGCCGAGGGGGACGGCGGCGGTGGTGGAGGGCGCGGCCTGATTGCCTCGCCGCCCGATGATGCGGGCGAGGCCGGCGACGGCGCGGAGGGTGGCGTCAATGGGCGCGGTGACGGTGGTCGAGAGGAAGCAGGCGGTGCCGCGCGAGGCGAGAAACGCGCCGATGGCGGCGAGAGCTTCGGGCGTGGCCTCCATGACGTCGTGGCCCGCTGCGCCGTGGATGTGGATGTCGAAGAAGGAGGGAGCGAGCGTGGCTTCAGGGAAGTCGAGGATGCGGGCGCCGGCGGGTGCGGCGGTTTCGGCACGCGTGGAGATGGAAGCGATGCGGCCGCCGTCTAGGACGACGATGGGGTGGTCGTGGAGACGGGAGCCGTCGTAGAGGCGGCGTGCGGTGAGGACGGTGGGGGCTTGCGGCATGGCGCGCGGTTCCTTTGGATGTCTTCATTATCCAATGCGGAGGCCTGTGGTATCCGACCCTTTCGCAAAAGGCGCGAAAGGATGGGGCCCCTATGTTCGTGCTGGGTTGAGGGAGGTGGGTTGGGGTTTGTGCTGTCCCACCCTTTCGCAAAGAGCGCGAAAGGATGGGGCACGGGGCTCAGACCAGGTGCTCGAGCTTCACATTCTCTGCAGCGTATTGCTGTCCGACGGCGATCAGATGCGGAATGCCATCGACGGCATCGAGGCGCGCCAGGTTGGGGTGTTCGTCCAGGATCTTCAGCAACTCATCTTTCTTGTAGCTGCGGTTGTAGCGCACGTAACTGAACCAGCTTTCTGCGGGCCGCGGACGCCAGACGGGAAAACTGCATTTGCCCTCGCTGTCTTTGCGTTCGGCGTCCGCAGCGTCGACCAGAAACCCGACCTCGCCATCGAGAATCTCGCCGAAGATGCACTCGCCGAGGCAGCGGCAGAGATAATCCTGCTGCCAGCCCATGGATTGCAGCAATGCGGCAGGAATCTTGGCCGCGAGCGCGCCCAGCCACAGCGAGGGATGGCTGACAGAAAGTTCCGAAGAGAACGCGAGTGTGCCAATGGAAACCACGCGAATCTTGTCGGGTCCGGTGGGCCAGTCCATGTGGTAGCCGGGCAGGATTGCGGTGAGCGCAGCGATCAATGCCGGGTTGGAATAAGGAGTGATGGAGCCATCGACAAAGACACTCTCCGTGTCACCGAGGCGCACCTTTTCAGGAGGGAAAAATACGGGCGCGGCGGTGCTGGCGCGTACCAGTTGCCAAAGAGGAATCTGACGGTTGTCGTCGGGGCGGGTGGGATCGTTGTAGATCGCATCGGGATTGTTGGTGAGCGGCCAGGCCGAACCGGTGGTATGGTTGCGCACCACCACCATGAGGAAGTTATTCCTTTCGCCTTCGCGCAGCCGGGGACTGGCGAGCGTGGCCACCGTGCCGTCCTTTTCCAGGAAAAGACCCCGGAGGAAATCGGAGATGGGCTTGGGATCGTAGCGAGAGAAGAGCTTCCTGACCGGGTGGCGCCAGGAGACGAGCTCAAACATCTTCCGGCCCTGCTCGAGATAGAGGGTCTTGACTTTTTCGACGGACATTCCCCAGCAGAGGCAGGTGGCGATGATGGCGCCGGTCGAGGTGCCGGCGAGGAAGTCGAAGTGGTCGCGGAGAACGAAGGTCTTGGCTTTCTCAGGGTCTTGCTCCTCGTAATACTTGCGCAGCACCTCCTCAATTTTGAGAAGGACTTCGAGGGTGAAGACGCCGCGAATGCCGCCGCCATCTAAAGCGAGAATTCTTTTCATGGTGTTATCCCTTATGGGAGGCCGCGCCCAGGACGAGAGAGCGCCATTCGAAGAGCTCGACGATCAGGGCCCTTTCGATGCGCTCCACGACGCGGAGCACGGAATTCCAGGTGTTGAGTGCTTCCAATTGAGTGTCCCAGCGGCGCAAGGCCTGGCTGAGCTCGCGATAGCGACGGCGCCGCCGCGCGCAATCCTTCATGGAGGCAAAGGCGCCGGCCATGGTGGCGACTTCAAACAAGGCCGACATGGTGAGGGCCAGCCATTGCCGGCCGGAAAAACCGTGATTGGCAAGCCATTGCAGTCCGCCGGAGAGACAGGCGACGGCGATGAGTGTGGCCAGCGCGCCGCAGATCCAGCCCACGGCTCCGTAACGCCGCTCCTGGCGCTCGGCCTTTCGCGCCTGGCGGGAAAAATACTCGATCTGATGAGCCACGCGATCGCGGCGATACTCCTGCTTGAAATCTGCCAGCGGAGTTTCGGCGCGGTGATTGTCTTCCATCTTGAGGAAGTTGAGGGAGCGCAGGATGCCGGAGAGCCAGGGCGCGACCTCCGCGCCGATGACATCATAGGGCCGGGGCGTGCTCCAGGTGACGAGAACGGAGCGGGTGATTTCAGCAGCGGTGCGGGTGCGTGCCCACAGCGCTTGCCGGGTGTGAACGCGAAGGGCAGCGGGCAGGGCCAAAGCCACAATACCCAGAGCGGCACTGATGGCCAGCCACGGAGCAGCGCCGGGAATTTCGGGCGCCACGCCGCTCATGACCGCGGCGGCCGCGGTGTAGACGATGGGGATAGAGGCGACGCGGCGCGCCTGGGGCGCAAAACGGTTGGCGTTTTTATCGGTCTTATCGAGCCAGGCCTGCGCCAGGTTCCGGGATGAGGCGGCGGGCGGAGCAACACCCGCGTCCGGCAGCCCGTTGAGAAACTCGAGCTCGTCGCTCGAGTCGATGTGTTCGAGGGCGTCCTTGTTGATCCACTGCAGCTCACCGGTTTCGCTGTGAATCCAGGCGATGGGATGGCCGGTTTTTCTGGCGTAGGAAACCATCTCCTGGGTACCACCGGCGCCGCGCGCAGGCCGGCCGTCCCACAGCGCCACCAGAAGCTGGCTCTCGGCTACGGTTTGAATGCCGCAGTCGTAGTATTGCTCGGTCTGGGATTCGTGCCTGCCGGTGACTTCGACGGAGATGGCGTTCTGCATAATGCGCACGGTGCGCTGCCAGGAGGTGTCGTCGAAGTCCGCGCGGAACTGCTCGGCGGGGCGGGGCAGAAGGATGCGCAGGGGGATGTTGAGCTCGAGACAGCTCTCGGCAAAGAGCTGATCGCCGCCCGATGCGGCCGAGGAGATGCCGTACACGATGCCGTGGTGCGACTCCTTTTGCCGCGCCAGGAAGTCGCGAATCACCTGACGGCTTTTGGTCTCGTAGGGAACCTTGCGATGACCGGTAAAGCCGACGGCCAGCACCTCAGGAAGCTGGACGAGCGGATTGGTTCCCTTGGGGTATAAGGGCATACGGACCTGATGATACCTGTTTACTCCGTGCGCAGTTGCAACACTTCAGGCAGCGGGAACTTGGAGATGTCGACGGTGACCTGCGCCGAAAGCTGGTTGATCAGGCGGAACATGTCGCGGTTCCAGTACTGATCTTCCTTAGGCCACTCGGCTCCGGTTTTGGCCTTGTAGTCAGTCTCGGCTGTGTCGGAGACGTCGGTGTCGGAGATCCAGTAAAACGTCTTTCTGTAATACACCGACAGGCCCAGCTCACGGACGCTTTCATGGCTTTCCGCCGGAGCCGGAAGAAGGTCAGGCTTTCCCACGCCTGCGGCCTCTTGCGAGGCCCCGGAAGCTTGTTGCGTGTTCCACGTGAGACGCAGCACTGGGAGCCGTTCAATGGACGGAACGAGATCGTTAAAATGCGGCGTTGGCATGTCTGCGGGCAGTGTGGCGGCGTTGCAAACCTGGTCGAGCGGAAGCTTGCTCGGCAGAAATGTTCCATCTGGTTTCGCGATCAGCGCCTTGTGGACGGCGCAGACCAAGCCGTCTTTGCCTCTTTCCTTTAGCTCCAACTGGGCCACGGGGTTTTCCGTCATCAGCCTGTCGAAGGCTTGCTCTTCCTGAGCAGAGGCCGCCATGAGGCCGATGAGAGAACGCATGACCAGGCGGCAGGAGACGCGACCTGACGGTTTTGCGGGACTCGAACTCGCGACCGGCGATGCGGCGACTGGCGTGCCCGGCGCGCGAGTGGAAGAAGCGGTGCCCGCCGCAGGTGGCTGGGGAGCCGCACTGGTGGAGGGTAAGGTGACGCAGGGCCCTAGCGCCGAATCCTCGTCGGAATTTGGGTCGGTTGGCGATCCGCCGATGGCGAAGCCGCTATAGAGAATTTCAAGAATGTCGGTGAGCTCCGGCGCCCCTAATTGGCCCGCCATTTGCTTCAAGTTCGGGTCGCTGTTGAATAGAGCGCTGAGAAATGCCTCCTCACGCTCGACGTTGTCCCCATATTCCTGCTCCACGAATGGGCCGCCGGGCGTGCTGCTCGAGGTATCCCCTTGACCGGGGCGAATGGAACTCAATTCGAAGGCGGGGCGAGGATTCATGGTGCCCAACAGCCACTGCGGCTTACCGTCAGGGCCCGGGCCCACTTGCCACACTTCAGTCTTGGCCGCTGCATCCACGACATCCTTAGCCTGCGGAATGGTCTTGTCATCCTCAAGGCCCGACTTGCGGTTGAGGGGCTCGAAGACAGTCGGCCCGCCGAGTTGCAGCAGCCCGTGCTTTTGCAGCTCATAGACCATTGCGCTGACGCGCAGGAACGTGACATAGCGACTCAAGTTGCGCGCCGCACCGAGCTCACTTACGTCTTCATAGGACGGCGGAGGCACGTTGCGAATGATTTCGACCCGGCATCCTTTTTCGGGGTGAGTTGAATCGAGCGGCAACGTGATCTCCATGCGATCGACCATGAGCCGGAAAAGCTGATCGACGCGCCAGCCCTGCTGGTAAAGGCTGTAAAACACAGTTTCGGGGACCGGCTGCAGGAGGAACTGGGCGTTGGCCTGGTCGTTCACCGGCACAAAGCTGAAGGCGGGATCGTTTTCGTAAAGTAAGGTGGGCGAGCCGCCGCCGGTGGGGATTACGCTGGCTGGCGGATTAGCGAGCGTCGAAACCTGGCCGGTTCCGGTAAGAGCGGCTTCCATGCGATAGCTCGAGGAGATCTGGCCCAGCTTGAAGAAATAGGTGGGATCGTGCTGCCTGAGCCTCGCCAGGTTAAGCAATACTTCCTGGTTGGAAGTGACAGCGTAACTGTTCTCATAGTGCGTGAAATCGGCACGGATTCGCTTGGGTCCGCAGCCAGTGAAGAGCAGCGTTGTGCCGACGGCAACCAACAGCATCAACGAGGCGCGGATCAACGGGGCCCGAATAAACGAGAACGAGGAAAGATCCGCGACGCAGAAACGCCCGCAGTCACTTGCACGCGATTGCATAACGATGCCTCTCAAGGGAAATTGTCAGTGCCCAACTTGGGTGGGGTTCATCATATGTCATTTGTAATGTGGATGCAACGGATTATTAAAGGCGTTCGCGCGGAGCGGGCGATCAGGGGGTAGAGGCCGGCGCTAATTTGCTTGTAAGTGATGGGAAAATGAGTAGTTATATGGAAATTCAGGCGTGTTTGGCTGCGCCTTCCGAGGCGCGGGGCGATGATCTGTGCCGCAGATTGCGCCCGAGCGCAAGAAACACGGCGGCGGCAGCGACACAAATCCAGCCGAAAAGGTTGCCGATGCGGGTGTAGAGGGTGGGCACAGGGCCGGTGACAGTGACCGATGCGAGCAGGGAGCGGCCGGGCAGTTCGCTGCTGGGCACTTCAGCAAGAATGCGGCCGTAGGGATCACTGGCGGTGAGCAGCCCCTCGCGCGAGGCGCGCACGATGGAGTAGCCGTTCTCAATGCCGCGAAAAACGGTGGTGCGCGCTTCGAGCCAGCCGTCGAGGTAGGCGAAATCCCACGCGGGAACAAGCATGACGGCGGCGTGACGAAGGCCGTATTCGCGGCCGAGCGCGGCGAAGTGCATGTCTTTGCAGATGGCGAGGCCGTAGGTCTGCCCGTCGACGGTCGCGACGTTGTAGTCCGTGCCGGAGGCGTAATGCTCGCGTCGCTCGGGCGGGGCCATGTGGTGCTTTTCGTAGCTCGTGGCGAGCTCGCCCTGGGGCGTGAAGAGCCACGCCCAGTTGGTGGGGCTGCGGGGGTCGTCGATGCCGATGCCGACGTCAATGCCGATACCGACCTCGAGCCAGACATGATTTTGCCGGGCCAAAGTGCTGAAGTGCTGCTGCCAATCGGGGACTTTTGCAGGCAGGAGCACCGCGATTTTTTCGGGGAGGACGACGATCTGCGCGCCCTGGGCGGCAAGGGACTGCACAAGACTGTCGTATCCCGCGAGGATGTTGGAGGCGTAGGCCGTGGAGGCATGCGGCCCGATGGGATCGTCGATGGAGACGATGCCGAAGGTGGTTCGATTGCCCGCGACGGGCTGGCGCAGGCGGGCTTCCCCGTAAATGATCGACGCCGCGAGGAGAAACGCGGTGAGGGCGTAGGCGAGCCAGCCGCGGCCGAGCGAACGGCCATAGGCAACGGCAACGGCGAGCGTGGAGGGAACAAGTGTGACGAGAAAGAGCACGCCGGAGACGCCGAAGAGGGAAGCGACCTGAAGGATGGGCAGGCAATCGCCCTGCGAGTAGGCGAGGCTGCCCCAGTTGCCGTCAGGAAGCAGCGCGGCGACCAGGGTGTCTGCCGCCGCCCAAAGAACGGGATAGACGAGGACGGTCCACCAGGACTGGTAGCGGACGATGACGCGGCGCGCCGCGAAGATGAGGAAGATCCACAGCAGGGATTGCGCGGCGATGGCTGCGAGGACCGCGGGCAGCGGCATCACCAAACGGAAGTAATGGAAGTTGATGCTGACGCCGAGGACCACGGCGAGCGAGACCATCCAGCGCGCTTCGCGCGGGCGAAAGCGGATGGCGATGAGAAGCGGCAGAGCGGGAACGATCCAGACCAGCCACCAGAGGGGGCGCAGGGAGAGAACATAGCGCAGAAGCACGCCGGTGGCGATGGCGAGTGCGAACTTGGCGAGAATGAAGCGCAGACGGGGAGACATCCTAATGCGGGTTATAGACGAGGGGAGTGAGGGTGTCAATGGATGCAAGAACAGCTCCTAGCTCCTGGCTCCTAGCTGCTAGCCTGTCTCCAGCAGGCGCCGGCGGTCGTGGTTCCCGGGTCTCAGAATCGGGACCACGCCATGGATGCTTCGTCAAATTCGAAAGAAAAATACGGGTCCTTCGACTCGTCCCGGCGCGCCGGGACTCGCTCAGGATGACCGAGCTCAGGTTGAGGTTTGTGTTATCCCACCCTTTCGCACAAGGCGCGAAAGGATGGGGCACGGAATGTTTGTGCTACCTGTTCAGTTTGGGAACCTGAACCCGGCCTACAATGAGGCCACACCATATTCTCCTTCACAAAACCGTTGTACGTGGGTTTCACCACGTAACTGAGGAGATCGGGACCGAGGACATCAAGCACGAGCGGGTTACGAAGCACGAGGGGGTTGCGCCAGGATGCCGAACAAGACGGATGAACCGCACACAGAGGCGTGGCTGGTTGAATGGACAGAAACTGAAGCTGGATGGGGCCAGCGTCCGGACGGAGCGTGGTACTACGCGACGGAAGAAGCCGCAACGAAGGACACGGATCGGAGGCTGGCTGAGATGCGGGAGTGGGCGAAAGAGAGGGAGGGCCACCAGGGCAACCTTCCCATGGAATGGAGCTCCCCTGAATTGCCTCCGCGCTTGGTTCCGGTGAGCCCTGAACTGGCACGGGAAATTCGAGAGAAGGGCCGCGCCTATCGGGAACGGGCAGAACAGGGTGGCGTGTGGCCGGCTGGGTGACCCGGGTGCGAGGAGGCGTAGCTCGCGTGGGCGCCCGGCTGTGGAATCGCGCTAGTGCTGCTTGCCGGGTAGGACGAAGTGCTCGGCGCAGCGGGGTTCGTAGGAGTCGCCGGGGACCTTGATGGGGCTGTCGTAGGCTGCGGGCTTGCCGTCGATGAGGCGCTGCGAGTAGAGGGCGCGGGCTCCGCAGGCGCAGTAGGCCATGCACTCGGTGATGCTGCCGCCGTAGGCGTTGACGAGCCAGGTGAGGTTGATCATTTCCCCAAACGGCATGGCGCGAAAGTCGAGATCGAGCCCGGCGACCAGCACATCGTGGCCCGCGTCGAGCAAATACTTGGTGAAGAGGAAAAGCTGATCGACGAACTGGCCTTCGTCGATGGCGATCGACTCCACGCGCTTGCCGATCTCCTGCTCCTTGTCGCGGATGGCCTGCAACACCTCCCAGGGATTGGTGGAGTTGAAGGCAAATGCGCTCATTTTGCCGCCGCCGTTGGGATTGCGGCTCTCGACCACGCCGGGCCCGCCCTTGGTATCGTCGCTGGGCTTGAGCACGAGGACAAATTGTTTGGCGTACTGGCGGCGCATGTCGGCGCGGCGCAACAGCTCCGCGGTTTTGTTGCTGCGCATGGGTCCCATCATGAGTTCGAGCTTGCCTTGCACGTCGAGTCTCCTTGCGTCTCCGGTCTCTCATGATAGCGGCGGAGGGAGGGGCAGTGGGGGTGGGATTTCCACGGGTTCTGGAAAACGCGGGTGTTGTCCTGCTGGTACAGGCAAATCCTGCCACTCATTCTGGGCCGGGCTGCGGGAAAAATATCAACCGCACCGAAAGTGTGGGAATGTTGGCGAAAAGTAATTGCCGGGCGGACGGTCATCCGTCCCCTACCGGATCAATCGGTCATCGGGTATCGCTTAATCTGCCCGTCACCCAGCGACGACTTTGCGCCGTTTCGTCCACGGCCTGCTCCAGTTTGAGAATCGCCGTCGGCAGGCCAACTCTTAGGCCACTTCCATCAACGACTTGGTACAACCTTCCGTCGATTCGGACCTTAAGAACATTGTCGCCACCGTCATACGCGCCAATATAGGCAGGCAGCGCGGAACCGAAGTCCGCTTCACGAAAACGCTCCAAGAGTTGCATGACAGCGGCCTCTGATATATGTGCTTGTTGCTTGCCAAGGACCTTGACGTAAGCACGTCCCTCGTAAGTTACCGTGCCATTGCCCGCAATAGTGATTGAGTACGCGGGACATCGTCCCTCGCAGCCAAGGCGCTCCAAGCTCATAATGACAGAACGAAAATTGATGGGAACCGCAAGAGAGTGTGAGGCTCCAAATCGTTCTGGCGGCGCGATTGGTAACGTCGTGTGGAATATGACGCGGGTTGAATGGCCGTTAATGATCCACGGGATAAACCGCTGTTCCCGAACAAGAGTGTTTGCCTCGCTCAGGTGTAACGCGACAACGGGAGGTGGGTTTGGAGGATTGTCAATAAAGTTGCAGGAACCCGTATATGGGAGTAGACGGGCGGATTCCACCACCCCAGAGTCAGAAACGACCAATTCATAAGGGAGGAAATCACTTCCTCCACATGGCCCAGCCGCGAGTTGATCCCACTCCGCTTTGGAGAGCCGAAGAGGTGTATCGGGGTTGAGGATGTGATCGAAAGCCTCGTCGTCATCGACCACTACCGGCGCGGCAGTTGGGGCGGAATGATGGGCTTTGCATGCGGTAAAGCACAATAGCGTTAACGACGCAAGCAGTGCTTGCCCGTGCTTGCAAGAGATGAACATGGCAGTCTCCAGCAGTCTACGTCAGGTTCACATTGACGACAAACTCTTACCCCTTTGGGGGATGCGGGTGGATGGTCGCCTAACCTTCACTTACCCCACGTGCGGGTCAGGAGACCGGCGGTACGATTTCGGCTACGGGGCGAGGGATTTTTGCAGAGCCAATCTTTCGGCGTCGACTACGGCCTTCATCACGCCGGCTTCGGCAAAGAAGTGGACGAGATCGGAGGTGAGGGCGCCGCGGGGCGTTGCGAGAGACGTTGGCGCTGAGACTGTTTCAGGGGACGGGGTGCGAAAATCGTCCGGCGCGACCGAGGGCTTGCGAAGATCAAGCGGAGCATTCACCATGTGCATGGGTCCGCTGCCCTGCGCGTCGAGGATGAGCGCGGTGAGATGGTGCGCCAGCGGCAGCGGGAAGCTCTCTGCGATGAAGACCATTTTGCCGCGGGTGGTGATGAGGACCGGGCCTTCATTGGTGGTGAAGAGCTGCTCCACCGAGCCGTCGCCGGCGGGAGATCTGTTGGAGGAGAGCTGGCTGACGTGGGAATACTTGCGGCCGAGGCTGTTCGCGTAGATTCTGGCGAAGACTTCCGCGGAGTCGGCGTTCTTCCAGACTGACAAATAAAAGAGACCGATGGAAGCGGTGTCGGCCTGCGCGGCGGGGGTGGTGGCGCTGCGCAACTGTCCGGCCCAGTAGAGGCCGCCGTTCCAGGCGGGAGTGAGGTCGCGGGCAGCATTGTCGCCGCCGAAAAGCTCGGAGAGAATGTGCACGTCGAGCTCGCCCACCTGGCCGATGTCGTAGGGCTTGTACGTGGGATCGACAAGCGGGTGAATGTTGGGCAAGAGCGGAATGGCGGGAATGTGCTTACCCTCGTATTCGCGGGGATTGATAATTTCCCAACTGGAAGTGGGCGGGCGATCGAGCGTGCCGGCAAAGGCAGCGGCCTGGCCCTGATCCATCCACACGTCCTGCTCGAAGCTGAGGCCTTCACGATATGGAAAGAGCATGGATTCGGAGAGCAGCAGGGGCGCGCGCGCCATCACGGGCGAGTCTTCGGTGCTGCTCATCTGATTCTTGACCAGATCGAGCACCTCGGGATCCTTGATGAGGCTTTTGCCCATGGGCTTGAGGACGCAATCCCACATGACAGCGGTGGCCTGGCCCTCGGCCACGGCATCTCGCGCGGTGTCCATCTCGTCCTTGGCGAGATGATCGTTGTCGCCGGCGGAGTCGGTGGAGACGTCGTCGGGAGTCTGGTTGTCCCATTTTTCGAGGTCGGAATGCTGATCCTGGAGGGCGTGGGTGAGCTCGTGGGCCAGGACCGGCTGTTCTTCCTCGGGGCCGACCCAGTCGAGCAGATTCACGGTCTTGGTTTTGGAATCGTAATAGGCTTCGATCTGCTCCTTGAGGAGTTGGAGGAGAAACGGCTTGAGTTCGAAGTCGTGGTCGAGGAGGCCGAATTTCTTGAGGATGATTTCGTCGCGTTGCAGGCGCCGGGTGCCCTCATCCTCGTTGAACTTCTCTTCGAGGTACTTGACCACGGCGTCGCGGTTGGTGAGCTGGCGCTTGACGGTGCTCTTGATGGGCAGGCCGGTTTCGTCGGAGGAGAATTTGATGAGCACATCGACCAGCGCGAAGAGTTGGCGGGCCTGATCGGGCGTGATCTTGGACGGGGCCTTGTTGCCGGTGTGGGAGGGGCCCGCGGGGAGGGTGCAACCGGACTGGGCAGGCGCAGTTGCGGGAGTCGCGGGTGGGGCGGTCTGCTGGGCTTGACCGGCTGCGGCCACGGCGAGACCGAGAAGGAGGGCGAAAAGGGGCCCGCGCCGGGGGAACATTACGTTTTTGAGCTGCACTTTCATCAATTTTCTCGATTCTCTCTGCGGGAATTTGGCTCGCTGCCGGGTGCCTGAGCGGTCATTTCGCGTCCTACACTTCAAGGCTATAATCAGGGAGCGGTTCTGCGCCATGAATTCCAGGAAAAGCGCGCCGAAACGCCGGAAGCGCTCCTATGCTCAAGTCCGATCTTGCCCAAAACCTGCAGGCCACAGCACTGGCCACCTTGCTTGAATCCGCACACACACCGCATGAGCTGACCGTTTACCACGGCGCGTTGACCCCACGAGAGTTGGACGCACGAGAGGTGGAAACAGAGGCATTGGCGTTTGGAGCCGCGCTGCACGACCTGGGCTGGATGCGGCGCGTGGATGTGCGCGGGGCCGACCGATTCCGCTGGCTGAGCGGGATGGTGACCAATACCGTCAACGATCTGTTTCCGAACACGGGGGCCTGGAACCTGGTGCTGGATGCGCAGGGGCACATCCAGGGCGACCTGACGGTGTGGCGTGGCGGCGAGGAGTCGTCGCCGAAGCGCCGCAGCCCAGCAAATCCGCCGAAGGACGGTGACGGCGCATCGGACAAGCTGCTGGGAACGCCTTTTGCCGGCGAGACGGAGCTCGAGTTGGAGATCGCTTCCGATCAGCTCGGCAAGCTGCTGGCCCATATGAACAAGTTCATCGTCATGGACGATGTGGAGCTGATCCCACTTGGCGAAGAGCAGGTGGGCGAGGCCGGTTCGGAGACGGCGATTGGATTGAGCGGCCCGCTGGCGCCAGAGGTGCTGGAACGCGTGGGCCTGCCGGCGCTTGT
>Ga0181533_1003089_pt1 | contig 18513 bp, 14 predicted proteins | sample PEATcosm2014_Bin_45_FD_119772 | JGI IMG/M metagenome (GOLD analysis project Ga0181533, IMG submission 119772) | Peatland microbial communities from MTU Mesocosm Facility, Houghton, MI, USA - PEATcosm2014_Bin11_60_metaG | ecosystem: Environmental > Terrestrial > Soil > Wetlands > Peat | place... | reverse complement strand
GTTTCGCCTGAGCTGACCCAGAATTGGCGCGGATTCGCCGCATACCGTCCCAACCTCGTTCCCGGCGTTCCCTACATTCAGCGTACGCAGCTTGCCAACGGCACGGTCCAATGGATCAACGCCAATGCTCTGAACATTCCCGGTACCTATGTCACTCCCGCCGGCCAACCCTCTTCCACCCCCACCGGCAACACGATTTCGAGCCCCTTCGGCACCCTGCCCAAGAACTACGGCCGCTCGCCTGCGTTCTTTGAAACCGACCTGGACTTCAACAAGAAGTTCAATACTCCGATCGAGCGGGTCAAGATCGAGTTCCGGTCGGAGCTCTACAACATCTTCAACCATACAAACTTCTACCTGCCGGGCGGTTCCGGCGGCAGCACGGTATCCGGCACTGATAACGGCGCCTCCGCGCCCACCAGCGTTGCCGGCGGCATCATTACCGGGACGCTGGAGCCGCGCATCGTCCAGTTTGGCTTGAAGGTCACCTACTAAGAAAATGCGGTTGGCCCACCCTCGTCGCCGGTCTTTGGCGACAGGGTGGGAACAACGCATGAAACCGGTGCGCCGGCCGGATCTCACGGCCGGCGCATTCCCTTTTCGGGTTACCGCAGCGCGCATTTGTTGAGCGAAGAACCGCAATCGAAATTTCGCGGTGATAAACTCAAGTCAATGGTGCGTCCGCTTCGTGCGAGGCGCGCTGTTCATCTTGAAACCGTGGGCCTCAGCTCCGCGGTTCCACGCCCACTTAGAGACCAGAGCCCGGGCGGAAATCAGCAATCCAAATTGATGCGAGGCAGTGTGCCTGCCAGGTTCCGTGGTGTATCCGCGCAGGGATCATGCCGCTCGTCAAATCGGGTTGCTTTCCGTTCTCTCTGAACTATGAAAGGAATCTACCGGCGTGAGCAAACGCAATGAAATTCTGAAAGAACTTGGCGGCAATTCGCCGCCGTGGGACGTATTGGTGATCGGCGGTGGGGCCACCGGCCTCGGCGCCGCCGTCGAGGCCGCATCGCGCGGTTATCGCACTCTGCTGGTGGAGCGCTCCGACTTCGCCAAGGAAACCTCCAGCCGCAGCACCAAGCTGGTGCATGGCGGCGTGCGCTACCTCCAGCAGATGAACCTCACGCTGGTTCTCGATGCCCTGCGCGAACGCGGCTACATGCTGCGCAACGCGCCCCACCTGGTCCACGATCTCAACTTCGTCATCCCCGCTTACAGCTATTTTTCGCTTCCCTACTACGGGATGGGCCTCAAAGTCTATGAACGGCTCTCCGGAAAACTGTCCTTCGGCCATTCCGAGGTGCTCTCCCGTAAGACTGCACTGGAAAAACTCCCGGGCATCAAAAGCAAAGGCCTGCGTGGCGGCATTCTCTATCACGACGGCCAGTTTGACGATGCCCGCTATGCCATCGCATTGCTGCGCACGCTGGAAGATCTCGGCGGCGTGGCCGTGAACTACGTTGCAGCCACAGGCCTCATCGAACACGGCGGCAAGGTGATCGGCATCCGAGCCCGCGATCAGGAAGACGGCGCCGTTTTCGCGCTCCAGGCCAGGGCGGTCGTCAATGCCACCGGCGTTCACGTCGAACAAATCATCGACATGGACGGCAAGTCGCACAAATCGCTGCTCGCCGTCAGCCAGGGATCGCATTTCGTCTTGCGGCGTTCCTTTCTGCCCGGCAATACCGCGCTGATGATTCCCAAGACCGCCGATGGCCGCGTCCTCTTTGCCATTCCGTGGCATGGCGCATTGATCGTCGGAACCACCGATGTTCCCGTCGACTCCTCGTCGCCTGAGCCGCGCGCCCTGCCCGAGGAGAAGGCCTTTCTTCGCGACCATATCGCCAAGTATCTCGGCCACGCGCCGCGCCCGGAGGAGATCCTCAGCGTTTTTTCGGGACTGCGGCCGCTGGTCCGCAAAGGCCATGCCAAAACCTCCAAGCTCTCCCGCGACCACACCATTCTTGTCTCGCCTTCCGGCCTCGTCACGGTCACGGGCGGCAAGTGGACCACCTATCGCCGCATGGGCCAGGACACCATCGACCGCGCCGCCGAGGTCGCAGCCCTGCCTGAGAGTCCATCGCGAACCCTGGATCTGAAACTGCATGGCTGGACGCCGGAGCCGACCACTGCGGATTCCTCGTGGGAGAGCGGCTACGGCTCTGATCTGCCGGCCCTGCAGGCTCTTTCCGCCGAAGACGCGAGCCTCGACGGTCTCATCCATCCGCGTCTGCCCTTCCGCCTCCGCGAGGTGGTGTGGGCGGCGCGCCATGAGATGGCGCGCACGGTCGAGGACGTGCTCGCGCGGCGCATGCGCGCGCTGTTTCTCGACGCCCGTGCCGCCATCGAAGCCGCACCCACGGTCGCCAATCTTCTGGCGCGCGAGCTCGGCCGCAGCGACGACTGGAAGTTGAATGATTTGGCAAATTTCCTGGAAACCGCGAAGGGCTATCTCTACACGGAGTGAGAAGCTGGTCGTTTTCCTGAGAGTTTTTCCGGCCGGGAGCATCGATTTTGGTGTCGGCCGGAAAGGGAATCGTGTTGCCGGCGCCGGCCGTTCTTTTGAACAGACGGCGCCATCCATCAGGGCCACGGGGAACCATCATGAATTGGATTGCGCGTTTACTTCGGCCTGCTCCGCACATCCCGCCGCTTCCCAGGGAGCAGGCGAAGCGGCTTTATCCGAAGATGCGCTGGCAGATCCTTGAATCCACTTTCATCGGCTACGCCACGTTTTATTTTGTCCGCAACAATCTCCCCGTTGTCTCCCGGGAAATGGGCCTCTCCCTGCACTACAGCATGGAGCAGGTGGGAAACATCCTGGCCGCCACGGCCATCTCCTATGGCGTCGGCAAGCTCTTCATGGGCGTGTGGTCCGATCGCAGCAATCCCCGCTACTTCATGCCTCTCGGTCTCGTGCTCACCGCCATCTGCAACTTCGCGTTTGGCGCCGTCAGCAGCTATCACGTGCAACTTGCACTCTGGGCCTTGAACGGGCTTGCGCAAAGCATGGGATGGGCGCCGTGCGGGCGCTCTCTCGGTCACTGGTATAGCGTCAGCGAGCGCGGCACTATGTTTGCGTTCTGGAATGTCGCGCAGAACGTCGGCGGCGGATTGACCGGGCTCCTTGTCGCCTACAGCACCATTCTGCTCGGCTGGCGCTCCGCATTTTACGTTCCTGGAATCCTTGCCATCCTCTGCGCCATCTATCTCCTCATCCGGCTCAGAGACACTCCGCAATCCGTGGGCCTTCCGCCCATCGAGGAGTGGCGCAACGACTATCCTGCCGGCAGTCGCAAAGACGGCGAGCGGGAGTTGGGCACCCGCGATCTACTGGTGAATTACATCTTCAAGAACGGCTATCTCTGGCTCTTCGCTTTTGCCAATTTCTTTGTCTATATCGCCCGGTACGCCATGCTCGACTGGGGCCCCACCTATCTCAAAGAGGTCAAGCACGCCAGCATCGGCCAAGGCGGCGTCAGCACGGCCGCGCTCGAGTTTTCCGCCATCTTCAGCACCATTCTCATGGGCTGGCTCTCTGACAAGCTGGGCGGCCGCCGCGGCATGATCAGCGTCCTGTGCATGATTCCCGTGCTCTTGTCCTACCTGGGAATCATCTACGGCCCGCCGGGCAAGTTGTGGATCAGCCTTGGCCTCTTCGGCGTCATTGGATTCTTTGTTTATCCCGCGGTGCTGCTCCTCGTCGTGAGCGCGCTCGACTTCACGTCGAAAAAAGCCGTGGGCACGGCCGCCGGATTTCTCGGCTTGTTTGGTTATCTAGGCCGCACCGTCGAGAGCGAGGGCATCGGTGTCCTGGCCCAGCACTACGGCTGGACCGTGGCGCTCCATGCGGTTGTGGTCGCGGTGGTTCTGGGAATCGCGCTGCTCCTGTTTACCTGGAAGCTGTCGCCGCTTCACGCGCGCAGCCGCTAACGGCGTGTGGCGAAGGTGCTGCCTTGAAAGGGCAGGATTTTAGTCGTGCCGCGAAAGGCGCATCAACAAAGGGGCTTTAGCCCCTGCGGGACGCTTCTCAAGCGCTTCCGAGAATTCATGCAACCAGCTCCAGGAACTTGTTTACCTCACGGCTGTGCGCCCGGAGGAATCAGCAGCGTGAGTGAGTGGGGCACGACTTCGAGGCGCACCGGTAAGCAGCCCAGCACCTCACCATCCGCTTCCACCAACAACGATTCGAGCGCGCCATTGTGGGCGCGGCACTCGATGCTGGGTGTCTCCAGCAGCTCGATGGAGCCGTTGAAAGTATGCCGCCCAACCAGCGCCGCCAGCAGGAATTTGAGATAGTGCATCCGGCTTTGGGTCTTAAATGCCAGCAGGCTCAGATTGCCATTATTCAAGCTGGCGCCCGGAGCCAGCTTATTCAAAACCCCGCCGAACGAGCGCACCCGCACGGCCAGCAATTGCGACACATCCACCACGCGGCCGCCGCCGTGTCCATTTGCAGGCAGAACCGCCTCAAAGTAGGGAAACGAAAACGTAGCCCAGGTGCGGAAGCACTCGATCAGGTAGAGCACGTAGCCCAGCCGCCGTTTCAGCCCCGCATCCATGCGCGACATCACCAGCGCATCGGCGCCGATTCCCGCAGCCACGACGAAGTAACGCGAGCCGGGATTCCCGGCTTGGTCCTGGTAGTGAATGCGTCCCACAGAGATGCGCGTCGGCTCAGCCTCAAGCAGCTTGCGCGCGATTTTGGCCGGTGCGCCGATCAGGCCAAGGTTCGCGGCCAGCGCATTCGCCGTTCCCAGCGGAATCACGCCCAAGGCCACATCGCTGTCCACCAGACTCTGCAGAATTTCGTGCACGGTGCCATCGCCACCGCAGGCCAGAACCGCATCGCAACCATCGCTCATCGCCTGCCGCGCATGAATCGTTGCTTCTCCGGCCGCTTTGGTTTCCATCGCCTCGGCCGTAACACCCGCCTCGCGAAACACGGCCAGAGTTTCCTCAATGGCTGCCTTCCGTCGCGCGGAATACTGGCCGGATACCGGGTTGTAGATCAGCGCCACTCGGCGCATTGCGGGTTTCACTTGAACGGCGGTTCCTGTCTCGTCAACCTGCCCTCAGGCACATCCTGTTATCATCGCAGATTCTGGCCCTGAAATGACCGAAAGCAACGCCGAATCTGCACCATGGTTCCTGTTCGTCCACCTGCAGCGTACGCTGTCCCATTGTGGCAACCTGCGCTTCACAGAATCGGTCTATCATGACCCTGTGGAGATACGAACACCATGAATCTCACCGGCAATACCATCCTCATCACTGGAGGCGGCTCCGGCATCGGCCGCGGCCTTGCAGAATCCCTTCACGCGCTCGGCAACCAGGTGATCATCGCCGGCCGGCGGCAGCACGCGCTCGACGAAACCACCGCCGCCAATCCCGGCATGAAGTCCCTTCCGCTCGATATCGAGGATTCCGCCGCAATCCGCGAGTTTGCCGCCAAAGCTGTCGCCGAGTTTCCTTCGCTCAACTTCCTCATCAACAACGCCGGCATCATGCGCGCGGAGAAACTGCTCGCCCAGCAGCCCGACCTTGCTGACGCCGAAGCCATCGTCGCCACCAATCTCCTCGGCCCCATCCGCCTCACCGCGGCGCTCTTGCCGCATCTCCGCGAGCAGCCGCGCGCGGCCATCCTGAACGTTTCCTCCGGCCTGGCGTTTCTGCCTCTCGCGCTCACGCCCACCTATTGCGCCACCAAGGCCGCCATCCACTCCTACACGCTTTCGCTCCGCTATCAGCTTCGTTCCACCGGCATCGAGGTACTGGAACTGATTCCTCCCTACGTCGCCACCAACCTGATGAACGGCGCCGACGATCCGCACGCCATGCCTCTCCATCAATTCATCGCCGAAGTCATGGAGATCCTCAAGCAGCAGCCCACCCCGCCCGAAATCTGCGTGGAGAACGTCAAGCGCCTGCGCTTTGCCGCCGAATCCGGCAAATTCGACCAGATCTTCAACGGCCTCAACGCCGCGATGACCGATATCCACTAGGCCGTATCGACTTTTGGGCTAACGGCAAATGCTGAATACATAAGGAGCTTGTCATCCTGAGCGAAGTTGGGAGCGTTCTTTGCTCCCAACGGAGTCGAAGGATCTGCGGTTGCTTTTCGTCAGCGCCCTACATTCTGGCCACAATGCCAGACGTTCTTCACTGAACCTATATGTCGATACAACCTAGATCTCTGACCTCTTGAAGAAGAACCTCCCCGTGCCCCATCCTCTTGCCCGCTCTTTGGGCGAAAGGGTGGGATAGCACGCCGCATCAGCACCCCGCCTGCCATCCGTCGTCTTCTGTTCCCTGATCCCTGTTCCCTACGTCCCTGCCTTCTTGTCCCCTTGTTCCCTCGGTCCCTTGTTCCCTGTCTTGACACCTCCCCAATCCCCTCGTGTAGGGTGGTTGGCTGGATCGGTAACGTTTTCGGAAAGAGGCCTAGATCATGATGAATCGCAGAGAGTTTCTGGTGACCGCGGCTGCCGCGCAATTGCTGGCTTCCTCCCGGCTCAGAGCCGCTACCGGAGGCGCCGTGCCCGAGGTCCCGCCTTTCGACCCTTCGAAAGTGAAACCCTCTGACTTCTCCGACGCCGACCTCGACATGCCCTACAACCTCACCTATCTGCCGCGCATCGCCAACAGCATCGAAACCGAGGGCCCCGATCGCGGCTTCATCAACATCTCCGTATGGCGTGGCACGCCCCAGCTCCATCCCTATAACGCCCGCATCATGGAAAGCATCCTGACTCTCGCCTGGTTCTACGCGAGCTACCGCAAGTGGAACCAGTTTTTTGGCAATCCCGCCTTGCGCGCCCGCCTCGAGCTTGCCTTCGAGTACTGGTGCACCATGCAAAGCCCCGACGGCAAGTTCAGCGAGTACGGCCCTCAGCAGTGGAACCTGGCCGCCACGGCCTTCGCCGTCAAATTCATCTCTGAGGCTTTGCGCCTGCTCAAGTCCGGTCCGCCCATCTCGCCTGCACTCCATGCGCGCGCCATCGATTGCTGCCGCAAGGCGGTGCACGCCACGCTCTACGACCCCGACCTCCTGAGCCACGGCAAGAGCTACTCCAACCAGTTCACCAACATCTTTGCCGGGGGCGCGGCCTTTCTCTCCATGTACCCTGACGCCACGCTTTGGGCGCGCCTGAAGGAGCAAGTCGAAGCCAGCCCCACCAATCTCCAGAGCCCCTGCGGGTACATGTACGAGCACGACGGCCCCGACCTCGGCTACACCCTCAACACGCACCACGAGAACCTGCAGATGGCCTATCACTACTGGCGCGGCACGCACCTCGGCGAAATCCTCCTCGAAGAGGAGAGCCGCTTCGGCAAATGGCTGTCGTACAACATCATGCCCGAGCCCGGCCAGCCCTTCTGGGTGGCCAACCGCAGCATCGAATGCCGCCAGCAGCACTCCATCTTTGCCGCCGTCGATACGCCGCTGGCCGATCGCTGCCTCATCCTACGCGCCTTCGCCACTCCGCCCGAGCGCCGCGCCGCACAGATCCACGCCGCCCGCGAAAAAATGGGAAAACAGTGGCCGCAGGTCGATCCATTGCCCGTTGGTGTGTTTGAGGCGCTTTCGCCCTACCGCTTCCTGCAGCGCGCGCACTACGACTGGCACCCCACCGCCGAGCAGATGGCCGAGGCGCGCAAGCTGGTGCGGCCGCTGCACGAGAAGTCCTTTGTCGAGCAGATGAAAGACACGCGCGAGCCCATCGTCTTCACCTACATCCGCCGTCCTGGCTACTACGCAGCCTTCGCCTCTGCGCCCAAGGTCATTTCGGAGCAGCAACGCCTCGGCCTCACCTTCGTCTGGACGCCCGAAAAAGGCGTGCTGCTGCAATCGCAAACCAACGGCAGAGAGACCGCATGGGGCACCTCGGCCGGCGGAGCTCTCCCTGTCGAAGCCACCGGTCTCGATGCCACATACAGCGACGGCAATACCGTGGTTCGCTACCCGCTCCCCGGCGGCGGACAAAAAACCGTCACCTTCCTGGACGACCGCATTCGCGTCACCGTCGAGCGCGACGGCAAAATCATTGAGCGCATCCCCGTCTTCGATCTCGCCGGCGTCGTCTCCACGGCGCAAATGAACGCCGGCGCCGCTCCGACGCGCAGATCCGGCCCGGCGCTTGCTTTCTGCCCCAATCCTGAGGCTGGCTGCCCCACCTCCGATGGTCCCGTTCCGGGCAAGACCCTGTCCGTAGTCGATTTGCACGCCAGCGGCAAGCTGGAGTACGAGATCCGCCCTGTCGCCTGAAGAATTGAGGGTTAGCGCCTGCCATTCACCTTCCCGCGCCGCCCGCGCCAAAGTGAATGACAGGCACTACGGCAAAACCAGAGTAGGTGTGCCCTGTTGAGGTTTCTCGAAGGTCGCTGCTCCCTGTTGGTCGCATCGACTTAGCGGTTGAGGCTCCGGGGTACAGCGACTCTGGTTTTGCGTTAGCGCCCGGTTCGCGATTCCCACAATACCGCGCGGCAATTCACACCCAACCGGCTGCCAGGAATTGCCCTACACTCTTTTCATGGCCACCGTCCCCGACCTCACCCTGGATGCCGGATTGCCCGCGAACCTCGACGCGGAAAAGACCATCCTGGGCGCGATTCTACTCGATAATGCGGCCCACGCCGAGGCCGCCGAACACATCAGCCCCGACGATTTCTCGCTCGACTCGCATCGCCGCATCTTCCTGCGAATGGGCGAGTTAATTGACACCGGCCGGGCTGTCGACATCGTCACGCTTTCCAACGAGCTCTCCCGCTACAAGGAGGTCGAAGCCGTCGGCGGCGTGGCCTACCTGGCCTCGCTCACTGAGGGTTTGCCCCGCCGCCCCGTCATCGAAGACTACATCCGCATCGTCAAGGACAAGAGCCTGTTACGCCGGCTCATGGGCATCTGCTCGGCCGCCATCGCCAAGGCCGCCGACCAAAGCCAGGATGCCATCGGCGTCCTCGACGAAACCGAATCCCAACTGCTCCAGGTCAGCGAGTACGGCCTCACCCTGGGCCTGCAGCCCATCGAAGCCATCGTTCGCGACTCCTTCGGCTCCATTGACAACCTCTACGATCACAGAGGCGATGTCACAGGCCTCCGCACGGGCTTCACCAAGTTCGACGAGATGACGAGCGGCCTGCAGAAGGGCGAGCTCATCATCATCGCCGCGCGGCCCTCCATGGGCAAAACCGCGCTCGCCATCAACATCGCGGAGAATGCCGCGGTGCGCTACGGCTCCACCGTGGCCATCTTCAGCCTGGAAATGAGCAAGGCATCGCTCCTGCGCCGCATGCTGGCCTCGCAAGCCAGCGTCGACCAGCAAAGAATCCAGAAAGGCTTCTTTGGCCGCGCGGAGCAGGAGAAGCTCCAGTCCGCGTTGAACCTTCTGGTGGAGTCGCGCATCTTCATTGACGATTCCGCCAGCTCAACCATCGCCGAAATGCGCGCCAGGGCCCGCCGTCTCAAGCAGAATGCCGGCGGCCTCGACCTCATCTTGATCGACTATCTCCAGCTCATGTCGGCAACCATGCCCGGCGCCAGCAAGAGAGGCTTCGAAAACCGCGTCCAGGAGGTCTCCGCCATCTCGCGCGGCCTCAAAGCCATGGCCAAGGAACTCCAGGTCCCTGTCCTCGCGCTTTCCCAGCTCTCGCGCAGCAACGAGAAACGCGACGACAAGAGGCCCATGCTCAGCGATCTCCGCGAGTCAGGTTCAATTGAGCAGGACGCCGACGTGGTCGCCTTCATCCACCGCGAAAGCTACTACAACCGCGACCAGAATCAGACGGCCGAAGAATTGGCCGAAGCGGAAATCATCATCGCCAAGCAGCGCAACGGCCCCACGGGCATCGTCAAGATGCACTGGAACGCGTCCTATACTCGCTTCGATGGCGTGGATACGCACCATGAAGCTGAATAAACGCGCCGTTCGCGCGCTTGCCTTGCGCCCCCTTCCCCTGCATCGCTATCTTGATCAAAGTATCTTGACGTGAAACAGGGAAGCCTTTCATGGACGCTCTTAAACGACTCTTCGAGCAGCACTTTCATTTGCCGGCTGAGCACGTGCAGCCGCTTCAGGGCCAGCTCGGCGGCTCGGGGCGTAATATCATCCGCCTCTCCGGCTCGGGCCACACCGCCGTCGGCATTCTCCACTCCGTGCGCGAAGAGAACCTTGCCTTTCTTGAGTTTTCCCGGCACTTTCGTCGCCGCGGCCTGCCCGTCCCCGAGATCTATGCCGAAGATTTGAGCCAGGGCGCTTACCTCGAAGAAGATCTGGGCGACACCACGCTCTTCGAATTCCTCAGCGCCAATCGTTCCGGTGACGCTATCGCCCCCGAGGTCGTTGCAGCCTATCGCAAAGTGGTCGCCGAGCTGCCGCGCTTTCAGGTCGTGGCGGGCCGCGACCTCAATTACAAAGTCTGCTATCCCCGCTCCAGCTTCGACCGCCAGTCCATCGCCTGGGACCTGAATTATTTCAAGTACTACTTCCTCCGCCTTGCCGGCATACCCTTCAACGAACAGGCGCTGGAGCTCGATTTCAGCCGTTTGACCAAGCTGCTGCTCGCGGTGCCGCACGATTATTTTCTCTATCGCGATTTTCAATCGCGCAACGTGATGCTGCGCTCGGGCCAGCCCTGGTTTCTCGACTACCAGGGTGGCCGCAAAGGCGCGCTGCACTACGACATCGCCTCGCTGCTCTACGACGGCAAGGCCGATCTGCCTCCGGCGCTGCGCCAGGAGTTGCTTGACCACTATCTCGACGCGCTCTCTGCTTTCATCGATCTCGATCGCGGCGCATTCATGGAGCACTACTACGCCTACGTCTACGTGCGCATCCTGCAGGCGCTCGGGGCCTACGGCTTCCGCGGTTTCTACGAGCGCAAGGCGCACTTTCTGCAAAGCGTTCCTTACGCGCTCAAAAACCTTCGCTGGCTCGCGGAGAACGTCAGGCTCCCGGTCGCTCTGCCGGCCTTGCTCGACGCCCTCGAGACCATGCAGGCCTCGGAAAAACTGCGCAATCTCTCCGCACCCGCCGCGGGTCTCACGGTGCGCATCTTCAGCTTCTCGTTTCACAACGGGCTGCCCGCCGATGAGACCGGCCACGGCGGAGGCTTCGTTTTCGATGCCCGCAGCCTGCCCAATCCCGGCCGCGAAGCGCGTTTTCGGCAATTGTCCGGCAAAGACGAGGCGGTCATCGAATACCTCGATCGTCAGGAGAGCGTGCACCAGTTTCTCTCCCACGCCGCATCGCTTGTGGACGCGAGCGTCGCCACCTATCAAAGCCGCGGCTTCGCGAATCTCATGGTCTCCTTCGGCTGCACCGGCGGCCAGCACCGCTCCGTCTATCTCGCGGAGCAGTTGGCCGAGCATCTGCGCGCCACCAAGGGCCTGGAGGTCCAGGTCCGCCACACCCAACTGGAAAAGCTGGGGCTTGAGAAGTCAGGCAAGCCCGGGAAATCCGCTTAAATGAAGGCGATGGTTTTTGCCGCTGGTCTGGGCACGCGCCTGCGCCCCCTTACCGACGACCGTCCCAAGGCGCTGGTCAACCTCGCCGGCCGCACGCTGCTCGAAATCACACTCTCCCGCCTGCGCACCTTCGGCGTCCGCGAAGTCATCCTGAATGTCCATCACTTTGCCGACCAGGTTGTCGCTTATCTCGCCGCCAACCAGAACTTCGGCATGAGGATCGAACTCTCGCGCGAGGAGGTTTTGCTCGACACCGGTGGCGGCCTCAAGAAAGCCGCATGGTTCTTCCTGGAGTCCGGCTCAAGCGCAGGCGAACCGTTCCTCATTCACAATGTCGACGTGCTCAGCACCATCGATCTCGCGCGCATGGCGCAGTTCCACACGCAACACAACGCCCTCGCCACACTCGCCGTCGCCGAGCGCCCCACTTCGCGCCCTTTGCTCTTCGATGCGCGCGGCCAGCTCCACGGCCGCGGCATGGCGAATAAGACCCAAACCATGGGTGCCCCCGGTCCCTCGCTCTCGGGGACCGGGGCTAGCGCAACCGCCGGAAACACCAATCCCGGAACTGTTCTCGCCTTCGCCGGCATTCACGTCGCATCGCCGCGCATCTTCCCGAAACTCCAGGAAGAGGGCACTTTCTCCATCATCGACGCCTACGTGCGCCTCGCAAAGCACGGTGAAGCCATCCTCGGCTTCCGCGCCGATGGTGCCTATTGGCGCGATCTCGGCCGCCCCGACGACCTCATCGCCGCCGAACGCGATTTGACAGACGGAACCTACCCCGCAGATTGACGCCTTACAGAACTTCCCTCAAATCTCATTCAGAATCAACGCGATCCGGCCCGTCAACAAATCGCTGGGCGACTCCTCCGGATCCAGGGCGATCAGCTCCACCGGAAACGCGATGTTCTGCGGCCGGAGGATCAAGCGGCTTGACTGGAATTCCGCATAGCGGAGCGTAAGGTGCGAACCATGGCGGACCGCATAAAGATTGGGACGATTCGGCCGGTAGGGTAGCAGCGAGTTGTAGTGCCGGTCAATCAGCGCAATGGCCTCGGGCAGCACCAAAGGCTCCATGGGCAGGGCGTCAGCCGGCGAAACGCGGATGGCGACAAAGCGCTGCCACGCGCGGCGCACGTTTGAAGCTCTTGCGTGCACTGAATTCAATGCCCCGGGCGGCAAATGCAGCATAAGCTGCACCGCCGAAGGCCGGATCACCGGCTCGAAAAGCGCTGTAGCGTGTGAAACCACCGGGACCGCCCCGGCGCTCTCATCTTCCGGCCAGAACCCGCCCTGGGGCAGCGCGGGCAGCAGATCGGCCACCGTCAGGCGCTGCGCGGCCAGGATGCGGTCCATCGCCTCCAGCGAAAGTTGGCGCCGGCTGCGCAGAAAATTGGAGATGTGCGCCTGCCCGAAACCCGTCTGCCGGGCCAATAAGGAGACGCTGAGCGTGCCCCGCTGGATCCTGCGCAGCAGTTCCAGGCGGAGGCGCTCGTGCATCTGGCTGAAGTTCATCTGTGGAAACTTTGCTACCAGCAATGAGTGTTGAAGCTCAGTGCTTTCTCTTGGAAAACCTAGCAGGGCTTGTAGTCCTTCATTTTGAGCATTTATGTCGCGATTGGAAAGTGATCGATTGGAAATCTGTGGCCCGGCGTTGACGCACAAGAAGCATATGCCTACATTGAGTTAACTTAATCACGCATTGGCTTGTGGGAATCTTTAGGAAAACGTCTATTCGCTTTTTCTTTAGCGGAGGCGGAAACGTGCCTTCGGAAGCGGCGGATAAACATTTGCCGGATCAGCTTGTTCGGTTCCGGCTTTCCTCCTCCCATTCCGGCGCCGCTTTCAAACGGCGCTGGAAAACACGTCAATCGGGAAATTCCAGGATCTGCGCACGAATGGTCATGACAGACAACAAGAGAGCACAGGTGGCAATCCCCCATCAGGACAGGAGAAATCTGAGTTGCCTCGCCTGGTTCTCTTCACCCCGCGGAACAACCTGCAACACAACCCTCCGTCGGGAGATGAAACTAATACGGAGAATCAGTCATGGAAGTGCGCGTTCAATTGAAAGTTTGCGAAGGGTGCGGTTGTCTTTGGTATCGCGCCCAGACACTCGACAGTGTGTATTGCAAAGAGTGTGAGTCGAAGTTGAGGACGTTTCCAACCCCGGAGAGCCGCAAACGGCGTGGCCGTCCGGGCCGTAAGCAGCTTGCCAGAGTTTGGGCGGTAGCTCAGGCTGCGGGAGGTGCGCGATGAGTGCAGCTCTCCAGTTACCCATGGTTTGGGAAACAAGCGCCGTCCAGGCAGTATGGCGGATCGAACGCAGGAAATGGGATCGAAAACCCGCGGCGCAGCCCCAGGCAGAGCCGGCAGCGGCCCAGGCCGAGCCGCCGACCAGCCTGGCCTTCTACCGGAGATACACCGAAAGCCTGTTGCGGCGCTACCTGTACGCATCCATGCAGGTGGGCAGGGCGCCGTCTCTCCTTGCCGATTCGGTCGGGCGCGGTTGGGCATCCAGCCGCCCCGTCCGCACTTTTGAAGACGCTGTTATCTTTGTTCTCGATATCGAGAAATGCCTCAGTCAGCTTGGCCGGCTCGATCGCGAAATTCTCAGCAGGGTGGTGCTGCAGGAGTACACCCAGGCTGAGACCGCCGTCATGCTCGGCATGGCCGTCCGCACCATTTCCTACAAATACCCATTGGCCGTCGACCGCCTCACGGAGAAGCTGCTCGCGGCCAGTCTGCTCATCTTGCCTCACTAAATAAGACCGGCACAGAAGAGCGCAGTTTGCATTCTTCTGTGCCGGCAGCACCCCCGTCCCTCAGTCCCTTAGCCCCGCAGTCCCACACACGGGGTTAACCCTAAAGCGTCTCCCCCAGGAGTGCAATCCATTCTCGTAGCCTTCCTGTTTACAATGGGCTGCAGTGATGGCGTTCCTATGATGTTGATCCGCTCCAGAGCGCCGCTTCGGCTTGGCTTGGCCGGTGGCGGCACCGACGTCTCCCCCTACTGCGACGAGTTCGGCGGCGCCATCCTCAACGCCACCATCGATTACTACGCCTACGCCGCGCTCCAGCCCCTCGACACGGGCCCCTCGAACACTGGTACGGTCGAATTCGTCTCCGCCGACCTCGGCCAGAGCGCCTCCTACCCCTCCACCGCCGTCCTTCCCAACGACGGCTGCCTTGACCTTTTCAAGGCCGTCTACAACCATGTGGTCCGCGAGTTCAATCAGGGCAGGCCGCTCAGCCTGCGCATGAGCACCCGGGTCGACGTTCCTGCCGGTTCCGGCCTGGGTTCTTCCTCCACGCTCACCGTGGCCATGCTCGCAGCCTATGCCGAGTGGCTCAATCTTTCTCTCGGCGACTACGAGCTCGCGCGGACCGCCTTCGTCATCGAGCGCGTCGAGGCCGGCCTCGAAGGCGGCAAGCAGGATCAATATGCTGCGGCCTTCGGCGGCTTCAACTTCATGGAGTTCGGCGGCAACGGCCGCGTGCTGGTCAACCCGCTGCGCATCAAGGACTGGGTCGTCTCCGAGCTTGAGGCCTCGCTGCTCCTTTTTTTCACCGGGAAATCCCGCACTTCGGCCGACATCATTCAGGAGCAATCGCGCAATGTGCGCGACCGCAACGAAATGGCCCTCGACGCCATGCACGCCATCAAGGAAGAGGCCTTCCGCATGAAAGAGTGCCTGCTGCGCGGCGACTTTTCCAGCCTGCACCAGGTACTGCGCGCAAGTTGGGAATCGAAGAAGCGCATGGCCAGCCAGATCAGCAACGAACACATTGAAGGCCTGTACGCCTGCGCGCTCCAGGCCGGCGCGTACTGCGCCAAAATCTCCGGCGCCGGTGGCGGCGGATTCATGATGTTTCTCGTCGATCCCATTTACAAAGACAAAGTCAGCGCCGCCTTGCGCGGCCAGCACGCCGGAGGCTCCGCCTACGCATGCCACTTCACGCCCGGCGGTGTGCAGGTGTGGAGAGTGCCATGAGTGATCCAACGCCTGATCCAACCGCCGATCTGATCCGCGTGAAACTCTTCGAAGGCCTCGGCGTGCTGGAAGCCGTGGCCCACGACGCCGCCTTGCACGCCACGCTCATCGCGGCTGCTGAAGCCACGGCAGACGCACTGATTTCCGGACACAAATTGATGGTGGCCGGCAATGGGGGCAGCGCCGCCGATGCCCAGCACGTCGCCGCGGAGTTCGTCAGCCGCCTGGTCGACGACCGTCCCCCCATGCGCGCCGTCGCTCTCACCACTGACACTTCGATCCTCACCGCCGTCGCCAACGACTATGGTTTCGAGCGCCTCTTTGCCCGCCAGATTGAAGCCCTTGGCCAGCCCGGTGACGTGTTCCTCGCCATCTCCACCTCCGGCAACTCGCCCAATATCCTCCGCGCCCTCGAGCAATGCCGTGCCATGGGCATCGCCACCATCGGGCTCACGGGAAACACCGGCGGCAAAATGCCTCCGCTCTGCGACTATTGCCTACGCATGCCCTCCGCCGTCACTATGTACATCCAGCAGGCGCACTTGGCCCTCGAGCACATCTTCTCCCTGCTCGTCGAGCGCCGCTACTTCTCCGCCAGGCCCGCCGCATCGGCCGCGGCCAAGGGCTGAGTCTGCATGGAAGCCATCGTTCTTGCCGGCGGGCTCGGCACGCGGCTCGCCTCGCGCCTTCAAGGCCTGCCCAAGCCCATGGCGCCCGTCGCCGGCCGTCCCTTTCTTGAAATCCTGCTCAACCAGTTGCGCCGCTCCGGCTGCACCCGCGTTCTGCTCTCCGTCGGCCACGAGCACTCTGTCATTCAGGACCACTTCGGCGCGTCCTTCCACGGCATCGAGGTCGATTACGTCGTCGAAAGCGTTCCCCTCGGCACCGGAGGCGCCATTCGTCTCGCGCTCGCGCAGGCCCGCGAAGAATCCGTGCTCGTGCTCAATGGCGATACCTTCCTCGATGCCGATTACGCCGCCATGCTGCGCTTCCACGCGGCAGAAGTCCACGCAGGAGGGGGCGCCGCGGTCACCCTCGCCGTCGTTCATCGCGACGACGTGAGCCGCTATGGCAGCGTCATCATCGAAGGCCAGCGCATCGTGGGCTTTCAGGAGAAGGGAAGTTCCGGCCCCGGCCACACCAGCGCCAGCCCGGCCAACTCCGGCTGGATCAGCGCCGGAACCTACGTTCTCGCGCGTAACCTCGCATGGCCACCCGGCCTCGCGGAAAAGTTCTCCATCGAGTTCGATTTCTTTGTTCCCGAAGTCGCGCGTCTTCGTCCCGCAGCCTACAAAGTCGATGGCTTCTTTCTCGACATCGGCGTCCCCGAAGATCTCGACCGCGCCCAAACCGAACTCGCGCAATTCCTTCCGTAGCAACCCGTGGCGAAAGTCTCGCCTCGTACCGCCGGTCTCCTGACCGGCTGTAGTGCGGGTCTCCAGACCCGCACATCGCGGCTGCCCCGAGTCTTCAGATCAGGCCGCCCAGCTTGATGATCCGCGCTATTTCTGTGCGGGCGCAGTGGAGCTGATGCAAGCGTCAATATCCTTCTTCATCTGGTCTGTGAGCTCCTTTTGGGCTGCCAGAATGCGCCGCATGAGCACGGGCATCAACTCTTTCTCGATGACAGGCTGCAAACCCACCATGCGCTCACCGGCGGGCGAACTGTAGAACGCGATGTAGGCATCGACGTCCGTTTGGGTCATGTGGCGCTGGTAGATGGGGCTCATGTCGGCGATCATGCCGTCGGTGGAAATGAGAGTGAGCGCTTTCTGCATGTATTTGTCCTTCAGAACAGCAAGGGCCGCCTCCTGCTCGGGCGTGAGGGTGTTGGGGCGATTCTGGGTCTTCAGCGTGACTTGAATCTGGAACTGCTGCTTCATCAGGGTTGACATGGGGAGAGGCATCGCCTTCATGAGCAACTCCATCTGGCCTTGCGGATGCATCAACTGAAGCATCTTTGTCACCTGTGCGCTTGAGGCCTGCTGATCCGCCGGAACGCCTGGCGCGGGCGGCGAGTCAGGGAAGGCGAACATGCTCGACAGATCGGGCGGCGGCGGGGGCGGAGCCATTCCCATGGATGGCATGGTGCCCGGCGGCAGCGTACGTGTTTGCAAAGGAATATTTTCCGGCGCCTTAAACAGGGTTTCCGGCGGCGCGCTGCGCTCGAACGAAGTGATTTCGTAGGTGCGTGTTTCGCTGAAGGGATTGTCGTCGGACTCGGCGACGATCAGTTGGAGATCGGGCGACGTCCATTGCTCGTGGCGGATCACGATCTCCTGGCTATTGCCGATTTTCCCCGCGTCAATGGTCGTGACGGTGCGCGTTCCCACTACTGGAATGCCGGCGATGATCTTGCTGCCTAGATCTTCATTTGTGACGCGCTTCTCATCGGGCGGCAGTGTCGAGGAAGCATCCCGTTCTCGAGGCAATACCGTAACGGTGACGTGGTTCTTCGCCGAAAGCGGGAACCGCATGACCTTTTTTGACAACGTGCCCCAACTCAACTCGCACCCGCTGACGGGATCGAGAATGATATGCGATTCGATGTTATCCGCAGGTTGGATGGAATGGGATACGAAGCTGAATCGGCCCTGATCGTCGCGCGCGAGCGTAACGTGCATCTCCTTGACGATCACGGTCCCATCGCCAAGATGCTGGGTGGAATGCATGGTAGCTTCGGCCTGGAACTGCATGCCGGGGGTGGGAAAGTTAAGCCCATTGTCGCCGAAGTTTACGCTGGTTTGCGCAGCGGCGATCGAGCAGAAAGCAGCAGCGAGAATCAAACAGGCAACGAATTTGCCGGCAAAGAATTTTGGCTTGAGCGAAGAAAAAGGCACGTACACGTTCATCATGGCAGGCTTACCTCAAGCGAGCAGATTCGCCTGCGAAGGCTGGCCACAGCATACGCAAACGAATGGATGCCTAAGAACCTGTTTAAAAACTAGGTTCAGGAGCCGACGAAAGACTATGCGAGCAGGGGTTTGGCGGTTAGTTTGTGGTCATGTACCCCAGCGATTTGACGGATTTACAGTGGGCCAAGCT
>Ga0181533_1003087_pt1 | contig 18523 bp, 13 predicted proteins | sample PEATcosm2014_Bin_45_FD_119772 | JGI IMG/M metagenome (GOLD analysis project Ga0181533, IMG submission 119772) | Peatland microbial communities from MTU Mesocosm Facility, Houghton, MI, USA - PEATcosm2014_Bin11_60_metaG | ecosystem: Environmental > Terrestrial > Soil > Wetlands > Peat | place... | reverse complement strand
CCGGGGGTGTCGGCCAGGTAGACTGTGTGTTTTTTCCACTGGTAATGGTGGAAGGCGCTGGAAATGGTGATCTTGCGTTTAATTTCCTCGGGTTCGTAGTCGAAGACGGAGGAGCCGTCATCCACCCGCCCCAGCCGGGAAGTGGCCCCGGCGGTGAACAGCAGGGCCTCTGCCAGCGAGGTCTTGCCGCAGCCGCCGTGCCCGATGAGGACCAGATTGCGGATATTTGCCGTTTTACCGGACATCAAACTCTCCTTCCCTCTCAGCTGGCCTTCCCGGCCAGGTAAAGCTGCCACTGCTCCGGGCAATTTTTTTTAATTATCAGATTTCCCCACCGATCTCAAGATACGGTTTGCGGTTTTTGGTTTTCGGTTTCCGCTTGAAATATAATCCTGGGTCTCGTGACTTCTTGATAGGGGCCTTAATCAGTATTGTCCGGCAACAAAATTGCATGGAGAAGATTACACTATCTGGCCGTTAAATTCTAGACCATTTTAATTTCACCGATATCAACATATTATACCGATGCTCACTAAATCCCCTCTCCCCTGCGAAATGAGGGCAATTCCCCAAATCCCCTCTCCCCCGATGGGGGAGAGGGTTAGGGTGAGGGGGAGGATAATCTCTTTGCCGCTCACCTTGATTTAAATGAGGCGTGGGAGGCCTGGCGCGGGAGCCGGAGTCCTCCCCGGCGCCCCAATGGTTGACAGATTCCGGGCCGGTTTGCTATATTAAAACCTCTGCGACCCTGCAAAGGGGAGTTTTTTGTTTTTTTTTTTTTTTTTGTTTTTGGATGAGGGGCCGCCCCCGGCGGTCATCCGCCGGGATCAGGGAAATTATTTGGAGGTTCGCAGAGGCCGCGGATTAGCAAGCGTCGGGACGTGGCGCAGACTGGTAGCGCACCTGAATGGGGTTCAGGGGGTCGGAGGTTCAAATCCTCTCGTCCCGACCATGATTAGGCAATAATTTAGGCAAGTTACCGAAGATAATCCGGGCTTGCCTTTAATCATTTTTTGGCGGTGCACACATAGTGTGCATGTTTTCCCTTTCAAGGCCAAAAATTAACCGGGGAGACAACTTCCCTCGGCCACAAAATTAGTTTTGAAGATTTCCCCCCGCTAAAGTTACTAAACCGGCGATTCGACCTTGTGAAAAGGGATAGGTGGAACCTTTCCCGGCCAAAGAGGTCCACCGGACTTTCTGAGCGAAACCCTTAGGTCTGCCGCATATTCTTGGTTTAGGAGGGAATCCTGCCGGTACTGTTGGTGCTAAAGCTCCCCGGCTCCGGCCCAATCTCGATGCTCCAGTGTTGGAAAATCAGGTGTTCTTATGGCGGCTCAAAAGACCATTAAGATATCGGCCGCAATTATCATTTGCTTGTACGCCATGGCCGTATTTGCTCTTTGGGCAAACCGCCACCGGGGAAACCCGGATTATTTCAGTAATTGTCCCATTGTTTATGATAAATTTCCCGAGTCGGACTTCCTCATTTTTTGGGCGACCTCGTCCCTGGCCTTGTCGGGCCAGGCTGCGGCGGCATATAATCCCAAACAGCTCTTTCAGGCGGAAGCGAGAGTTCCACATCCTCAAAATCATCGCAGATGCCTTTATCCTCCCACGTACTTTTTGCTCATCCTACCACTGTCCTTCCTTCCCTTCATGCCGTCCCTCTTTCTTTGGTGCACGGCCACCTTGGCGGGTTATGTAGCGGTCCTCAAAAGGATTTTTCCCCATCCTCTCACCGTCTGGTTATCCCTGGCCTTTCCCGCCTTCTTTCACAACTTCGTCCGGGGCCAAAACGGCTTCCTTTCGGGAATCTTTTTCGGCGGCGGCCTATTTCTGTTGGACCATTATCCCTCGGCGGCGGGTTTGCTTCTGGGGCTGATGGTCTTCAAACCCCAACTGGCTCTCCTGATCCCTTTGGCTTTATTGGCGGGGCGGCACTGGCGGGCCTTGGGGGGCTTCGCCGCCTCGGCCCTGGGGATGATTCTTCTCAGCCTGGCAGCCTTCGGGTCGGAGGCCTGGCTGGTTTTCTTCCGGGTTCTAGTCAATGAAAACAAAGCCTTGCTGATCCAGGGGGCGGGCTTTATCCCCTTTAACCTTACACCCACGGTCTTATCCGCTGCCGCCTTGATGGGAATGGAACTTGGGCTGGCCTCTTGGCTTCATTGGACGGTCGCCTTCGTGGCCGCAGCGGCAGCCGTCTGGACCTGGTATCGGGGGGCTTCCTTGAAGGTCAGGGCCTCAACCCTGATAGTTGCCACCTTATTATTTTCCCCCCGCTTGCTCATTTATGATTCCTGTCTGCTGGCCGCGGCTCTGGCTTTTCTCGGTTCTGAACTTATCACCCCCCCGTTTTCCCCCGGCCGGCTGGCGATCTTTGCCTCCGTCTGGATGATGCCTTTCCTGGCCCCAATTCTGGCGACCCAGTCACATCTCCAGATAGGCCCCGTGGTTTTGCTTTTGCTTTTTTCTTACATTTTATATGGTTATTTTTCCAAGGATCCTGCTAATCAAATGAATAGTCAGAAGATTATTGGCCTTTTACGAAATATCAAACTCTATTACCTGGGCTTCATTGCGAAAAGGCGCAACATACGGCCCTGGGTATTGCTTATCTTCATTGTATTGCTGGTTGCTTTCGTAAGAATCCGCCTGTTAGATATTCCACTGGAGCGCGACGAAGGGGAATTTGCCTACGCCGCACAACTTATACTCCAGGATGAACCGTTTTATTTATCGTTTTACAATTATAAATTGCCCGGCATTTATGCGGCCTATACATTGATCATCTATATATTTGGCCAGACGGTCTGGGGGATCCACCTGGCCCTGCTGCTGATCAACGCACTAACCATTATTGTTTTCTTTCTCATCACCAGAAAATTTTTCGGGGCGGCGGTGGGATTAATGGCCGGGGCCTTCTTCGGCCTTTTGTCCCTGGGTCAGCAAGTTACGGGATTCTCGGCCAATTGGGAGCACTTCGTTTTACTCCCAGCCCTGGCAGGCTTCTGGCTGATGCTTAAGGGCCTGGAAACCAAGAGGGACCGTTATTTCTGGGGGAGCGGTTTGCTCTTGGGATTATCTTTTCTCATGCGGCAGCATGCCGCGGCGTTCATTGTCTTTGCTGGTCTTTATTTCCTTGGCTTTCAGGCGATTCATCGGGACGTCGCCTGGAGATTGTGGGCCAGGCAGCTTGCCATAGTCATCCTGGGGACGGCCGGCCCATTCGCCTTAACCTGTCTGGTCATGTGGTTGGATGGCAGCTTCGGAAGATTCTGGTTCATGAATTTTATCTATGCCCCCGGATGCGTGGGGGAAATCTCTCTGGCCGTCGGAGTGCGAAATTTTCGAACTAACATAACCAAAATAATAGCGCCGGCAATATCGATCTGGTGTTTGGCCGGCATCGGTTTATCTTCACTGGCTTGGGATAGGGACACGAGAAAGGAGTGGCTTTTCGTAGTTTTGTTTACTCTATTTTCCTTTCTGTCCATTTGCCCCGGTTACTGGTTTCGTGAGCATTATTTCCTGCTGATTCTTCCTGACATTGCCTTGCTGGCCTCTCTGGGAATCTTTTCCCTCTCTAGACTGTTCCGCTACATCAGAGAGAGATTGATTATTGGCGTATCGGTATTGCTATTTTTAATTGTATTGGGATATGCCATTATTAATCAACGACAATATTTATTCCAGTATGATCCCTTGACAATCTCACGGCTGACTTATGGGCTCAATCCATTTATAGAATCGCTGACCATCGCCGAATACCTAAAAAAGAACACCACCAAAGCGGACCGCATATTAGTAATGGGATCGGAACCGCAAATTAACTTTTACAGTCAAAGACGTTCTCCTACGGGTTATATATTTATGGACCAGTTAGTGCAGAATCACAAGTATGCCGAGGCAATGCAAAGGGAGGCGATTAGTGAGGTGGAAGCCAAACCGCCAAAATTTATCGTGTTCGTAGACGTGCCGACCTCATGGTGTTTGACCCCGGAGTCAGAGAAGTTCATTTTTCGATGGATGGCTAATTATATAAACAGATATTACAAATTAGTGGGGTTAGTGGAAATCTTACCCACCGGATTTGCTAAATATTCTTGGGAAGAGCAGGGGATGCCAGGGAAACGGTCGTCAAATTTTGGATGCTCGATCTACAGGAGAAAGTAGTTTTTTCGGCCGGCCTCGTCTGTGGGACTTTAATTCTCTCAGGCGTTTATTCCGGATTCCTATCAGCTGATATTATGGCCATCTAATTATGAAACCCTGTAAAAAAGCCGCTCCCAGGAGCCACCAGCAAAGGCGAATTCTCGGAATCTTTTTTCCCATATTCACCATCCTCCTCGAGTAAGCCGGCAACCCATTATCTCTGGGGCGCGGGAGGCTTCTTGTTTACCGGTGTTCCGGGAGCTGCGGGCGCAGGCGCTGGGGCCGCGGATGGAGCTGGAGCTGCTGCGGGATTCGGAGCAGGCGGCGCCACGACCGGATGCGCCTGGACTTCCCGGATGAGCAGAGCCACCCGGGAGTCCGGGGCCACTGGCTCGAGGTAGATTATGTGCCGGGTGTTGATCCGCATGAAGCCCGGGGCGTGCCACTCGCTACCCCTTTTCACCAGGATGCTCTGGGCTTCCTTTTTATCCGGGCTTGCCTGCTGCTTGATGTAGAAGACGTCCCAGAATGTCAGGTAGGAGGAGCCGTCATCCTTGAGCCGGCCGAAAAAGACCTGGCCATTGTCCAGAAAAACGGCCTGGTACTCGGTGGGAAATTGGAGGTCGCCGCGGCTGCACGCGGCCAGCAGGGCCGGGAGCAGGAAAAGAAACAGAATGGCGCTGCGCCGCCTAAGGCGACGGTGATTCTCCCCCAGCATAAGTTCCCCTCTGATCCAGGGATCGGCATCCAGGGTACGTACTCCGCACCCAGGCCATTCCTGCGGGCGCCATCTGGCGGATAAATCGCCTGCGGCCACTCCGGCCGGCTTTTCCAGACCAAGCAAAAGCCGGGCGCCCCAGGCAACCCGGCTGTCTCGTTCTTGAGGAGATCCGTAGCTTTCCGTCCCCGTCTCACGTCGGGTTTGGCCCTATCTGGTTGGTAAAATATCCCTCCATTTGTTAGCAACGTCAAGGAAATTTTATTTATCTTTATTTATCTTAGCCCTTTTACGATCTTTAAAGAAAAGCCTCCCCTGCCGGTAGTTGAGGGCACCCTGTCTGGCATTTCACCAAGACCGAAGCTCTAGATGATATCTTGCCAGACTATTCCACTCGGTCATCAAAGCGCCTACCTCCGGCGCAGCTAACCATCTGTTGGGTTATTGGGGACCATGCCTTCTAACTTTTTGCCGGCTCCGTGGTCTTTATCATTGAGAGCCTGGATTCGATCCTCTTTCCAGAAACCGACCCAACCACCAGGGAGGAAACCGTGTTATCCCCGAAGAAGGCATTAATTGTGGCGGCGTCCCTGTTGCTCTTCTGGGGCGCAGGGCAAGCCTGGGCGGGCCAGGGGGGCCCCTCCTCGGGCGACAATGACTTTCAAAGGGTCAGAACCAGAGTCGCCGAGCTGCAGGAGGATATCTCCACCATTAATCTCTTAAACGGACTTAACCTCTCCCAGGACCAGGAGAAGCAAATCCTAGAATTGGCCCAGGAGGCCCGGCAGGTCCGGGAACGGGCCACCATCAATTCGGCATCCCTGATGGATGCCATGCGGCATGCTGAAATCGCCTACGCCACCCTTAAGGAAGAAATCGAGAAAGGCGCGCCGGCCAGGGGTCAGATTCCCACCCAGGCAGCCCAGATCAATCATCGCCTGAAGGAGTTGCAAGACCAGAGCAACCGGCAGATGTCCATGGAGTTCAATGCCCTGGAGGGGAAGCTAAGGGGGGTGCTGTCCCCTGAACAGCTCAAGGTGGTGGAAGATTTCAGCCCCTGCCTGATCCCTCCTGTGGATTTACGCTCGCCCGTGCGGGCCGGCCAGGCCGCCTCCAACCAGGGAACCGTAAACCTGCTGCGGCGGTTGCGGGCGATACCCGAGGATAAATGGCAGGCTCGGCGGCAGATGATCGCCCAGAGGATTGTGAATAATATCAATGAGAACCATTACCGGATGACCGAGGCCGAAAAGACTGCGGCGGAAGCCCACCTCCTGGCGGTGTTGGACCAGGCGCGGCAGATGTCGGATATGGATTTTGAGCTGGCAAAAGAGAAACTGGCCGAGCAGGTTGCGCCCCAAGACAAGATTAAGAACATGCGGGCTGAAATCGAAGCACGCCTGCCTCATGCCAGAAAGCCGCAAATGTCCCGGTTGGGACGCTCTTTGCTCAGCGACAATATTATTCCCATCCTGGAGCAGCGCCTCGCCAACACCAACCTGGCAGGGGTGCGCTAAAGGAGAAGCCGCCGATGGACCTGAACCTAATGGAGCCCGGAAGCCGCCGCGCCTTCCTGGCCTGGATGGGCCGTCTGGGTCTGAGTGCGGCCCTGGCGCCCGTGGCCTTGCGGGCGCTTCAGGTGTTGGGCCTACCGGACGGAGATCAAGTGCAGGCCGCACCATTACCCCTCCAGTCAGGACCAGCGCCGGCCCGCTATTATACCCGACTGGAAGGGGGTAAAGTGCAGTGCCAACTGTGCCCCCGCCACGAAGTTCTGGCCCCGGGGCAAATGGGCTTTTGCCGCGTCCGACAGAATCTCGGCGGGGTGCTGATGACCCATGCCTATGGTCAGCCGTGTGTCCTGAACCTCGACCCCATCGGCAAGAATCCCCTGTGCCATTTTTACCCGGAGATGACGGTGCTGGCCATCGCCCATGCCGGTTGCAACCTGCGCTGCCTCTATTGCCAAAACTGGCAGTTTTCCCAGAAAAGCCCTACCCAGACGAAAAATATCGTCCCCTTCGATTTCCGGCAATCCGCGGCCAGGATGCAAGCCAGGCACATCGGCGGGGTCAGCTTCACCTACACCGAAGCTGACTGTGCCCCGGAATTCGCGGGAGATTTCGCCGGATTCTGCGGTCAGTTTGGCCTCAAGCGCACCCTGTGCACTGCCGGTTACCTGGGAAAACAGCCCTTCCAAGACCTGCTGCGGAACTTCGAGGCGGTGACCATTACCTACAAGGGCGCTACTGATGATTTCTACCAGCGGGTGGTGGGAGGCTCTCTGAGGCCGGTCCTGGAATCCATGGTTCTGGCCAAAACCGAGGGCAAGTGGCTGGAGGTAGCCACTCTCATAGTACCCACCCTCAATGATAGCCGGGAGGGGTTGACCGCGATGGCCCGCTGGCTCAGGGGCAACCTGGGAGCCGAGACTCCCTGGCATCTGGAGCGGTTCGAACCCCAGTTTAAACTGATGAACCTGCCACCCACGCCCCAGCAAACCCTGGAAACCGCCAGGCAAATCGGCCTGGATGCCGGCCTTAAGTTCGTATATATCTCCAACCTGGCCCCGCACCCGGGCAATCACACTTATTGCCCCTCCTGCGGCCGAGTGTTGGTCAAGCGCCTGGGCTTTAAGGTGCTGGAAAATCACCTGGTTCAAGGGGCTTGCCCCTCTTGCCGGACCAGGATTCCAGGCGCATGGGCTTGAAAGTTGACCTCTCCCCTGGCCGGCAGGCCCCCAAGATTGTCCCGGTTCTCACCGCGCTGGGCGGTTTTTCCCAGTTCGGCCAAATCCTCACTTTTCGGGAAATCATGGCCCAGTGCCATGGCTCCGAACTTCTGTTTGGCTTGATGCTGGGGGCGTGGCTGCTCTGGGTCGCGGCGGGGACCGCGCTGGGGGCCTGGTGGGGCAGCACCTGGGGGGACCAAAATGGCTACCGGCCTCTGAAAGTTTTGGCGCTCAGCACCCTGGCCAGCGGGCCGGTCCTGGCCGGGCAGATCCTCTGGCTGCGCCTGGCCCCCTGGGGTTCCGCCGCGGTCTCGGGCCAATTGCTTTCTCCCGCGCAGAGCTCCTTGCTCAGTCTCCTGGCCCCCGCGCCCCTGGCCCTCCTGGCCGGGTACCAATTCAGCCTGGCGCTCCGGGCCGCTCCCTCGCAATCCGTGGGGCCCCTGTTTCGGGCCGAGGCTTGGGGGGCCATGGGGGGTGGTCTGCTAACTGCCTTGGTCCTGGTCCATCTGAGTGGCGCCTTATCCTTGGCCCTTTCCATCGGGGCGCTGCTGACAGTTCCGGTCTTACTACTCCTACGGATCCAGACTCAGAGACCCCTAGCCGTAAGCGGCGCTTTACTTGCGGTGGTTATGCTGGTGGCCGCGGCCCTTCCTCTGGACCGGTGGTCTGAAGAGCGCTCTTGGGGCCACCGGCTTCCCGGTCATTCCCTCCTCCGGGTGCAGAACACCCGGTACGGCCGCCTGGCCCTGCTGCAAGATAAAGGCGGCCAACAGATCTCGGTCTTCCAAAACGGCGAATTCTTGGCCGCGGTGAATGAAGCCGATAACACCACTGCCCGGCAACTGGCGGCGGTTGCTTGCGGCCAGCATCCCGACCCCTCCAGCGCCCTTCTCATCGGTGGCCTTCTGAGCCACTTGCCGGCCGCCATGCTGCAGCATGGGCTCAGGAGCCTGGAAGTGGCGGAACTCGACCCGGCGGTGGGGCAACTCGCCACCCGGCTTGGTCTGGTACCGGCCCGCGATCATAGGGTGAGGCTGATCTCCGAAGACGGGCGAGCGCTGGTCAAACATACCGCCCCCGAGACCTGGGATCTTGTGGTGGCAGTACTGCCCGAGCCGGACAGCGCCCTAACCAACCGCTATTGCACCCTGGAGTTCTTCCGGGAAGTAAAACTAAGGCTCAAGCCCGGCGGGGTGTTTTGCTTGTTCTTGCCCGCCTATGGAGCCACGGCTTCATATACCGGCCCCATTCTGGCCCGGCGCACCGGAGCCGTCCTGGCCGCGCTGGACGAGGTCTTCGGGGAAACCCGCGCCGCCCCACTGGGAGGACACCTTCTGGTTGCCAGCGATCGCCCGGGGCAGTCCAGTTTTGATCCGGACGTGCTGGCCGGGCGCATCTTAAGGCGGCCGCAGGCTCGGCCCTATAGCGAAACTCTGGAAGGGGGGCGGTTAACGCGGCAGGACCTGGGAATGGCCCAATGCCGTCTCTACTTTGAGACTTTGCTGGGTGGGGCGCTGGCGCGGCAACCCTCCTTACTGGATGATACCCTGCACCAGCCTTTGCTAGAGAATTTTCAAAAGACTTTGCAGAGTTATCCGGTGAAGGCCAACCGGGATGGCCAGCCGGTCGAGATCCCTTACAGCTTTATCCTCTCCGGAATGATGGCCCAAGGGAATGTGGAAGCCACGGAAAACTTTGGCCGTTGGTATGTGCGCCTCACGGAAGGGCTCGACTCCCGCACCGCCTCGCTGCCCCTGGCGGCGCTGTTCCTGGTAGTCATAAGCGTGGGAGCGGCTTGGCCCAGGAACAAGGAGCTTGCGGCCAGGTACCAGGCGGCTTCAGCCTTCCCGGCGCTTTTTCGCCTGGCGCTCCCAGCCTATGCCACCGGCGCCTTCGCCATGACCTTCCTGATAACTCTGCTAGAGATTTATCAGAATCTGTGCGGCTACGTTTACGTGGACGTGGGCGTGTTTTCGGCCATGTTCATGGCCGGCCTGGCGCTGGGGGCCCTGGCGGCAGAGCGTTGGCAATATGCGACCCCGGGAAGGCTGGCGGCACTGCTGGGCGCCATGATGGTTTTGTGTCTGCTGCCATCCATCTTGTTTGGGGGGCTCGCTTCCGGCGGGAGCATCCGGCCCTTGATGGGCGCCCTGCTCCTGGCTGCGGGTTTTGCTGATGGGGCTATGTTCCTCCTCCTAACCCGGCAAGGCCCAGGCTGGCTTCCCGGCGGCCCCGGCCCCTGGGTCTATAGCGCCGATCTGGTGGGGTCCGGGCTGGCGGCTTTCTTGACCGGCGCGGTGCTGGTCCCGGCCCTGGGAACCGCCTGGACACTGGGGCTGACGGCCGTCCTGTTAGCCGTGGCCGCCATGGCTCTGCCGGTCTGGCGCCGACCATGGCCTAATTAACGCAAGAGATGCAGATTGCCCAAGCGAACCCGTTTCAGCCCCGCGGCCTGGGCCGCGTCCCGGGCCTGAAAGGCGAAATCCCGGCTGGTCACGGGTAGATCGTTCAGGACAAATTGGGGGTAAAAGCATAGAAGGCTGTATGGGATTTCGGGATTGAGGGCGGCGATGAAACGGGCCAGGCCATGGATTTCCTCCAGGTCCACGTAACCCGGCACCAAAAGGGTGCTGGCACACAGCAGGGGGACATCGGGCCGCTCTCCCAGGCGCCGGGCCAGGGAGGCGAAATTTTGCAAAGTTTGGGAGTTGGACACCCCGGTCAAGGCCAGGTGCATCTCTTCGCTGAAGGTCTTGAGGTCGAATTTAATGACCCCGCCGTTGTTCAGGGAGCTGGCGGCCAGGGGCTGGAGCCAGCGCTCCTGCATGGCGCCGTTGGTCTCCCAGCAGATGCGTAAGCGTCGGTTGGCCCGCCGGGCGGCTTCCAAAGCCAGGCGTGCCGAGACCAGGGCGTGGGGCAACTGTGGAGTGGGGTCGCCCCCAAAGTAGCAAATGCAGGCAGTATTAGGCCGCACCGCCGCGGCCAGCTCCGCGGCCGCAACCCGGTTTCCATCAAAGGTGGCCTTCTTGAAGGTCCAGTTCTGGCAATAGAGACAGTTGAAATTGCAGGCGTGGTAAAAGACCGCCAGGTTGGTGCAGCTGCGCTCCGGTCCGGGCTGGCGGGCGTATTGGGGGTAGCCGGTGCCGGTGCCCTCGGGGCAGAACCAGTCGGCCACGCAGTTGGTGGGCAGGGGATCATAATAGAAACTGAGGCCGGCCCCGGTCGCGGTTCCCCCTCGCAGTCGGCCATTTTCAACCCGGCGGGCCCCGCAGAAGCCATGGCCCCCCTCGGGGATGCGGCAGGCATGGAAGCAGAGGGTGCACTCCTTGCCCAGGGGGTCCCGGGGCGGGGCCAGGGGCAGCTTAAAGGCCCGGCGGCTCTCCTGGTGCAGCGCCTCGATCTCCGGCCAGACTTCCCTTAATTGGCCCCGGATGCAAGGGGCGCAGTATCCCAGACGGTCGGAAATAATCCGATCAGTGCGGCCGCAGCGGCGGCAGGTGAAAATCATATCTTATAGAAATATTATAATAATTCTGTTATGGGAGGGCAATTGGTCCGCCGCAGCGCTCGGCGTTGGCTGATTATTTGAAGGGTGGTTGCCCATAGCGCTGAGACCGGGAGATCTTAGGGGTTGCCAGGATCGTTAATTATCGCTTGAGTGGGAAAAATGCTAGATATGATTCTGGATATTGGAAGTTCTTATCTTCTTAATAACTGGTGAATCACAGAAGTCATTTATGCTTCCCTGGCACATGGCCAGCCCCTGCCTGACAGGTTTCGGTCCTGGCCTAACGCCGTCCACCATGCGACAACCGGAAACCTCGGGCCAGGACTCTCTCTCCGGGGAAATCTGATCGCCCCTGAGATTTTTCAATTTTTCGAGAAGATTACCAATCTGAATTCCATTTGCAAAGGCTTTCCGATATACGAACCATATGGAAAGATTAGCGGAAGGGCGTATAGTGGCAAGTTAGCTGGAAAGCCAGTATTATGTTAGTGAAATTATAGTTTCTGTCCCGACGTCGAAAATCCATACTCTCCTGAACAAGGAACCTTGGAGATTTTGTCTCACATATTCCTGGACTCTTGGTACCCAAGTTGACTCGGGCAAGACTGGTTGAAGTTCATAATAAGCTAAGAGTTCGACTGGATACAGAGTTCTATAATTTTTTTGGAATTTAGTATCAATACGTTCAATGGTAGGGTCTGCAAATGATCCCACAGCCTCAACATCGAAGCATGGGCCAATAAATCCACCTCTACTAACATCAATGCCTTTCACAGCCTCGTACAATGGGGATTCTTGAGGGGGAGTCAAGGTGCCTATAAAATTGGTTTCAGTTCCCATCAGCAAATCCAATATCATCGGAATGGCGTTCCCCCGAATGCGGGAAGATGCTGTAGAATAAAATTTTACGTAAATAAGCGCATTGTGGAATTTCTTCCTGAAGCTTTCATATCTATCTGGCTGTAAATCCTTATAGGCCTGTTCAAAAAGCCCATGAAATTTGATTTGACCATATGTTCGGCGTGCGAGATCCTCATCGATAATTTCAACCATCTCAAACGCAACTGGCCCTTCTCCTTCAATCATACATAGAATGTCAGGCTCGGGTGGCTGACGTTTCTCAATGGAGTTTGGTTGAATCGGAAGGCCGCAAGCCTTGGCAAAAGTAGAAAAAATTTTCAATTCTCTGCAACTCAGCTGATCATCGTAAGCCATTTTCAAAGTCCCTTACCTGCTCTCCCTCAGCCTTTGCTTCCTTGACCGGCCCGACGCGTTTAGTTTAGCTTCATCTTATTCCCTCTTTCGTATCAAACAACCTCGGGAGTTTCGTGCGATATGGTCAAGTATGCCCCTATAGGGCATATCTTTACACGGGTAGAACCTTTCTATAGCGTCCGAAAGCGTGAGCATCTCCAATGTCAAGTTCGTACGAGGATCGCGAACGATGATGTTGCCGAGTCTATTCCAACCCGCGGGTTGAAGGCGATTGTTGGCCGCACGTCTAAAACAGTTGGCAAGCACATCAACCAACTGAAGCCCGAGATTTGATCGTGAATCTAGAAACCGAAGATCGGCAAGCACAAGGTTCACACTGAAAGAACTCAAGGGCTTATCTGGATGGTGAACTGCTTCGCGGAGATGGTCGGGAACTGAGGGAAGATCAGGGTTTTCAAATTGAGCGAAATAGGAATAATCCCCTTCCCTTAGGAAGATCACCCCGCGCTTGAGAGATTCATCCTGTAAGAAAGGAAGGACCAGGGTCTTCCAGAGTATCTCGGAGGGTGTAATATCGTGGTTCTTGGCATCGATGGCCCAAGTGAAACGGCCAAGTGCGGGTGGTTCAAGTTGACTATAGAGTAACGTGCCTGTTCGGATCACTGAAAGGATTAATTTAGTGAGCATGGCCGATTGCACATAGAGTTGCGGAGCCAGCCCATTGATTTGGTCTGCAAGTGCGTAAACCTGCTTAACCAGTTCAGGGTGGAATCGGTCGTCCATGGACTTTCGAAGCAGATCAGACTGCTTTGTTTGGTGCTCTTTGATCATCGCGACAGTGTGAAGGCCCATGTCAATCGCAGTAATTCGTATGAATGCGCTTTGTGTGTTGTAGACGGCGCGGATAACCGCGTCGAATTGTGGTTCCGTGAGAAGGCTGCCTTTCACTTCATCGTCGGCGAAGCCCCACTGCCTCTTCAGTTGAGCGAACTGATGTAGGAGTTGGTCATGCACAGACTCGGGGATAACTAGTGCGGTAACGCAGGAAACAGAGTTGCGAGCCTCTGGAAAGGTCACGAAGGGTCCTGATTCGTCTATGTAGATGTACATATACTCAGTCCGAAAAGCTTAACTCAGCTTAAATCTGAAATTATGCGATGCCTTGGCCAACACTGTTAAAAAACCGGTATTGGTGACCTTTCTTATTGAGTTTATTCCCGGCACGTTTCCTCCGCTTTATAAGCCATTATGTCACGAATTCTGGAGAATGTAACTGCTATTGTTCGGGACTTATCAGGAATCTAAAAACTTCTCCATATCCAGAATATATGTGCTCTTTGGTGGACGGCCCCGCCGCTTTCTCGGTCTTTTATTGGCTTCCTCTTGTCCCAACGACCGTGGAGGTGAAGTTTCCTCGGTTATCGCGTCGAGGGCGCAGGCTTATCCCCAGCCTCAACGGCCCTGGGTGATAGGTTCGTCTCATTTGGTCAGCCACGGCCATGACCGGCCCCGGGCACCCGGCGTTCACCATGCGCCATCCACTCCGCCGCGGTCCCCCCCGGCGCCGTCCCTCAAGCATGGAGAATTTTCGGCCCCGGAAGGCAATGTCGGGAATGGGACTCCAGTCCCCCCTGGTCAATATGATCCGTCCGGAAATTTTTTCAATTTTCCATCGGTGAACTGCCCCCGGCCATCGGCGACCCCTCCCTGATCGAACAGGTCATGGTCAATCTGCTATCCAATGCCATCAAATTTACCAGTTGCAGGAAGACCGCAGTCATCGAGGTGGGCGGACCCACCGAGGGCAAGGAAACTATCTATTACGTTAAAGACAACGGTGTGGGGTTTAATGAACAATTTGCCCACAATCTGTACAGGGTTTTCCAGCGCCTGCACATTTGCGCGGAATACGAAGGCACCGGCATCGGCCTGGCCATAGTCAAGCGCATCATCTAGCGACACGGCGGCCGGGTCTGGGCTGAGGGAAAAATGAATGAGGGAGCGACCTTTTACTTTTCTCTCCCTATGAACGGGGCTTAAGGTTGGCATATTGTTGACCGGAGCGCCTTCCAAGAGACTGTTGATATCTGCTATTGATGTGCTCCTAACGATCCTGGTAAAGGGTTTCACTATGCGGAGCATATCCGCAACTATTGGGATTTTTTGAGAAAATTCTGTTTTGGCAAGTTAGCTTCAATTTTCGTTGGACTAATATGAATCCATAATCAGCTCAGCTTTGGAGTCCTGGCCGGCTGGCTCCTCACCTTGATTTTCCCATCGCTTCTGGTAAAAAGAATGTGCAAAGGTCAATGATGAGGATAGGAGGCAAGGAGGGATTATGATCCATCTTCTTTCAGTATTCTTGGGGTTTATGTTCCTGGTATGCAACGGCACCACAGCCTGGGCAGTGAGCGCCAAGGCCACAGCCCTGCGGCAAGCCAACAGCCTGACCGCTTACAACCCGCCCGAGAAATTTCTGACCGGAAATTTCGTGGCCGACGAGATGAACCCCACGTTCATTTTCGGTCCGGTGAAGGACTTCGTCGGCTCCCGCAAATGCCCCACGACCTGGCTCATCGAGGCGGGTGATAAAAATCTCCCGGCCAGGCCAGGCGGCCCGAATAAGCTGGCGGAGTATACCCTCTACCTGGAGGAAGACTGCCCGGATAAAGTGGTTTATTATGTTTTCATCGACCAGAGCGGCTTGACCCCCCAGCAATGGATCGAGTGGCGGGAAAAATTCCACGGGAAGAGCAAGACGGAACCTGAGTATTCTGAGGCCAAATCCAAACTGGATACAGCCTGCACGGCGGGTTGCGGGGTTGGTGCCGAGTTGCGCTTCATCCAGAAGGACGGGGAACTCGTGGCCAAATCTCCAGAAGAAGTTCTGCGGGAGGATCTTAAGTTTGCCCCGATCTATGATCTGAACCGGCAGAAAAAAATCCCTAAGTAGGCTGGCCGCTGTGGAAGATATATGGCACGGTGAAAGGCTAAGGTAGGCGGCGCCCAGTCGAATTTTGGTTTGGTCCAATTAGTCTTAAACAATCCGCGAATCATAAGCCTATGAGGTGACTACCATGAGCAGGACGACTGAAGGTAAAGGCTTTACGCGCCGGGATTTCGTGAAGACCGTGGGACTCGCCGGGCTCGCCGTGGCCGGGGCCGGAGTGACTGGGGCCATGGCCGCCCCGGAGGCGCCGGCCGCAGCCAAGTCCACGATCGTGCCCAAACGCCCGCTGGGCAAGACCGGGGTGGACGTCTCCATTCTTAACCTGGGCTGCATGTTCGACACCATCAACAACCAACTGCTCCTCAAGCAGGCCCTGAAATGGGGGGTCACCTTCTGGGATACGGCCGAGCACTACGGCGATACCCTGAGCGAGGAGGGGATCGGCCGCTTCTTCGCCCGCAACCCCGAGGCGCGTAAGGAGATCTTCCTGGTCACCAAGCTTCAGGCCAAGGGCGGCAACTTCACCGAGCGGTTGGACAACTGTCTGAAAAGGCTACAGACGAGTTATGTGGATCTTTTCTTTGCCCCCGCCCTCACCGGCATCGATGAAATGACCCCCTTCAAGGACTGGGCCGCGGAGATGAAGAAGGCCGGCAAGATTAAAGCCTTCGGCTTCAGCACCCATACCAACATGGAGGACTGTCTGCTGGGCGCAGCCAAGCTGGACTGGATCGACGCGGTGATGACGACGTATAACTTCCAGGTCATGAACAACCCCAAGATGCAGGAAGCCGTGAACGCCTGCGCCAAGGCCGGCATCGGCTTGGTGGCCATGAAGTCCCAGGCCGGCAGGCCTGGATCGCCGAAGATTGCCAGCGAAACCAAGCTGGAAATGGTCGAGCGCTTCCTGAAACGGGGCTTCACCGACAAGCAGGCCAAGCTCAAGGTCATTTGGGAAAACCCTCACATCGCCAGCATCTGCTCCCAGATGCCCAACTTGACCATCCTCTCGGCCAACGTGGCCGCGGCCCTGGACCAGACCAAACTGGCCCGGGAGGAGTTCGATTCCTTGCGCCGATATGCCCTGGAGACCAAGTCCGACTACTGCGCCGGCTGCGGCAAAATCTGCCAGGAGGCCGTGGGCGGGACCATCCCTGTGAACGAGGTCATGCGCTGCCTCATGTACCACCAGTATTATGGAGAGCCGGAACTGGCCAAGCTGACCTTCGCCGGGCTGCCCGAAGAGGTTAGGCGGCGCTTGACCGAGGTAGACTACTCCCGGGCAGAGCAGGCCTGCCCGCATGGCCTGGCCATCGCGGAGCTCATGCGCCAGGCCATGGAGATGTTGGTTTAGACCTATCAAAAGATAGCTCGGTTTTATAAGTTCCTGGAGGCTGCCCATCAGCCCAGGTGGCCTCTGGGGACTTCGCCGTAGTTTCACCTTGATTCATACCTTTTGGGTCTCCACATCTGATGCTCGCCTGAGCTCAAAGGGCCCAAATCGGAGATGAGAGTCCTTCCTGGGAACTTATTAAAACTATGAAAACTTCCCCTATCCAGACCAGAAAGGCTTGGGTGAGAACCCTTCTTCTGGTGGGGGTTTTGACGGCCTGGGGTGCGCTCCCCGACGTTGCGGTAGCCTATTTAACCATAGGTAAGCCGGCCCCGTTTTTTAGCGTAGAATCCGGAGAAGATGAAAATCTCACGCTGGATATGCTGAGAGGAAAAGTAATAATCCTCTTCTATGAAGCCCGGGAGGTGATAAGGAAGAACGGGGAGTTCAAGGATTATCTAAAGAGCCTGTACAATGGCCAGCCGGAGGCTGTTAAGGAAAATGTCTTCAGATTAGTGGTGATCAATTGTTCCGAGGCGTCATTCGTGACCAAGCCCATCTGGAGAAGGAAGTTAATGGAAGGCTCAATGAGACAGGGGATGACCGTTTATGGAGATTGGACCGGTACCATGCTTAAAGATTACCAGATGCAGGACCACGATAGTAATTTCCTGATCATCGACGGGAACGGAATCATAAGATATGCGGCCATCGGGTTAATAGAAAATGGCCAGTTTGAAAAGATCAAGGAGCTGCTGCTAAATCTGGCTAATAATGAGTGATAAATCGCCGGCAATGCTACCGCGGTCAACTAGTTTCAACGTAGGACGATGTGCCGCTATCTAGATCATACCTGCAATTTTTAAGGGCTCCACGATAACTGCCGAGTCTGGCAAGTTATCAGCTATCTTGCAGAAGAATCTCTGATAAAATTTATTTTCAACGAAAATTTCGCTACTATGCCGTCGACATAAGGATTCGGCTTCAAGAACAGATACTTCGAGGGATGTTCCCGGGGCCAAGAGGTCCCAAAAACCATTTTTTGACTGCGGTGGCCAAGGTTGCCTCACAATCTCGGGCTAAGCTGCCCCAATATTTTGGGGCGCTCCCGAGCTCCAGGGCTGGCCCTGGACTCCGGCAAGCTGATGCGGAAAGGATGAACCATGTGCGCGAAGGGTAGGACAGGCAAGGTGGTCCTGCCACTGATTTCACTCCTTTGGGTGGCACTGGCCCTGGCAGGGGGCTGCTCCGGCCCGCTGTGCCGCCATCACCTGTATATCTTTCGGGAATCACCTGAAAAGAGCCCGCCCGAGGCGGTGGCCCTGGTGATTACCGACCCCAACCTGGCGGCGGCGCTGGTGCCCGAAGCCGCACCCCGGGTCAGCAAAGGGCTACCGTGGGCCCCGGAGCAGCCTTCTCACGAGACGGACGCCTTTCGCCTCTCTCTCACCAAGGTAGATGGTCGCGTCGTTTACCAGGGCCTCTGCTTAGACACCCTGGTCACCGATGTTTGTGAGGTACGGCCCGGCTCCCGGCGTCTGTCGTTCAAGGTGGAACTCTATGGACCCTGGGGCCAGCGGAGCCTGCGGCAGGAACTGGGGATGGAGTTGAAAGCGGCAACGGTGTATTTCTTCAGCATCGGCGGGACCGGAGGCAGGGAAGAGTCGGTCCGGGTATCGGCAGAACCGCTGGGGGCATATACGCTGGAGTTCCGGCAGCGCCTGCTCGATTGGCAGCGCCGTCACGCCGCAGGACGTTCCCTGGATTGAGTCGCCCGGGAGGTTGCGGGTGGGGCGGCCCTGGCTTTCGCTCACGGGATGTGCGGCTCGGAGGCGTCCGCCGGGCCATGGAAGCGGCTCGGGCGGAATTTTTCGCCGTAGAGGGCTCCAAAAACCCATTTTTTCGACTGCGGG
>Ga0181533_1003085_pt1 | contig 18530 bp, 18 predicted proteins | sample PEATcosm2014_Bin_45_FD_119772 | JGI IMG/M metagenome (GOLD analysis project Ga0181533, IMG submission 119772) | Peatland microbial communities from MTU Mesocosm Facility, Houghton, MI, USA - PEATcosm2014_Bin11_60_metaG | ecosystem: Environmental > Terrestrial > Soil > Wetlands > Peat | place... | reverse complement strand
TCACGCCCCGCTCAGGCTGGGAGCTTTTCTGATTTTTTCTTGAAGGAGCACAATTCCCTGAAGGAAGGCCTCGGCCCTGGGAGGGCAACCTGGGACGTAGACATCGACCGGGATTATGTCGTCGATCCCCCTGAGGACGTTGTAGGAGTCGAAGTAGAGCCCACCGGTTATGGAACAAGCACCCATTGCAATGACCCACTTTGGCTCGGCCATCTGGTCGTAGATCATCTTGAGCCTTGGCGCCAGCTTGCGTGTGACCGTACCCATCACAATGATCAGGTCGCAGGCGCGGAGCGAACCGAACGCCTCCAGTGTCCCGAACCGCTCCATGTCGAAGCGTGAGCCAGCCGCGGCGCCCACCTCCACCGAGCAGTTGTGGACGACTGCGTTGGAGACCAGATAGGTGTTGTCGGATGTTTCGAGATTGCTCACGCGCCCCGCGTACTCCTTCTGGGTTATCCTCCTTATCGGGACTGCGATGAAATCGTCTGAAATCCTGAAATCCGCAACCTTTCTCTTCGAGGTCAAGACGGAAACGGCATAGGAATCGCTCGTCTTCACCGTTCGGCCTAGGATCTTCGAAGTGCCTCCCCGATGCCCCAGAGAGACCCGGGCGAATTGGCCGAGCCTCGCATACGCCAGCTGGACCTGCAGCGCTAGGACCTTTGAAATTGTGGTCGCGCGGACGTACGTCTGACCCCTGCTGTCTCTTATTTCGTCGCCGTCGCCCTCAAGGTAGCCCTGAAGGAAAGCTCTCAGCAGGTCAAGGTTCTTTTGATAGAGTATGAAATCTGGGATTTTCTTGTTCTCCGCCAGATGGCCGCACCACTCGCGGAATGCGCGCGCAAGGATGCTCGACGAGAACCTGACGACGGTTGTCGTTTCCCTGACCTCAATCTGGGGCGCATAGCCCAGCGATGCTACCAGTTCTGAGACTCGCTGGATCAGGGAGTCTTCGTGCCTTCCGAAGGAGAAGTATACGTCGTGGCCCTTCGTGGACCAGCCCTCGGCGGCGTACATCCCCAGAAGCCAAGCCGTTTCGTTTGAAAGAGGGAACTCCAGCGGCGGGTTCTCGCCTCGCCCTATGACGATGGCAAGCCCACGGGGCGTGGCATACGCTTCCAGTGCAATCTTCGTGACGTCGAAGAAGCCTTTGACGCGCGGGATCAGCATGCAGTCGTGAGACTGCGTCGGAAGGACGAAGCGCCCATTCACTTTAACGGCGGGGGAACTGGTCAGCTCTCCTGCTCTCTTCCATGCCGTACCCTCGCGATAGGTTCCTTTGCCTGAGCGTAGGTCTCTCTGCACGGTCAAAACAGGATGTTCGGGGGTCAGAAGCAACGGGAGCATGCCCCTTCCGGTAACTTCGACAAGCTTTCCATGGTACTCCCGGTCGAAGGTCTGCAGGACGCCCACGCGCCCGCTGACGCCGGTCGCTTCGTCCCCCGGTCGGTACTCGGAGATGGGCTTGTTGTCGCCCAGTACGATGGTGTCTGGAGTCACGCAGCAGGCGGTCTCAAGGTGAACGGGCCAGAGAGAGTAGAGCCTTCCCCAGTTGGCGAGGTAGCGCAGCGGGTCGCCAACGGCGTACTGGAGTATGTCGTCGAGCTTGCCGACGAGGACCTGAAGGGCCCCCGACTTCTGGACCTCTACCAAAGCTCCCGTTTCCCCGCGAGGTAGAGGGCGAAGCCCATCGGGACGAAGAGCATCCCCATGAAGAGGATCACCATCCAGTCGGACGAGACGCCGAGGGCCAAGGGCCGGTAGGCCGCCGCCCAGGCGTACAGGAACATGGAAAGGACATCGAAGACTATGAACATCAGGAAGTAGGCGTAGTACTGCATCATGAAGTGCATCTTGCCGGCGCCGACGGGAACCTGGCCGCACTCGAAGGGTGCGTTCTTTATCGGGTTTGGCCTCCTGGGAGCGAGCAACCTCGAAGCGACTACTATTAGGACGATGAAGACAATCCCGATAAGGCCCATCACGAAGACGGAACCGATGTCCCCGAAAAGAACCATTGCAGAAAAAACCGACCCTTTTACGCTATTTAAGATTGGCGATGATTGCTTTCATGAAACTGCGTTCTCGGGGGTTCTTCTCTTTCGAGTCGGGCGCGCAGGGAATTGAAGAGGGAAGCGCGGTGAATTGATGCCCAGAGAATGTACCAGAACCGTTTGAGACGTGAAGCAACAAGTAAAAAGGAGGGGTGATGACCTAGTCATTCAGATTGAGAATAGCTGTGGTTGGGGCGGGAGTGGCAGGCGCCTACCTGCTCAATCGGATTCCCGGCGAGCACCAAGCCGAGGCCTTTGAGATGCGGACCGAAGCGAACTGGTACCCAGCCTGCGCGTGGGGGACGAGCCAACCGTTCATCTCCGATCTGTTGAAGCAGGCGGGTTTCAACTTCGAGGATTACGTCCTGCACAAGGGCAAGAAGATGGTGGTCGACTTCGGGGACAAGCAGTTTGAGATCAAGCTGAAAGGGCTTGTCACGTATGACAAGCACAGGCTGACTCACGACATGCTGAAGGGGAAGAAGGTCCACTGGGGTGAGCAGGTCAAGCAGGCGAACGGGAACTTCTCTGATTTCGACACAATCGTTGACGCCACGGGGATCCAGAGGTCGCTTCTCCCGAAGCTGAAGGAAGACCTGGTGGTACCTTCCCTCGAGTACCAGGTGAAGTCGAAGGAACTACCCTATGATGACTTTGTGATTAGACCGTATCCGGGACTCTTGGGTTACTGGTGGTACTTCCCCCTCGGGGATGGGATGGCGCACGTAGGTGCTGGGGACCTGCTGCACAGGTACAGGGGGGAGCTGGACGGGTTCGTGAAGAAGCACAAGTGCGAAGTCATAAGGCGGATCGGGAGGCCAGTCAGGGTCACGCCGCCCAAGCTCTGCGAGCCATTCTTCGACGGCAAGGTAATCGGGGTGGGCGAGAGCATCGGGACGGTCTATCCGATGCTGGGCGAAGGGATAATCCCGAGCATGCAGTGCGCCGACCTCTTCGTGGACCACTTGGGCGACAGGGAGGGCTACAGGAGAGCGGTCCTGGACCACTTCGAGGTCTACGCCAAGGTCTACAAGTTCATCAAGGCAAAGGTGGATGATAGGTTCAGTCTCCTTACGATGTGGCCGACGCTCCTGTCGATCTTCTGGCACATGAGGAGCAACGAGACGAGGTATGGGCTGGAGATTAAGCTCTCGGACTTCTATAAGATAGCGACGTGGCAATAGTTGAGCTCCGAAGCGAGGACACACACAGCGATTCACGTGCTCAAGGGAGCAGTCCAGCAGGTGCTGGGGGCGAAGTGGACGGCCTCGGTGTTCGTCTCAGGGACCAATGGGCGGCTGACCGTGCAGTTTGACAGGAAGCCGACCAACGAGGAAATCGCGAGAATCGAGCAAGCGGCCAACGGCAAGGTGTCGGAGGGAGTAGAACTAGTGGAGTTCGAGATGGAGAAGGACGAAGCGGAAGGGCACTTTGGGAATGCGATCTACGATCTTTTCCCAGTACCTTCCAGCGTGACGAGGCTCAAGATTGTGAGGATACCGGAGTGGAACATCAATTGCTGCATCGAGAAGCACGTCGACAACACCTTGCAGGTGGGGAGAATCAGGCTGGGGGTACCAAGGTTCAGAAATTCACGGAAGGAGCTGGAGCTGGAGTTTGACTTGGTCGAGTGAATCTCAGTAACAGGTAATATCCCACTTCGGCACGGCCCTCGGCTGGGCCCGTAGCGCAGATCCAAGCGAGCGGAATACGGACAGCGCGGCAGCCTCCTATTCGCCTGAGGGCACAGCTGTAGGTCGTGGGTTCAAATCCCACCGGGCCCGCTGAATTCTCCGCGGTCGATCTTGGGAGTGTCTAGAATCCTGCAGGGATGCCATCTCCTCTCGTGTCGCAGACCGCCTTGCGAGAGCGGTCGGAGACCTCGACAGCCTGGCAGACGCCGGTCTTCCCGGGCATCGGGAGCCATTGAATGTCGAAGTCAGACAGTCCTTCTCTCTCGTATCCATCTTCCACTAAGAGCGACTTACCCCCGCCCCAGAGGAACCTCGGGTGCCCCACGACCTGTTCGAGGGGCATCTCGTAGTCGACGGCATTGGTGACGAAGATGGCGTGCTGAAGTGGTCGATAGTCGCCTCCGCTGGTCCCGATGGCCAAGCAAGGCCGTCCCTCGCGCTCCAAGAGCATTGAAGATAGCGTGTGGAGGGGCCGCTTCCTGGGTTCGACCTTGTTGGGACCAGCCATGCTGAAACCGGAACCCCGGTTGTTCAAGAAGATCCCGCATTCTGGAACGAAGACACGCGAACCGAAGTGGTGGGATAGGCTCTGGATCCCTGAGACCAAGTTCCCCTCGGAGTCGGCCACTGAGAAGGCAGTCGTGTCGCCTTTGCTCACCCTGGCTTGGCGGACTCCCGATTCTTGCCGTGCGTCCATGAACTTGTCGATATCAATCTTTCCGAATCGGGGGTCGCCGAGCATCTCGTCCCTGTGCGCGTAAGCAATGAGGGCCGCCTTCATCGTGGTCCTGATTCTCTCTGTGGAAAGAGGCCCTGTTTCCGACATCCTGTAGCCGGAGAGCAGTTTCAAGATGAGAAGGCTCGTGGCACCCATAGTGTTGGGCGGCATCTCGTAGACCGTCGTTCGCCGGTAATCGAGCTTGAGGGGAGGGACCCACTCCGGGGCGAAGTCCCGGAAGTCGGCCGTCTTTGTCGGCACGCCCAGCCCCTCGAGCGTCTCCCGGATCTTCTCAGCGGGCCAACCCGAATAGAAGGCTTTGGGTCCCCCTTCGGCCACTTCTGACATCACTTTGCCCAGTCTGTCCTGTCTGATCCAATCACCTGGTGCCGGAGGTCTACCGTTCGGCGCGAAGACCTTCTTGGCCTCTTTGGGAAGGTCGTTGTAGGCGCCGGCGATGGAGCTGCAGATCCCCTCTCCGGCTGGGAACCCCTTCGTAGCGTACTCGGCTGGGGCAGAGACCAAGTCTCTGAACTCGGAGCTCCCGAGCTTTCGGTGCATCTCCCAGACGCCTGCCACGTAGCCGGGGATGACGCAGGTCAGAGGACCGTACAGCGGGATGCGCCCGCCTGCTTCGGACTTTACAAGATCGATGGTCAGGCCGGAAGGGGACCAGCCGCTGGCCATGAGGCAATGGACCTTTCCCGTCTTGGCCTCGTAGAACATTCCGAAGAAGTCGCCTCCAAGCCCTCCTGCGGGGTGGAAAGTAACGGCGAGCGCGAGACTCGTCGCGACGGCCGCGTCGAACGCATTGCCGCCCTTTCTGAGCACATCGTAACCTGCGAATGAGGCAAGCGGCTGCTCGCTAGCGACAGCCGCATGTTCGGCTATGATCGTCTTACTGAAGGCCAATGAGCCGTTCGCCACTCCCCACCGTTAATAAGAAATCCAGCTCATTCGGGGCAGTTGTCATCGCGGCTCTTGCTCTGAAATCAGTGTCCCATGGGGGCACCACCTAGTTTCGAGCACTCCCACCCACCATCCTATGAGTGGAACAGCATCACCGCAAGGCCAAGAATCTATTTATAGAAGAATCGACGCTTCACATGTAACTGGATGATGTCACTTGAGCCAAGCTGAACTGGATTCCATGCTGGGGACGGTCGAGAACCCGATAAGGAGAAGAATTATCGCGAGACTCAGCGAGAAACCGAACTATCAACTTCAGCTCTCGAGGGAACTGGACATCAGCCAGCAGCTTGTGGCAAAACACCTGGGAAGCATGGAAGACGCTGGTCTTGTGAGCACGGTCCTGGAGGACAGCCCCCGCGGGCCGCAGAGGAAGGAGTACCTGCTCAGGAAGAGCTTCTCCATCACGATAGACCTTGCGCCGAGTCTGTTCAGGGCTAGGATCTTCTCCTTCAGAGCAGTGCCTGGGATGGATGCCGACGAGCAAGGTCAGATGACCGCCAAGACAAGCGAAGCCCTCATGTTCCCCGACGAAGCGTCCAGGATAAAGCCGCTTACGCAGATCATCGCCGAGGTCGACAAAAAGCTCAACGAGATGGAGGAGCAGCGGGCGGTCCTCCTCTACCTGCGCGGTCTCGCACTAAGAGAAGCGGCCAAGGTGACCACATCGCTCGGAAGTGCCGACAGGAAGGAGGTGCTGAAGTACATAATGAAGGAACAGAGGGATGGGATAGACGACATCTCGGCCTCCCTAGGCTTGCATCAGCGGGTCGTGGGAAACATCCTGGAAGAAATAGAGAAAGATTTGGCCGTAGAATAAAAAAGAAAGAGGAGGGTTACTCCTCTACATTCCTATGTTAGGGAAACTTGCCTGAGGAACTCCAAGCTGGCCCTGGAGGGTCTTGATCCGGGTCGCGTATTCCTTCATGCGCGCGTTGTCGCCTTGGACCTTCGCGATTCTGTACCCCTTCCATGCCTTACGCAGGGCTCCCCAAATTTGCCCTTTTTCGTAATTGGTCATTACTACGTGACCTCCGTCGTTTCATCGCTTTGCGGGTATTTTGCGAGCGGAGTCTATAGTAGTTGAGCCACTAATCAAAGCGGGCAACCCCAGCGGAGAGGAATTCGCCCTTCAGACCATGGACCTGAGTAAGAGCAGGATGTTGCTCGGGTGCTCTGTGATTCGCCGCTTGGAGTAGGCAAACCACCGGTCGCCGTACGGAAGGTACTCGGAGACTCTGTAGCCAGACTTCACCAAGTCGCCCTTCAACTCGTCGCGTATCCCCTTGAGCATCTCGAACTCAAAGTCGACGTGCTTCGACTCTGCCAACTTCTTCGCCTCTTCGACCAATGCCGAATCGTGGGTCGCGATGGCGAACCCGTCCCCTCTGTCGAAGAGCGTCCCCATCAGCCTGCTAAAGCTACCGGAGACTTCCTTCCTGCTGGGGTAGACCACCTCGCGGCTCTCCCTGTATGCACCCTTCACCAGGCGGACCTTGGCGCCGGCGTCCAAGAGCCTGGGGAGGTCGGATTCGCTTCGCCTCATATAGGCCTGCAGGACGATGCCGAGGTTCCTGTGCTTGCTTAGAGAGGCCAGGTATATCGAAAGCGTTCTTTCGATGAACGAAGACCCTTCCATGTCGATCCAGAGCGCCTGATTGAACCTCTCCGAGTTGGCGGCGATCCTCTCAAGCCTTTCGGCAGCCCCCGCATCGTCCGCGCCGAGGCCGAGCTGGGTCAGCTTCACCGAGGCGAACCCGCGAATCCCCTCCTCCGACATGCGCTGCTGAAGCCTGAGGTACTCTCCCGTGTGCGATTCTGCAGTGGCTGGGTCTGTGATTTCCTCACCTAGGAAGTTCACGACGACCCCCATGCCCCTCGAATTGGCCTTCTTTGCGTCCGCGAGAGCGGAATCGAGGTCGACGCCTGAAATCCAGCGCTTCGCCAGTCTGAGCAGTGTCAACTCTTTGAGCCCCATGACGTCGCCCGCCAATTGGACAAGATAATAATGGTATGCCGCCCATCGATGGTGTGATGATTGACAAGGCGGTCTGCGCAACCAGGTTGGCAAGGCTCAGGAAAAGGTTAGAAGACGAGAAGCTCGACGGAGTCCTGATCGTCCCCGGACCAAACATGCAGTACTTCACAGGGGTCGAATCGCTGCTGCTCGAGAGGCCTTTCATGCTTCTCTTTCCAGTCTTGGGGACCGCTCAACTGGTGGCGCCGGCCCTGGAGGCCGGGCCCTACAGGGATTCACCGATGCCGATGGCCATCCGTCCGTGGACTGACTCTGAGGGCTCACCAGGTGCGATCAGCAAGGCGGCCCTTTCAGCGGGAGTGCGGGGAAGATGGGGAGTCGAGGGGAAGGTCCCGTTCCTATTCCTTCACAAGCTGATGGGATACGCCGCGCCCGAGTTCGAGGACGCGGAACCAGTCCTGCAGATGCTGAGGGAGACGAAAGACGATGCCGAAGTCAGGCTGCTGAAGCGGTCGGCAAAGATTCTCAGCAAGTCGTTCTGCCAGTTCCCCGAATTAATCAGAGAGGGAGCGACCGAGCTTGAGCTCGCGAAGGCAGCGACCGAGATCATCTACTCGAACGGCGCGAACAAAGTCGACGCCATGCTGGTCCAGTCGGGCGGAAGGGCCGCAGACCCACACTCTCTTCCTTCCTCCAAGAAGATCAGGAGGGGCGAAAGCATCATCTTCGACGTGGGCTCCACGTTCGAGGGATACTATGCAGACATAACGCGAACATTCTGCGTCGGGCGGTCCAAGGAGGTCGAAGACGTGTACCAGAAGGTTCTCGAAGCTGAGGAAGAAGGGATAGGAGCGTCTGCCCAAGGAGTCGAGGTCGGAAAGGTAGACGAAGCCTCGAGAAGAGTCCTCAGGAGGGCCGGCCTCGGAGAGTACTTTATCCACCGGACCGGACACGGGCTCGGTCTCGAAGTGCATGAAGCGCCGTACATCATTGAAGGCGGGAAGGAGAGACTGGGGCCCGACATGTGCTTCACCGTCGAACCTGGCGTCTACATCAGGGGGAAGCTCGGGGTCCGAATGGAAGACGACGTGCTGATCGAGGGGAAGAAGGGCGTAGAGATCACGGACACCCCGAAGGAATTCGGCTGGTGGAGATAGTCCGATTCGACCTGGAGTACTGCGACGTCATTGGGACAGTCCTCAGTATCCGCTAGGCTTCTGTGGTCCTGCCTATCCCTTGCCTGTAGAACCACCCGCCGCCGAGAACGCGCCTCATTCCGCGGGTCGACGACCATCTTCCCATGGTCCCAGGTGGCGATTGCGATGATGGACGCCATCTGAACCCTGCCCGTATTGGGTCGACTCGCAGCATGGCTTTTATGGCTCGCATCGTCCCAAACGCCCGAGCTTGAGGAACTTGGAGGTCGCCGATCTTCTGGACAGGCTAGGAGAGATGGTCGAAGCCGACGGTGAAGACAGATTCAAGGTGATCGCCTACCACCGCGCAGCGAAGAGCATCAGGAACATGGAGGAGGACATCGAAGAGCTGTGGAAGGAGAAGAAGCTCGAGGAGATACAATACGTCGGCGCGGGGATAGCGAAGAAGATTGACGAATACCTCAAGACGGGCAAGCTGCGCCTGCTGGACGACCTGCGGGCGAAGACCCCGCCAGGGGTTCCTTTGTTGATGAAAGTTCAGGGAATCGGGCCGCGTACGGCGTACAGGCTCACGCACGAGCTCGGAGTGGGCAGCGTGGAGGATCTGAAGAAGGCGCTGGAGGCCGGGAAGCTCGACGATGAATTCGGCCCGACCGTGCGCAAGTCGTTCTTGGCCGGAATCGAGAAGCTGCAGAGCTTCGAGAAGAGGATGCTGCTCCCCGAAGCCGAAGGGGTCTTTCAAAGGCTCGCTGCCTACTTCGGCGCCCTAGGAATCGAGGTCGAGATGGCGGGGAGCCTCAGGAGGGGCAGGAACACGGTCGGAGACATCGATCTGCTTTCGACCGACAGGAGGACGATGGACGCAATGACGGGCTGTCCTGGCGTCGCCCAAGTGCTCGAGAGCGGCCCCAAACGGGCCAGCGTCAAACTGAGGGAAGGCGTCCAAGTCGATGTCAGGGTCTTCGACGAGGACGAGTATGGCGCCGCTCTGGTGTATTTCACTGGCTCCAAAGACCACAATATTGCGCTGCGCAACCTAGCGATTGAACGTGGATGCAAGCTGAACGAGTACGGCCTCTTCAACGAGAAGGGATCAAGGCTGGCCGGGAGGACCGAGGACGAGGTCTATGGAAAGCTGGGGCTACGATACATCCCTCCCGAGCTGAGAGAGAATAGAGGCGAGATTGAGGCTGCCAAGAACGGAAGACTTCCCAACCTGGTGAAGTTCGAGGATATCAAGGGAGATCTCCAGATGCATACTACTTGGAGCGACGGTTCCGCCGAGCTGGAGCAGATGGCCAGGGCTGCCAAGGCGAGGGGTTACGAGTACATCGCGGTTACTGATCACTCCGTCTCAGTGAGGGTGGCCAACGGGCTCTCTGAGGAGAGGTTCAGAAGGCAGTGGAAGGAAATCGAGAGGCTCAACGATAGGTTGGCCCCGTTCCGAATACTGAAGGCCGTCGAGCTGGAGATCAAGAGCGATGGCACGCTCGATTTTGAGAGGAAGTTCTTGGAAGAATTCGACTTGGTCGGTGCGTCGCTTCACCAGAACTTTAGACAGGACGCTGAGAAGCTGACGGAAAGGGCAGTGAAGGCGCTTTCGCATCCGGCGGTGGATTTCCTCTGCCACCCCACGAACAGACTGATTGGAAGGCGTGAGGGAAACCCGATTGACCTGGCCAAGGTGATTAGGACGGCTAAGGACTACGGCAAGATACTGGAGATAGATGGTGAACCGGACAGGCTGGACCTCGACGAGGTGTGGGCCAGGAGGGCGATGGAGGAGGGGGTCCAGTTGGTGATCGATTCGGACGCCCATGCGGTCGGCGAACTTGACAATGTGGCTTACGGAGTCATTGTGGCGAGGCGGGCGTGGCTGGAGGCAAAGCACGTGATGAACACCACGAGCCTACAAAGACTGTCGAGGGCAGTCTCCTAGCAGCCTTCGAACGTTAATAATGGATTTGCGCCAGCGTAGGAATCGCGGGGGTAGCCAAGCCTGGCCAACGGCATGGGACTTAAGTCAGATGAGGGTCCGCCTCGAGAAATCCCATCCCTCAGGGGTTCGTGGGTTCGAATCCCACCCCCCGCACCACATTTTGGGCGGAAGGTAGCTGTACTTTGAGCGACCGCCTCTGCGAGCTTCAATAGGATTCCGAACTAGACTGAACCGATGAACAGCGGGGTGCCTGCCATGGAAGCATTGGAACGCACGACAGACTGCCGATGCGTCAGATTGGACTGAGAGGACAAGCCTCGGACGACTCCCCGGAATCCTAGACAGCAGGAAGGATCATCAAACCCTCTTCAGGGTCGCCGATGGCTTGGTATTCACCATTCCTGTACATGAGACCTACCAATGCGGATGTCACCGCGTCAAGTTCGTCTCCGGTGAATCCGCTCTTTCGTCGCCCCAGTTTGATTCCATACCGCCGCAGGGCCCTCTCCAGGTTGGGGAGGCCCTTCTGCTTGCGCGGCATGCCAAGAAGATCCTGTATGGCACCGGGGAAGCTTTCTATCACCTCAAACCCACGTGTCTCGAGGGCGGCCCTGAGCCTCATCCCTCGGCCGGTCAGCATCCGCATCGGACCCAATGAAATCGGGAAGAACCTGATGTGCATCCTTAGGAGTTCCTTGTCACACTCCCGGAAATGAGGAGGCCCAGGCCTCTCGAGGCTCTCCCTTCCCTTCGGGAGGAAGAGTGGGGCGTCGATACTCACGACGCCAGGCCTCGCTTCTGAGATCAGACGAAGAACCTCCTGGTCGGTGCGAATCACCGCCGTCCTGCACCTCATATGAGAGTCCATCATGCAGAATCCAGTGTCCCTCCGCTCGCTCCCTGCCAAGTCGATGCCCACGACTGGTGGACCACTTCGCCGGATCATCAGGTCAGGGCAGGAAATGAGAGCTTTTATCAGCGTCGACCCGTGGCGGACACCATGGACTTCCTGGCCGAGGCCACATCTATCGAGAACGAGATGATCAGGACGAGGAGGGCGCTCCACCAGAAACCCGAATTGTCATACCACGAGGAAGAGACCGCCAAGCTGGTCGCGGAGAGACTCGAGTCTTTCGGAATCAAGGTCAAAAGAGGCGTGGGAGGGACCGGGGTCCTCGGGATCCTCGAGGGTGGGAAGAAGGGCAAGGTAGTCGCGCTGAGGGCAGACATGGACGCCCTCCCCATCGAAGAGATGGATGGTGTCGAGTTCAAGTCGAAGGTCAAGGGAGTGATGCATGCGTGCGGGCACGACGCGCACGTAGCCATGCTGCTTGGAGCGGCCAAGCTTCTAGCAAACCATAGGAACGAGCTGCACGGCACCGTGAAGTTCCTGTTTCAGCCCGCAGAAGAGCACGGTGGAAGGGGCGGTGCACTGCCAATGATCGAGGACGGAGTGATGAGGGACCCGAAGGTGGACTTCGTCTTCGGGCTCCACATGGACAGCAACCGACGCTCGGGAGAGTTCGGAGTCAAGGAAGGAGCGATCATGGCGGCCCCCGACACATTCAGGGTGAGGATAATCGGAAGGGGCGGGCACGGGTCGGCGCCGCACAAGACTGTCGACCCGATCTACATAGCCGCCCATGTCATACTCGCATTGCAGGGAGTCTCGTCAAGGATGATCGACCCGATGCGCCCGTTTGTAATCTCCGTAGGAGCCATACATTCGGGGACAAAGGAGAACATCATCCCCGACGAGGCGCTACTCGATGGGACGATAAGAACCCTCGATGAAACGACGCGGAGGAGGGCGAAGGTTAAGGTCGTAGAAGTGGCGAAGGGCATCTGCAGGGCTTTCGGCGCCCGCGCTGAAGTGGAGTTCGAGAAGGATGCCTATCCGGTGACAGTCAACAATGCGAAGGCGACCGAGGATGCAGCCGCGGTCCTGAGGAAGATCCCAGGTACGAGGGTCAGGAACATCGAAGCCGTCCTCGGAGGAGAAGACTTTTCCAGGTTTCTGCAGAAGGCTCCCGGCACCTTCTACTTCCTCGGCACCGGCAACCCGGCGAAGGGATGCGTCTACCCGATCCACAGCTCAAGATTCAAGGTGGACGAGGACGTCCTGAAGTTCGGAGCGACGTCGCTCGTGATGCTAGCCTACGAATTTGGGAAGCCCAAAGGCCCGTCATAGGTGCTTCGGATGTACGCAACCAAGGTCGCCGAGAGGGTTTACGTGCTGGACACATACGCCCTGGGACATCCCAACACGGTGGCAGTCTATGTCATAACGGGACCCAAGGTGACGCTAGTTGACTGCGGCTACGCGTCCTCGTGCCAGAGCGTCCTGGCGGGACTAGCTGAGCTGGGCGTCATGCCCTCCGATGTCAGGTACATCGTGCCGACCCACGTCCATTTAGACCATGCAGGGGCGGCAGGGCACCTTGTGAGAGAGATGTCGAGTGCCAAGGTAATCGCCCATGAGAGGAGCGTTCCCCACCTCGCAGACCCCACCAAGCTCATCGAAAGTGCGACCAGGGTCTTTGGAGAGACCATCATGGGTCTTTACGGCTCGCCCGAACCGATTCCGCTGGATAGGATGGAGCCTGTAGGCAAGGAGCTGAACATGGACCTCGGAGAAGGGCTGACGGCCACGCTGATACACTCACCAGGACATGCCCCGCATCAGATCTCCATGATGCTTGACGGTACGAAGAATCTCTTCACGGCCGATGCAGTCGGGATAGTCTACCCTGGAATGGAGACGTTAATCCCGACTACGCCACCACCAAGCTTCGACCCGAACCAGCTCGTGTCCACGGTGCGCTCGCTCAGGCAGCTTGGCGCGACTAGGTTGCTCACCCCCCATTTCGGAGCCAGGACTGATGTTGACTATGTCTTCGACAGCACCGAGGAGAAGGTCACCCGATGGGTGAAAGATGTGGGCGATATGAAGGGCAGAGGGGCGAGCCTCGACGAGGCGGCGGAGGCGATGCAGCTCAGGGTGGAATGGGAGGCCGGCGTCAGCGAACTCCCAATCTATGCAAAGGTCTCAATCCGGACATCCGTAATGGGGATAATGCACTACCTGAGCAAGAACGTTTGAATATCGAGAGGCTGTCTCCGCTGACGTGCCGCTAGTCTACGCTTGCATAGCGCCTCACGGAGGCGAGACCATTCCAGCGTTGGCCGGCGACAAGCTCCGGCTCTTCGCGCCGACCAGGCGGGGAATGAGGGTTCTCGCCAAACAGGTGAAGGAAGCGAGGCCGGACACGATTGTTATTGCAAGCCCTCACAACCTAAGGCTCCCCAAGCACATCGGGGTCGTGATCTCAGAGAATTCATCCGGACGGGTGGCCGAGGAAGGTAGGGAGGTCAGGCTCCGCGCCAAGTGCGACGTGGAGATGGGGAGGGCGATAATAGACGAAGCTGAGAAGCGGGGCTTGCCGGTCGTCGGAGCGAACTACGGGGCCCTAGAGGGACCGGCATCCGACCTCACGATGGACTGGGGGACTCTAATACCGCTCTGGTTCTTCCTCAGGGGGAATAGGCTGAAGAGCAAGATACTAATCGTGACCCCTTCGAGAGGGATTCCTCTCAAACAGAACTATGAATTCGGGAAGTGTGTAGCGAAGGTCGCAGAGGACAGCAGGAGGCGGGTCGTCTTTGTCGCTAGCTCGGACCAGGCGCACGCCCACAGGAAGGACGGCCCATACGGGTTCGACACGCACGCGAAGGTGTACGACCGGTGCGTGCTCGAAGCGATCGATGGGGGCCGACTCTCGTCGGTGATGAGAATCGACCCAGACCTTGTTGAGGCGGCGAAGCCTGACAGCCTATGGCAGATGACCATGCTCGCAGGCGCCCTGTCAGTCGTTCCAATGGGCGGTGAGCTCGTGTCTTACCAGGTCCCGACGTACTACGGAATGCTCTGTGCCGGCTTCACGAGGCACCGCTAGGTGAATCCTGTCCTCAGGGAGCTCAAAGCGGCTCAGTTCTAGCGCGCTCTGGCGAAGCGTGCGGGTTCAGGCATTGAACGCCGGTATGAAGGGTGTCACCAGCATGCTGAACAGTAGCAGGGCGAGGACGACGGCCGTGATGTATACGTACAGGCGGTCCCCTTCGGCTGCAAACAGCAAGACCGATATCAGCACCCTAGAGACTGGCGTGGCGAGCAGGATTATCACTCCCAGCTCAATTACAGAGAATGGTTGGAACCCAATCAGGCCCTTCACAAGTCCAGCTAGGCTGACGTCGAAGGTGCCGTGGGGGACCTGGTTAGGGTTGTAGGTCAACGCCATTGATGTCCCTGAGAAGCCGCTGGTTGCCACCAACAGGATAGTGCCTATCAGAATGACCGCAGCTGACGTCACGACGCCGAACCTCAGGACATTGCCTATGACCTCGTTCATCGCTTCGGGGTCCTTCAGGTTCAAACCGCGATCCCCTCCGCGGCCAAGATCATTTCTACAGCCGCAGCCGCCAGAACAACGATGAAAATCTTCCGTATCGTAGGATTCCTTGCGCGCATGAGCACGCGGGCCCCCAAAACAGCCCCGATCAGAATCCCCAGAGCCACAGGAGCCACGATCAGCGGGTCGACATCGCCTCGGGCGAAGTAGATTCCTGCGCTCGCTGCGGCCGTCACCCCGATCATGAAATTCGACGTGGTTGTGGAGACCTTCATCGGGAGCTTCATCGCCAGGTCCATAGAGATCACTTTGAAGGCGCCGCTCCCGATTCCCAGGAGGCCAGAGAGCATCCCTGCTATGACCATCCCGAAGAGGCCTGTCTTGGGCCTCGTGGCGTTGTAGTTTACCACCGAACCGTCTGGCTCTGGGTATGAGCCTGTCAGGGCAAGCCTTTTCGAGAGGTCCTTGAGCTCGGGGTTCTTCGGAATGTTTTCCCCGATCTTCATTATGGTGGGGACGAGGGTCACTAGCAAGATGCTTCCGAATATCAGCTCGAGAGCTGCCGAGTCCACGTACGCCGCAAGCGCGGCTCCAAAGATCGCCCCCGACGTCGTGGCGAGCTCAAGGAACATGCCGACACGAAGGTTCGTCATTCTGTCCTTTACATAGACTGACGCAGCCCCGCTGGACGTGCCGATTATCGAGACTATACTCGCGCCTATTGCGAAGTGGATGTTGACGCCAAGCAGCAGGGTCAGTGCTGGGATGACCACGACCCCTCCCCCGAGGCCGACTATCGAACCGAAGACCCCTGCAAAGACTGAAATCAGGATGAGGATGGTCAGGAATTCTAATACGATCATCCCGAATGCCTAGCCTGCGCTCCGTACTTAGAGATTGTCTAGGCGAACTCTGGTGCGTCTTAGGGACTGGTGCTCGACTTGGATGGCACCTCGGTCCGAACACGCGCGTTCTCGATGGAGACCGTGCGTGGTTAATTAGCCGCAGGCGGAAGGCGGAGAAAGGGACGGCTCGTGACCAATCTAGTCCTGACAAAGTCGATGCTCGTGGACGCGACGCTGGAAGAGGTCTGGCGGGCGTGGACGACCTTGGAAGGAGTCAAGAGGTTCTTTGCGCCTGATGCCAGGTTGGATGTCAGACCTCATGGTAGGTATGAAATCCTCTTCAATCCAGAGGAACCAGAGGGAAAGAAGGGAGCCGAAGGGTGCACAGTTCTAAGCTACGTGCCACTGAAGATGTTCTCCTTCACTTGGGGCGCCCCACCCGAGTTTCCCGACGCCCGCAAGGAAATCGCCCAGTGGGTGGTCCTGTTCTTTCACGAAGCTGGTCAGAAACGGACGCTCGTCAGATTCCAAGAATTCGGCTGGAAGGACGACAAAAAGGGCGAGCAAATCTATGACTACTTCGACCAGGCCTGGGAGTTGGTTCTGGCGAGGCTTGCGCGTAGCTTCACTCATGGACCCATGGATTGGAAGCACCCGTGGCGGCCGGCCAGAAACGCTCGGAGTCAAGACATGCAGCCCGACCCTTGAATTGGTGCCTCCATTCCTCTAAACCTGACCGTCGCGGTCACCTTCTTGCTTGAGTGCGCCCCGGCCGGGATTCGAATATGGGAAACAGTGTCCTGTGCAGGACATATCGAAGGTGCTCCCGCTCACTTACGCATCGAGCGCCCTAAGGAAGGTCATGGTTCTAGGCGCTGGGATACTCGACATAACCACGGAGCTGACCATTCTGATAGCGTTCGGGGCCGTAATGACCGCGATAGACGTCCCCGTATTCAGGCGAATGATGACCAGGTAGCTATCTTCGAAGTGAGGTTGCGTTGCGAGGGCTACTGGGGTTGTTCTATCTCTTCCGGGACCCTGGCCTTCCGGAAGAAAAGCCAGAAAAGACAGATTGACACACTATAGAGGACGGACGCGATATAGAACGGAAGAGCAAGCATGCCTTTCCTCATCATCGCACTCCCTATCACGGTGCTGATGGAATTTGGGAACCTCCAAATCGCCGTGCTTATTCCCGAGGCAGCCCCTCTCTCGTCCTTGTCCACGAGTCCCATGATCAGCGAGGTGCCGAGCGGACTCGAGAAGTTCATGACGAAGGTCCTGATGATGTAGATTCCCCCGGCCGTGGCAAAGGTGGGAGCAATCGGTACCGCGAGCATGAAGACCATTGAGAGACCCTGGGTGAGCACGATGGACTTCACGAGCCCGAACCTGCGGGCCAAGTTGGGCGCCCCGAGAGTGAAAGCCGCAATCAAGAACCCAGAAACACCGATGACGGGCCCACTGACTGTGTCAGGTACACGGAAGGCCAACTGGAACCACAGGGTCATGAGGGGTACGAAGAGACCGGCGCCGAACGCGATGAGGACCGCTGTAACCGCGTACTTGACCATGACGTCCCGAGACTTCCGAGGCATGAACTCCCGTATGCTCTTGGCCTTTGCCGAAGTCCTGGATTCGCTTATCCTGAAGAGGAGAGGAGTGACGGCTACACTGGACGCGGCGAGAACCAGATACAGTGTTATGTGTGCCTGAACATTGTTCAGCCCAAACGACTGGAAGACGAGGACAAGTGATATGGCGAACCCGCTCAAGCCCATGCCGATACTCGACAGGAAGGCTGAAAGCGAGAACGCAGCTGTCCTGTGCGCTTCCCCCGCCTTCTCGGCCAGCAGCGCGGTCCCCGCAGAGGCGAACGCCGCCTCGGTGCTCCCTTCCACTACAGCGGCCAGGACCAACAAGACCGGCGATGTGGTCAGCGCGAATGACGCGAGTGTTATGCTCGCCAACAGGTTGCCAATGATGATGAACTTCCTCCTCCCGTACCTGTCAGCGAGAATGCCGAAGGGAATGCTCGTGGCAACTACGGTGAGTCCCATCACCGTGATCACCAATCCAGTGAAAGTGATCGACAGTCCTCTGACAGAGGGTAGGAAGTAAGAAAGATCAGTGTAGATGAGACTTAGAGCGAAGCCGGGGATGAAGCTAAGGGCGATCAGCAGTTTGGCTTGGCCTGGAATTGACCTATACTGGCCGAACAACCCGCTTCAACGGCAGCCGCGACAACTGCCCGTATAAACGGGGAACGTGAAGTCATGGTCATGTGGGTTTCAGCAGAAGGAAACCCAATGATGAGACGGGGGCGGTAGCTGATTTCGTTTGTCGGGATGCCCTACCCTGTAATCTTACGGCTTGCTGACTGCTGGTCTCTTGGCGATGTAACCTACTGCAAGTCCGACGACCAAGAGGACTACCATCGTTACGTAGGCCCACGTTGGCACTGATGGGGAGCTTTGCCATAGGAAGCCCACTGAAAGGGACCGGCGGTTTACCGAACTACGCGAAAGCCCCGGATTTCAATCCGGGGATGAATCGCATTGGGGCTTAAATGGAATGACTACGTATTATTTCTGATTGGCATGAAGTCGGCGTTCCGGTTCCGTCTGTACCCGAACCGCAAGCAGGAGCGGAGGCTGCTGAGGATGATCGAGGCCGGGCGGCAGCTCTGGAATGAAGCCCTCGCCCACCGGAAGCGGCGCTGGGAGGAGGAACGGCTCTCCACCTCGTACAGCCAGCAGTG
>Ga0181533_1003083_pt1 | contig 18537 bp, 19 predicted proteins | sample PEATcosm2014_Bin_45_FD_119772 | JGI IMG/M metagenome (GOLD analysis project Ga0181533, IMG submission 119772) | Peatland microbial communities from MTU Mesocosm Facility, Houghton, MI, USA - PEATcosm2014_Bin11_60_metaG | ecosystem: Environmental > Terrestrial > Soil > Wetlands > Peat | place... | reverse complement strand
GAGTATGATGGCCACTGCGTTGAGGGCGGTGGCGACGAAGTTCCCGGCGAAGAGGATCAGGCTGCCCCTCGCAGACCGTTTGGCTACGTCTATGTCGGACACAGTCGGCAGCAGGTCTAACATTACGTGGGGTAGTTATGCATGGCATACGGGAACGAGAGTGCCGTCGCAGTGATGCAGGCGCGCGCGACCGCGTTGAGGATTATCCAAATTGCGAGCCGTGCGGACCGTCTCGTTTGTGCGCGCGCTAGTGTGGCGACCTCTCCTTCCGAGTCGAAGATCTCAACGAAGTCGTCACAGATACAGAAAGCACCCGATCCTATGCGTTGAAGCTCGGAACGGACGAGTTGACACTTGAGGATGCGGTGTATGGCTATTTGGAGAGGTCTAACAAGAAGCGCATAGTAAAGCACGTTCCGTTTTACCGTGTGGACGATCGCTGTTTTGAGGCGATTGAAATGGAGGACGGGAAGGTCGTCTTCTTGACGCATGAGGGCAAAAAGTACACCGCGCTACCTGAGATTGACGCCAATGAATCACTCGTTGTGAGGCCCGAGTCTTACATGGCCAGCCCCTATCTGTTCACAGCGAAAGAACTCGAAGAGGCAGTCCCACCAAGTCTGCCAGACCTGTACAGGCGTGTCCTTGAGTTTGTGCGGGATTACTTCTCTCACCCTGATCCACGAGTTCACAAGTTTGTTGCCATGTACATCCTGCATGGCTACATGCTGCTGAAGTCGAACGGCACCGCTTTCCTTTGGCTGGGGGGCCCAAGCGTTCGGGCAAGAGCACGCTTCAGATCATCTTTGCGCGCGCGCGCTCGTTTGACGAAACTTTCATTTGACCGAGTCAACTTGAAGGGCAAGCAGCAGCCACCAAAATACTGGTAGTGCCCCAACGGGTGCAACAAGGACGCATGGTTATGAGCGATAGGGCTTGGAGAGCGATGACGACAGGTCTGAACAACAGGACCAGAAGGGTGGCCACTAACATGGAGCAGACACCTCGGGCTTCCTAGTCTGGTCCTCAACCTTATAGATGATAATCAACTGATTAGCGTGAACTGAATGGCTCGCCTGACAGACATTTGGCGTGTTTGTAGAGTCTCAGAAAACTGGTACAATTTGATTCCTGTCTTGATTGGGTCGAAAAAACAGCCGGTAATGAGATTCAGAAATGGTTTGAGATTCCTCTATGTGCCAGGTCTCTTCTCTGTAGAACACTCCCTCGAACAACCATACAGACTTGTCGAAAAAGAACTTGGATTGATATACGCGCATAAACTAACAAGAACGTCATTACGCGAAGGAGAGACATGGGAACCGACTTAACTGGGGTGAAAAGCTAAAGCCATCCCCCAAGTAGGAGATGGAAAGTTGGCGGAATGGATCATTAAGAGCAAGCGCCCCTTCAGGGGGAAAGCGATCTGACGGGAAGGGTCGTGGGGCTTCTACCTTGTGCTGGCAGAGGGCTAAGATCTGGCCTGCCATTTCCCAAAGAGCTTTTTCCCGTAGATTCTGTACCCGTGATTAGATATTCATTCAATGCCATGAAGGATGCAAAGGCAAGCAGATTCTTTGTCATCCTTGGGAAAGACAAGGAGTTGATTATGAGATACATGGGCAACGGCGAGAGTGATGGTGTCAAGATTGCGTACCTCTTTCAAAAAGAACCGAATGGATTAGCGAAATCGATTCTCGAAGCGGAACCATTCATCGAGAAAAACGACAGATTACTCATGGGCATGCCTGATACGGTAATCAGAGGCCAATTCTCATTCGGTAGCCTCCTAGACCAATTACAGAAAAACGAAGCGTCGGTCAGTCTGGCATTGTTCAAAGTGGGAGATCCGCAAAACTACGGTGTTGTCGAAGTCGATGCACGCAACGAAGATATCATTAGTATTGAAGATAAACCGGAAGAACCCAAATCATCATGGATATGGGGAGCAGTTGCCTTTACAGCCGACTTCTTTGATGAAGCCCGTCGTGTAGGATTGAGAAGAGGAGAATATCAGCTCACAGATGCGTTCTCCGTGGCTCGAGAAGCGGGGCTGAAAGTCATGGCAGTGAGATTCTCAAAAGCAACGTACATGGATGTTGGGACAAAGAGACTCATAGTATGAAAGAGTCTGATGACGTTGGTCGCAGCCTCAAATGATAATCACGCTACCGAAAAGATGCAACCCTTTCGGGTTCGGCCGCTCTCGGTCACAAGGGATCCGAGAGCTTGCCTGGGAATCTCTCAAAGGTCATGACATTTTGGATCACGTTCTTTACCGAACTGTGATACGTATGTACGATAGAACTTTCGTGAGGTTGAAATATTCCCGTATCCAGCAGCGGTACCTCCAAGAAAACAAGAACCATAGATTCATGGACTGCAGATTACTTGGTTTCACCATGCGTTTCGACTTATGCAACTTGAATGATGTAGCAACATTGAATTTCGTCTTGTTGGGGAACGGATACTATGAGAAGCCTACTAGCATGTTCATCTTAAACAATCTGAAAGAGGGACAGACTTTCGTTGATATCGGAGCAAACATTGGCTATTACTCGTTGTTGGCATCCAGCATTGTAGGAGAAAGTGGTGAAGTTTACTCATTCGAAGCAATGCCCTCCACTTTTGAACGTATGAAAATCAACTTCATGCTTAACCATTTTAGAAACATAACCGCAGTTCCAATTGCACTTTGGCATGAAGAAATGCATCTACCCCTCTACGTTTCTAGCGAATCTGACGGTCTGAGCTCTTTGTTTCCATATTCATTCAAGGAGACTCTCACCATTGAGGCCACTACATTGGACCTGAGCCTTCCATCGAAGAACCTCGACTTGGTGAAGATCGATGTGGAAGGATCAGAATCAAATGTATTGCGCGGTTCAAGGGCTGCATTAGAGGAAGGACGGATTGGGAATATCATAATAGAGTGGAACCCATCGATTTATCAGCACATTAAAGAATGGGATTCCAGATTCGAACTGTTTAGTCGCATTGGAGAAATCTTTCTAATAGCGGGCTCCAAATCTAGTAATGGCTATGTCCTCGATGGCCCTGTCAAAGACAGAAAGAAATTACCGATTACTTCATGCAACCTCTTGATAAGACCCTAATACTCCGAGGGATAATTGACAGCGAGAATCTCAAGTGCATGATCCATTCAATTCGTGTTTATTCTTGAAGAAGAAATAGGAAATGTTTAGTATTTGTCTTAATTCGTGAAACCCCGAAGATAGAGGTCTAGAGGTTGGCAAGGGTGATGTCCCCCCAACGCTTTCTATCTGGAAATCAATGATTCGGATATCATAATTCAGTCGGGAAATGAGAAAAGAGAAGTCGAGATCGTCATACCCGCAAATGAATATCTCATCAAAGGTATGCTTTCTCAATAGAGACGAACTATAAACACCAAAATCGCCTGCGTTCAAAAAATCACGGCAACAGGATTTGAGAAAGCTATAGGGCCCCTGCCTGATCTTCCGAAAGAAGTAAAGCCTCTCTTTCTTTATTGAATCCTTAACTGAACTGAAACCTTCTACATCTTTCGGAAACCTGAACCTGTGTCTTACGCCGTACTTACTCAGATAGTATGGAATTAACGCCGAAAAAGGCGGCAATTCTCTGTGTCTCACTGCGTCAGTAGAAGCGATGACCAAATCCCAAGGAACTATTGAGCGGGTAATGCCGCATGGCGTTGTGTGAATCAATGGTCGACCCATGATGTTTGGCCTTGCAAGCAAGCAATCGGCGTCATAGTTTGTGTTTATCTGTTCGACAAGTTTCTTTGTCGAGTCGACTTCCACCAAGTCATCATTTGCTATGATTATCCAATCTGGATCGATAGTCAATGCTTCCCTGACCCCTGCATTCACACTCCTTGAGTAATTGAAATACCTCCCTGCGGATTCAACAAAAACAATCGGAAGAGGGTTGAATACATTTGCGACATCCTTCGCCAGTTTCCCGTTGATTGACGATGTCGGAACTACGACGACAATCCTATCTGATTTGGTGAATCTTATCTTATGGAGAGAAATCAGCGGCCGGGGTCTGCTCTTGGAGAATCTTATCAAATCGGCCATGTCTTGTGCCTTATTATAGAACCGTAGCAAGTCTATCGGTTTTGTACTGCCCCACAGCGATTCAAGGATTTCGAGATCCTTCACTAGGGCTCTGCTCATCCTCTCTGATTATCCACATTCTTGGCATCTACTTCCATCGTCACACTCCGACAAATCCTTCCTAGCTCTCCCGAATGCTTGAGGGTAGCAGTTTCCATTCCTCCACTCCGAGGGAGAAGCAATGGAATGCATTCAGATTCTTTCATAAACCGTACTGAACCCGGAACCAAGATACCAGCTCGCCTAACGAAAGGCGGAAGTCTCCAGTGGGTCGATGGAAATATCGTTGCGTCTTTGTCATATCTGCAACCAGGCAGTCTGATGTACCGCGCCACATTCGACCCAAGAAGAAAAGCTCAGGTTGAACCCCGACAAGCTCAGCAATTAGCTTGACTACGTCTGTTGTAGTTCTTCCTATGCCCGTCCCCAAGTTGAAAATAGGTAGATTCTCCTTCTCAGAACCTTGGATAACGGCGAGAACTTCATCAATCAAATCAACAATTGATACATAGTCTCTCTTTTCTTTGCCCGTCCCAAGTAATTCTATTCGTTTGGCATCTTTCTTCAGCTTTGACAAGCAATCGAACATTAGATACTTCCTTTGGCGAGGCCCAAAAACGTTGAAGAATCTGAAAATCGTAACAGGTAGTCCATACGATCTATGATAAAGAAGAGTGTATTGCTCCGCGCACAACTTAGAAACGCCATATGGGGAGATTGGAGCTAGAGAGTCGATTTCAGCTAGAGGTGCCGCACTAGAGCCATAGACAGCGGCGCTTGATGCAAGGATGAAATGGGAGTCATTCTTTCTAGCTTCTTCTAACACATTCAAGGTGCCTGCCACGCTGACATCAAGATCTTCTTTTGGATTGCTTGATGAAAAACGAATTACATGTCCTTCGACATTTGGTATGAACTCCGCGAAATGAAATACCGCGCTAGCGCCCCGCATTGGTGTCTCAAGATCTTGCGCTCGCCTAATATCGCCTTTGTAGAACTGGACAAACTCTGGAATGTTTGATTCAAAACCCGAGCTAAGGTTATCAAAGACCACGATTTCATCGCATTCCGTTCTGAGACGGTTAACGAAGTGACTTCCGATGAACCCTGCACCACCAGTTACAACCACCTTTCGGAAATGCATCATGGTTGTGATTCACAGGAAATCCCGTGTAACGTTGTAAACATTCTGTTACCAGAGCCTATAATGATGTGGATCGACAGTCTTGAGCTCATTTAAAGAACGTTCCCGCAATCGCGACCGGATTTGGTCTGCCCCATGAACTCGCCCGCATGCCGATCTGTAGAAAAGTTGTCAACAACCAGATTCCACGGGATAATCGATTGATGAAAACGAACCCATGGTCCTCCTGGAGAGCCCAGCTCATGGCAAGCGCCTAGAGTGCTAGTATACGTAATAGATTTGGACATTGGTCTGGACTTCGGGGCTCGCGCTAAGAATCAGGTCTGATTTGTTTGTCATCCCTTCATAATATGCGCTCATATTGAAGGATTGCCCAATTGGAATCTCCGTAATGTAAGATGAGCTTGCATTGATACTTGGATAGATTATTTCAATGCATCCTGGATTTGCGTTTGCAGACCAGAGCCCGTGAGTAATCGGCCAATAGTTAAATGGAATACTCAGAGACGTAACAAACTCTTCATTTGTGAGGATACAAGTGGGGTGAGATAGGTACTGTGTGAAGTGACTAACTGCGGAGTAGATGAGTGGGTGTTCACCAAAACTTGAGGGCGAGACTTGGCCATTATATAGATAAACGGGCGCATAAGAATTTCCCCAAAATCCAAGTGCTGCTGCAAACATCAACAACCCAATTACACAGACAAGTAATGTTCTGGCTAGAGTTTTCCGTTTTCTAACTAACAATACAAAGGGTAAGACGGAGATGACTCCAAGTAGCGGTGCTAGAATCCTAGATGGGTATGCATATGGTCCAATGTTACCCCCACTATAGAACGAAAGCGTAGCAAACACCGTCACAACTGCCGTGACAAGAAGCATCAGTTTCAATCTTCCACCAGCCGAGTCTTTCGAACGGATGATGAATAATGCAATTGTGCCGAGAACTAGCAATAAGAGTAGAACGACATTTCGGATTTGCAGAATCCATAGAATCCAGCCTGGGGTTAGAATGGTGAGACCGCTAGACGCAAATGGTGAGACGCCAGTTGAACTCATGAGTATGGAATAGATAATACCAACTTCTTCTACCAAATACCGTCCAGCACCCCACACTTCTATACCAACAAAACTCCACCATGCCAAAGACATTATGAGAATCACAATCAGAAGGTTTCTCATTCTTGTATGTGTCAATTGATCTCGCTCTAAGAGATATCCCCGCAAGATTTTGGCCATAAACCGGAATCTTCTATTCGTGTATCCAATGATGACCAGAACCGACACGAAAATGACCCAAAGCACGGAGGTGTAGCTATGGGTAATTGTCAGCCCAGCACTGAGGAGAAGTACAGTGAAGTATCCTGAAGTTGTCCAGTTTTCTAGCAAGTACGAAAGAACCAGAATTGAGGGAATGATCAGAAGGATTGCCGCAAAGTCGTATTTGAAAAGAGGTGGAATCTCAAAGAATGGGTTACATATCACTAGTGCCAAACACAGTAACGGGAGCTTTGGCAGTGAATCCTTAATTGAATTCGTGAGTCTCTTGATCAACGCATATGACATTATGAATAGCGGCGCAAAGAGCACTAGAGGAAGGAACATAGCCACATTGAAGGCATTAGTGCCAGTGATTTGGGCGAGCTGGGCAGACATAAGTTGGAAACCAGGCCATTGAGAATAGCTAATCATGTAATCCAAGGGGAGAAATGAATAATCCGAAACAGTTGGAACTATGACGTGCGAGGATTGGATGGTACTTAAGACGGTCCCGTAAGCGGCGTAGGGATCTCCAAATGGTAATACGCTAAACCTGGTAGAGGCGTAGTAAATGAGCCGTAGTACAAATGAGAAGGAGAACAGGGCACCAACAGCCATCGTCTCGTTGCCATATTTCAAAATCAAACCTACTAGTACTATCGACGCTAACACAAAGCAGATGTAAAAGGGGACAGCAAGAATCAAAGTGTAAGACTGGAGTAGCTCAGCGATCAAGCATACGATTAGCAAACTGGAAAGCATTGTTGCTTTGAACTGACCTAACGTAGCTTGATTCTCATCTCCGCTTTGAATTCATTGATGTGTGATTTGTTAGGTCGGCTTCTTCAGCTGGGTACCTAGGTGACCATCCAACGCTCTTGTGTCTTGAGATTTTCCAAGTGGACAATTGGGATATTTCCAACTAGACCTTGCGAACCGCCAGCATATCTCCTTCTCACATTCTTGAGATTCATCTGTCGAATCACCGCGTCGGCAACCTGGAAAGCGTTGATTGGGGTTTTCGAATTCTTGTTTCTACCAAGGTTGATGTATCCCATCGCAACGTGGTTCATGGTACTCCCTTTCGGAGATCACCACCTTGCGTAATCTTTCCGTAAATTCCGAGTGCTGTTTTCGCGACTGCGTTAGAATCGTATTCCTTGGCCAGACGCCGCGAATTTCTGCCCATTCTTTCACGGTCATTTGAATCAAAGAATTCGAGTAGGGCTTCTGCAATCGCCATCGCGTCCCCACGTGGGACTATGTGCCCATTAACGTTCTCGCGTACTAACCAAGGCATTACAGTACTTATTATTGGAAGCCCGACAGCCATAGCATCAAGGATGCTGTTCGAAACGCTACCTAACAGGACCGGACTTACGTATACATCCGAAATTGCGTAGTACATCATGAGCTCTCGTTGAGAGAGGTTTGGCTTAATGATTACGTCGTTTTCCAATCCAAATTGGTGAACTTTTCTCTTGACTTCCGCCAGATACGAATCAGGTGCGCCCACTAGGATCAATTTGGTGCTGGAAATCTCTTGGTGCAGAACATTGAAAGCTTCGACCAAGACATCAATCCCTTTTATTCGCGTGAATCTGTTTGTGGATATTATTACGAAATCATGTTCGCCTATGCCGATATCTTTCCGTGACATCGTCCGCCCTGACAGTCGATTTTCGATATCGGCGATGTCGACACAAATTGGTAGTGAATAAACCCTATCGTTATCTATTGATGGACAGAATCTCTTAAGGTCTGAATACTGTGCCGGGCTTTCGAGACCGATTGCATCAGCAAGTTGGAGCGATCTCCTATAAAAGCGATAATAGAAATTCAAAGAATAGTAGCTCCGCTTTAGCGCCATCCAGAACGCGCTTGTATCTCGTAGTAGCTCAAAATCGTAGACTTCGAGTAGCACCGGCTTCCGACTTGATTGGAGAAGGTAGAAGAGCGCGCCTGGGGTATGCAAGACATCAAACTTAGTCCTATTCAAGTACCGTTTTAGTAGAATGGAGAAGGAGTAGGATTCTCTTCCCACGAGGGACTTATAGTAATTGAACGGCACAGGCAAAGTCCTTATCGAGATTCCATCGAACTTGAATTCATCCCCCCCGTGAAGGTGGGAGGTGACGTACTCAACGCTCACTCCCAATTCAACCAGAGCCTTAGCAAGAAGGATGAGGCGCCTTTCGCCTCCAGCATACGTATGATATCTATAGATGAGTGGATGGGCAAAAATAACCTTCATTGAGACCGAGATTCACTATCCTTAACCATCTCGTGCCCGATATGGACACGTTTGTCTGGATGATTAACTCTTGCGCTCAAGAATCAAGGCCCTGTTTGAGTAGTTCCAGAGTTAGTGCTTATCAGCGCAAAAGCGGATTTAATGTGAGCGGCCTTTCTTGTAAGCCTTCTGTATGGTGTAGCATGTTCAACTTTCTAAGGCTACGTTTATCGCTATCTAGATAGCACTACCCTTAGCTAATGCGATAACTGTCCTTGAAACCATTGGGTTTCCGTTAAGGCAAACAATTCTCTTGGATCCAGGCAGTAATTGCACAATACGAACTAGAAGATAATAAGGTAACGGAAGGAGGATAAGCCGACCAGGTATCTGCCCCCAATAAGTCTCTACCCTGAAATGCTGGCCAAGAAGTTCGTGGAGCTCCTCAAAGCCAAGTTCCCGAACGTGGTAAGGATTGCGGCGGTAAAAGGGTGTATAGGCTCTGTTGGGTGTGGAGAGAATAAGTAGACCATCGCGCTTCAAGGAGCTACTTACCATCTTCAGAAGTTCTTCCTGGTCAAGCACATGCTCGATTACCTCGAACATTACTACAAGGCTGAACATACCTTGAACGCCTGAAAGATAATCAAGTGCATTTCCTAAACGGAACTCGAGATTATGACTGCGGTATCTAGCTCTGGCGCAATCTATGGCTTCTTTGTCCTCGTCGATCCCTATAACCCTGCGAGCTTGGAGCGAAATGAGATAAGAACCATATCCGTAACCGCAGCCAATGTCTAGAACATCTTTGTTGGCAGCCAGAGTGGCAGCTAACTCGTATCTGACGAGAGATTCTCTCTTGGCCAGTAGAGGGATGTTGGGGTCGGATAACATATCTCCTCTCTCGTAATGCCTAAACAACGCAGATAGTGTTGATATTCTAGACAAAAACAATGCTACACCTTGAGGTGGGAGATGAACTCCCCCCGAGGAGTCCTCCATAAAACCTGTGCTTATGTAGTGCACCTCGTCCTTGCCGTCCAGCTGCCTTTCGGCCATCAGCTTGACGTCGCCTTTGATCCCGAGATTCGGCATGAAGAGGTCGAGCTCCCTGTGCTGGTAGGGAGTATCCCCGAAGAGCGCGGTCCTGCTATTCAGTGTCATCGTCGTTCTGATTTTCAAATGGATTCACAAATTATCACGGGGAAAAGGACTATCTTGTGGCATACAGATAGATACAGCCCTCGTCATAGGCGGGTACAGTACTGACCCGGTATTTTGCATTTAGCAAAGCTTGTTCTATCTTGTTCTCATCCCCGAATGATTGATGAATTTCTATCACCACAGTATCTACAGCTGCCAACCAAGATGGATTCTCAAATAGTAAGAACTCTGCTCCTTCAATATCTATCTTGAAAAAGTTCACATGGTCGATTTGATAGGTCTTCATCAGATTGCCTATAGACAGTGTAGAGCACTTTTGGCGTCTTCTGTTAGACGAGGTTGGCATGATTGTGCCTTCTCCGGGATTTCCCAAAGATAACTCGGCTTCCGCAGTTTTGTTAGATAGAGCCGCATTAACTAGAATTACGTTAGTTAATCCGTTAGCCTTCAAGTTGTCTTCTAAGAAATCAAAATTAGTGCGTTCAGGTTCAATTGCCAATACCTTGCCGTGCGAGGCCTTCAAGGCTGCGAGAACCGTGAAAACACCGACATTTGCGCCGGCATCGATAACAATGTCATTCGTCTTGATCTCAAACGAAGAGTTCGGAGTGTAGCATAGCTTCAAGATTATTTCATCAATGAACCTCGGGTCCGGATGCTCGAATGTGACAGTCCTACCTAGTATGTTTGTGCGGCAGATTCCCATCGAATCATATGCGCTTCGATTCTGGCCGCTAAGAAGTACTTTTGGCAGATTGGCTATGAATAGAATCGCCTTGTTCAGACCAAAAAGGCGTTTGATTGTAACAATGAGGCCGAGTTCGTATCTAAGCTTGGAAATCGTTCTTAAGCCCCAGCGAGTCAGTGTTTACGCAATGTGAGACTCTCGGGTCAAATTCCCTAGGTTGCTTTGCATCGAAATTTGAGGATGTGCCGGGAATGGTAAATCGTGGTGCGTCTCAACATTGTCACATTCCTTAAGTGCTTCAACGCTTTCTGAAGAGCTCTCGGAGTCATCCCTTGCTAGAACGCCCTTCTGTCGAAGTATCCCAACGTGAATAAACACGTTACGACTATCAACAAAGAAAGCGTCCTAAACGAATTCCGCGGAGATTGCAACAAACCCATTATTGTTTTGGGAAACAGAAACAGTATACTTGGAAGCAGCGCATGCTCCAGTGAAAGCGGAGTACCGTCGCCAATTGTTCCATAAAGTCGCTTTATTGCGTATCGCTGGTGTCCTGTAGTATAAGCCCTATGGGCAATGAAGAGCAGAGACAGTTTTCTCGATAGTATCTTGTGGCCAACTTCCAACGTCGGGACGTAGAGAATGGGCCTGCCGGATCCGCGTCTAAGCCTGAAAGATACGTCAACATCTTCGGATGGTGGATCTGCCCAGTTGCTGCGCGCTGCATCTCGCAAACCAAATTCCCCTCTAAAGCCTCCTATCTTAAGAAATTCCTCTCGTCGGACGACCATGTTTGTGCCCCAAACATTTCGGATCTCGCAGGTTCTTTTCTGTTGAAACCATTCTGTCGACCCTATCAGCCAGGAGAGCTCTCTTGGAATCCAATCGAAGGTTGTTCCCATACGAATCGGCCGCGATGGACCCGTTGCTGCAGCTGCATTTGAATCGTCCATGATTCGAATCAATGTCTCTAGCCAATTCTCGCCCAAGACTACGTCGTCGTCAACGAACGCGACGTACTTGCCTTTGGCGAACGCACATCCAATATTTCTCGCCTCTGACATGCCATCAAGTGTGGAGTAGAAGAGAAGAACAGAGTTCAGGTCAGGAGCTACTGACATTAAGGTCACTGCTCTTTGAAATAGGGTTCTGTCTCTCTCCAGAACCAATATTAATTCCACGACACCCAGACCACTCTGCCGAGTCAAGCTTTGAACAAGGTCAGAGAGATTCTGAATGCTGCTGATGGCATACGCAGTCACTACAATCGAAACCTTCACGGATGAATGGGCAGTCCAAACCCACTTCTCGTCAGCTCTGCGATTAGTCACCATATTCTCATTCATAGAATGGGACTCAAGATGATCCGCATTCAACAGATCGAATTCGGGTTGCAATCCAATTCGCCAATCACTAAAGGTCATGGGAAGACCCTAAACTCGGGGATTCTGTATCGTCCATTTCGCAGTTCTTGCGATGGCTTCTTCAGCCGAGAATCTAGGCGACCACCCACAGTTTTTGAGCTTGGAAATATCGAGATGTACCACAGGAATGTCGCCAATCCAGCCTCTTCGACCTCCAGTGTATTTCCTCTTCACATCATGGAGACCCATTTCGCCAATTACGATGTCAGCGACCTGATCAACCAACTTGTTGTCTTCCACAGCCAAGTTAAAGATGTTCACTTTCTTGTCGAGCTTGGTGTAGCCAGTCATTATGCCATCGATACAATCCTTGATGTAGATGTATTCCTTATCCTGCTTGCCATCGCCAAGTATCTCAAGTTCGTGTGGATTTCGCAAGAGCTTATGGACGAAATCCCATATCACTCCTCTCCTGCACCTTTCGCCAACCACATTTGAGAACCTGAATGCCCAGAATCGCAAATCTGTGAACTCTGTGAAGGCTTCGCAATAACCCTCGCAGTTATGCATCGCAATGCCTTGGCAGATGTATGAATTGTCCTTCTCGACCTCCAGGTTGAAGACACTTAGCGGCCTCTTCGGATTCCTCATCCTCTTCCTCCCGACCTTGCGCACGGGAACGAAGATGAATTCAGGGTCAGTCCTCACAACGATAGAAATGGACTCCCCTATGAACGACCTTATCTTCTCGATGGCCTGTTCGGGATGAAGGAAGTCATTCTTCGTGTCCAGAACCAGTACGCTGTATCCGTTCTCGCGAAACGTTTGCAGTCTCTTTTCCTGATCCCTGTTCAAGAGCGCATCTTGGGCCCCGCTCCTCCCCTGATACTCGATTATCGACTTTAGCTCCTCTGACACAAAATCGGGGCAGAATCCGCCGACGACCTTTTGGCCGTTGCCGGTAAACTTGAAACTGTTCCCCCCAGCTTCTTTAATCAGGAGAGAGACGTAGAACTCGTGGGAGTTCATCCTTTTCGTCCGGAGCGTCTTTCTCAGCCACTCTTCTTTGCGAATCGGATCACTAAACAGTATGCTGTTGTAGCTTCTGTGGCCTCTGGTAGTCATTCCCCCCTTGACCCGGATATCTGGGAACGCTTTTTGCAGGCATATGTTGGAGCAAGTGACAGTCCAGTAGGGTATCAGTTTCTTGCATGATACGCATCTATTGGCCACCACAGACACTTTGTCTCCAACCCTAATCTGGCCAATAGGTTTCCATCCGCCATCTTCGGTAAGGACGGGGTGCTCAGGTGTCGCCGATATTTCACAATTGGTAGGTAGTTCTGGATGCGGCCGGGTAGGAAAGCGTGAGAACCCATGCCCACCGCTTGCGCCAAGTCTAACATTCACTAGTTCCCCATAATAGAGCCTCTTGAATGTCCTAACCACTTTCCTCAAGTTGTTTTTGTGAGTGTACACTAGATCACCAACCTTGATGTCCGAAATCTTCTTTGATCCATCCTTCGTCAGGATTTTCGCTTTAGCCGTCACGCAAGCGAGTTTCGAGGCACCATAAAGTGAGTTCTGGATACCCGAATACGTCTCAGGGGTAGGTCGAATTGTGGCCTCGCCAATCAAAGCCGATGTCGATGCGAAGACGAGGTCGCGAATATGATGCTTGGTCATTGCTTCGAGAATATTCAAAGTGCCTATGAGGTTGTTGTCCAAATCAGCTCTGTGATCTACAAGGCTCGTTCTGATATTTGCGTGAGCGGCCAAGTGAAAGACAACATCCATTCCCGCGACAAGTTTGTCAACCGCTAGCGCGTCCTTCAAATCTGCTTCTTGTAGGGCGAATCTCTTCTCATTCTTGAGATGCTCCAGATTCTTCAGCTTACCTTCGGATAAGTTATCAAGTGCCGTGACGCTGTAACCTTCCTCAAGTAACCTGTCAACAAGATGGCTGCCGATGAAGCCTGCACCGCCGGTGACAAGTGCTCTTTGATTCATACGCGCACCCTAATTCGGAATCGTACACGACTCATCCCAGAACTAGACCTTCTCAAGGATAAGCACGACTCGGACCGCAAGAGACGGAACAGTCGACATTAGCCTGTCAACAACACTTATCACTCTTGCGGCATAGCCAGATAGACCCTTTACGGTTCCGGTTGACCCGGATACCACAACTATCTTGAAACGATTTAGGGTGACGAGCTCACGCAGAGTTCGTAAGGTCATGACTCGGATGTGCCCCCACTGTCCCTGCTCACTCGTTATGAGCAACTTTCCAACACTCTCATGGGACGGACTAGCTGCCATCGGATACGGTTGGTAGCCAAACAACAAAGCCAATCTACTGGGCCATCCCGCCAAGTTTGGCGTTGTCAACACACAGACACCACCCTTCTTGAGGACTCGCCAAGTCTCACTAAGCAAATGATCAGGATCGAAAACATGTTCGATTATTTCTCCTAGGTACGCTCCATCGAAGTAATTCGCTTCGAAAGGAAGATTCTCGGAATCAATATCTAATTGGCGAGCAAGTATACCCTTCCCACACGCGTCATTGACAGCCTCTAGAGATATTTCCACGCCATAAGCTTCCCTGGCATGCATCGCATTCTTTAGCATCAGTGTGATATCGCCATCGCCACAACCGACGTCAAGTAATCTATCTCCACGGACATTCTTGAATATTGAAGCCACCTCACTAAATCGGGCCTCCTTTGCTAATCCTTTGTAATAGCCATCAGAGTAGAAATCTCTTTTAGTCTTCAACATTCGCAACCCAAAACTCGTAGCCGTGGATTAAAGTCAGCATATCCAGAATGGGCAAGATCAGGCTTTCAGCTTGCGCTCCATCCCTCGGAGCATCGTAGCAATCGTCGCGACAGTAAGTCCTTGGAATCCGATGACGATCAGTATGGCACTCCCAATGAGATAACCCTCATGATAATCATGAAAGGCGTAATTCAAGACTAGAGCGTATAACAGCAACCCGAAAGCGGGCACAATCGCAAGAGCAGCAAGAAATGAAAACAGAAGAATCGGATTGTACGTCCGAGCCAGGTCAAAATTGGTAACAAGGTCCCTGAATCCCTGCCTCCAGGTATTTGTTTTCGACTTGCCCCCAAACCTCTTCCTGTAGTCAATAGGAACGCTCGTAATTCTCGACGACGCAAGAACCATCTGAGCTGCGAGTTCCTGTTCGAGGGTCAATGGATGTTTCTCAAAAGTCAGAGACGCAACCTTCTCAGTCCGGAGCAAATACATGCCAGAGCAAATGTCAACTATTGAAGTTCCAAACAGCAAATTGAAAGATCTGGTTATGACTCGATTCCCGAGCCTGTGAAGACTCGACATATTCCCATTTTTCATCCTCGCACCTTTGATGAGGTCATAGTCATTCAAGAAAGGAAGGAACTTGTCTGAGTCAGCGGGATTGTAGCTGCCATCCCCATCCATTACGACGAGGTAAGGAGTACCGACCCTATGAAAAGCAGTAACAATCGCTCCGGCCTTTCCTTGACCCTGTTGCATGCTAACTTCTGCGCCGCGCTCCTCTGCGATCTTCTTCGTATCATCCTTTGAGTACCCGTCAACAACCAGAACTTTGTCGTAACCATGTGCCTTCGCCTCATCAATCAGAGTACCGATCGACTCAGCTTCATTGAGGGTGGGAATAACCACTGTCACTTGGTCACGCAAGGCCTGCAAGCCGGATGAACTCGTGACAGGACTAGACCTGACCATCTGTGGAGCGATTTCAGTCATTCCTTTCCTCTAATCCGAGAACGTGTCGTCGACAGCTCTTGCTGAACTACTACTCTAGCCATTCTTGACACGGGTAAGCACGACGTTGTTCTTGGCCACGAACTCCTTCCACGCGTCATCGAACTCCTTGGCTGTCTCCTCTGTCTTCGCATGAAACGGCATCTGTCTGAGGACTTTCGGAGTGATGGTGATTATGTGCGCACGTGCTGAAACGACCTCCTCCACATCCTCGGGCTTCCTTATGCTCCCCACTATCAATTCCGACCCACCCTGCTTCTCGAGGAACGGCATGATTTCATGAATCGTTCTGACCGGATCGAGCCCCGCATCTCTCGCCCTGTTGAAGAAGAGGCTCACGAAGGTCGCCCCCGCCTTCGCTGCCAGGTAGAGCTGACTGAAGGTCACCATCAGAGTCATGTTCGTCTTTATCCCCTCATCGTGCAGCTTCTTCACCACCCTGAGGCCGACCCCATCCTTGTCCATGCCGACCTTTACCACCACGTTCTTGTGCCATCCAGCGTAACCCCTTGCCTCCTCCACCAGCTCCTCGAACCCCTTCGTCGTCGTCTCCACGCTCACCGGCCAATCTTCCTTCATATTGCATATCTCCAATACTCTCGTCTTGAAGTCGACGTTGCCCTCGCTCAGGAATATCTTCTGATTGGTGGTGACACCATCGCCTATGCCCCAGGAGAGGAATTCCCTTATCTCGGAAGCGCTGGCGGTGTCCAGGAATACCTTCGTCAATTTCTCTTGCCCGGTTTCTCACTGATTAGGTCCTTGAGGCTCTGGGAGATGAGGCGCGTAAGGACGAGGTGAAAGTCCTCCACCTGAGGCGTAGAGTCAGCGGGGACCACTATCGACGCGTCCGCCAGTTTCCTCAGCTCTCCTCCGTCGATGAATTCCGAATGGCTCATGGTCTCACACGTTGTAGATTATCTTCGCGCCCTCAAAGTCGAAACGGAACCTGTGCTCTATAAGCCCTTCGCGCGCCATTGCCTCCCTCAGCTTACTTCTGCCGTTGTCACAGTACAGCATTAGGAAGCCGCCTCCCCCTGCCCCGACGAGCTTTCCTCCAGTTGCGCCGTTCTCCCTTGCCACCTTGTACCACCTATCTATGGAGTCGGTGCTCATCAAGCCGGTGACGCCCCTCTTCGTCACCCAGTGCTCGTGCAACAGCTCTCCGAACTTCGTCAAGTCTCCACCTGCGAGGGCGTCTCTCGACTTGAGCCCTATCTCCTTGATCTTGTGCATCTTCTCTGCCCCATCTCCGCTCCTGATCGCTTCCTGCTGCATTGCCAGTACCGGCGACGCGCTCCTCGTTATCCCCGTGTAGAACATCAGGATACTCGCCTCAAGCTCGGCCAGGACATTGGTGGAGAATTCCAGCGGCCTGACAGTCACTTCACCCTCCTTGTCGATCTCGTAGGCGCAGATGCCACCGAAACTTGCGACGTATTCGTCCTGTTTGCCCGATGGCTCCCGCAGCCTCCTCATCGATATCTCGCATGCCTCCTCTGCGAGATCCTTCGCCTCTCTCTCCTGCCGCAGATACAAATGAAGCACCTTAAGCAACCCCACACAAAAGCTCCCTGAAGATCCCAGCCCGGTCGCTGCCGGGGCATCGGCAACCGATACTATCTCCACTCCTTTCTGGATTCCCACCATCTTCAGCGCTTCCCTCGCCACCGGATGCTTGACCTCATCAGCGTTCTCGACTAGTTCGGTCGTCGAATAGCTCACCCTCAGACCCTCTTCGAACCTTTTGTTGACTGTGATGTATACGTACTTGTTCACCGCACCGCCGACGAAGAAGCCGCCGTATTTCGTGTAGTAGCTGGGAAGGTCCGTCCCTCCTCCCCCTAGCGAAAGCCTGAATGGAGACCTCGAGATTATCATTCTACCACATCATATCCGCCATCCATCGAGCCCCAATGAGCAGAGATGCGACCCCACGTACCGCGCATAAGACAGGTCATGTCTCCACTCCCGTGCGTCAGGGTTTCCCCACGAGACCGCTACCTCCGAGAACGCCCATGCTACCTTCATGCCCCTCATCAGTTGCACGTACAGCCTGTCTGTCATGGCCATCATCTTCTTCAGGATTCCTACGATGGCCCTCAGGAGCTGGACGCTCTCGAACTTTATGTCGAGGCGCAGCGCCAGAGACAGGAAGCCCCTTTCTTGCCTCCCCAGGCGGAACCACGAACCCTTCCTTCTCCAACCCGCGACCTGCTTCTTGAGGTAATTTCTGAATCTAGACGAGGTTTCACTACGCTTTTCGAATCTTGTGCCAAACTCTGTGATTCGGATAGGGTCCGAGGTTCGTCTCGTTGCGCCGTCGGCGACGGGCATTACAATCGCACCAGCTTGTTCTCTTATAACGCTTCATGACCGGTTGACGGCTAATTTGCAGGTTGGTGCTCTCTCAGCGTCGAAACGAAAAGACCCTTTGAACCACGCCGGATGGTTCGCCAACTTGGTATTCTATTCCGGCTGAGCGCAGCGCTTCCAGCCTCTTCTGATGAACCAGATTGAGTTCGTCGGCCTCATTCTCGTCCCTCGCCGTCACCCATGGGGCGACCGGGTCGGCCACGATGAATTCAGCCCTGTAGATCCTGTTGACGTCCCACGCGGCCTCGATGAGCGTCTCCAGCCGGGTGAACAGCCCGCTAACGTAAAGAACGGCCGGCGGCTCCTCGGCGCTCTCCTTCACGAGCTGTGTTATCGTCTGGACCACGTCCTGGTTCTTAGCAAACGTCTTTCGTTGCGCGCTGCCCACG
>Ga0181533_1003081_pt1 | contig 18551 bp, 18 predicted proteins | sample PEATcosm2014_Bin_45_FD_119772 | JGI IMG/M metagenome (GOLD analysis project Ga0181533, IMG submission 119772) | Peatland microbial communities from MTU Mesocosm Facility, Houghton, MI, USA - PEATcosm2014_Bin11_60_metaG | ecosystem: Environmental > Terrestrial > Soil > Wetlands > Peat | place... | reverse complement strand
CGCTCCACACGCTCCACGCTCCACACGCTCCACGCTCCACACGGAGGACCCCGGGTTCTATTAATGCGCCGGCGCTAAGTACCGGGCGATGCCTTCGCGAAAGGGGGTCTGGGGGAGGCTGAAGAGGGCGTTGGCGGGGGCAGGGTCGCCGAGGTTGTCTTCGCCGAGCATAATGAGTTGGTCGCGGTTAAGCGGGGGCGCCCGGCCCAGCAGCTTGGGGCACACATGTTCCAGCAGTGCCGCCTGTGTCCAGGCCAGGCCGGCCGGGACGCGCACCTTGAATCGTTTTTGCCGAGTGACCTCGAGAATCGTGTCGAGGATTTCGGACAGCGTGAGCGTGTCGGGGCCGCACAGGTCGTATGTCTTTCCGATGGCCTCGGGAGTGACGAGGGCCTCGACGAAGGCCTTTGCGACCGCCTCGACAGCCACGGGCTGGAATCTTGCGCCGCGGCGGCCCAGCACGGGCACGATGGGCGAAAAGCGGGTCATCGTAGCGAAGAGGTTCACGAAGTGATCGCGCGGCCCGTAGATGAGCGAAGGCCGGAAAATAGTGTAGTCGAGCCGGCTGGCCCGGACGCTTTGCTCCGCCGCCCACTTGGTCTGATGGTAGCGGGAGACGGCGCCGGCCCGTGTGCCCAGGGCGCTCATAAGAAGGAAGCGGCGCGCGCCGGCGCTTTGCGCGGCGGCGACGATGTTCCGAGTGCCCTGGGTATGGATGTTCTCGAAGGTGCTCCGGCCGCTCTGGCTGATGATGCCGACCAGGTGAATGACGCCCGCCATCCCGTTGCAGGCCCCCGTCAGCGAACTGGCGTCCGTAATCTCCCCCGGAACAACCTCGACTCCGCCCCGGGATGCGGCTTCCTGGGCGCGCCGGGACGCAGGGTCGCGGGCGAGAATGCGAATCCAATGGCCGGCGCCCAGGAGCTGGCGCAGCATTTCCTGGCCGACAAAGCCCGTGGCGCCGGTAAGGAGGATCTTGAGTTGTTTTGCCTCGATATTGGCGGGTTTCATTTAATTATTTTTTTCCGCACTTTTCCGCACTTTTCCGCTGTTTTTTAGCTCGCAGGCCCATTTTACCGGGTGTTTGTGGTTTGCCGGGGGCTTTCCTCCAGTTCGACTGTTTCGGGCAGGGTATGCCGGGCGGCATAATCGGCGATGGCGGCCTGGCGGTCTTTTGGCAGGCGGTTAAGCTGGGACCGTCCGTCGGGTTTACGATTCATGGCATTTCCGGGTTTGCGGTCTGGCGAAGCCCAGCGGGTCCTGTCGCGGCTTCGAATCTTGAGCCGTCGAACCCTGGACATTTGAACCTGCGCTTTGCGTCGCGTTCATTCGCAACAGGTTTGGCATATTTGAGGGCGGGAGTGCAAGTGCTCCATTGGCTGTATTGGCTCTATTGGTTATTTCTGCTGGATTTCTCCCTCAGCGCGTCCAGGCCGTGCGAATCGGATTCGCGAATGGCCCGTTTGGAAAGGCGCCACGTGCAAAAGCCCGGCTGTGCAATCTGAGGGACATTCAGGCGCCGCCACTCAGGAAGCAGGACGGCATTCCAATCGTAGCGGAGGTAGTGGGCGACGACGCATCGATTTTCGACATAGCAGCGCAGTTGTTCGTGGGCTTCGGCTGGCGGCATGCCGTGCTCGCCCAGAAATTCCTCCGTTTAGCCATGAATGGCCGTGGCTTCGGGCGGGATGGGCACGCGGTGGTTCAGAAAGACGCTGAATGGCTCACCGGCCGGAGCTCTGCCACGCATCCGCTGTGCGGCGACTTCAATCGCGTGGATCGGGCAAGCAAACCCCCACGCCTTTGATGACGATTTCGGGGCCGCGGAGCAGATTGTCCAAAACGAAAAGGCGGAACCCGGCGATGCTGCCGACCTAGCGCTCGGCCTGCGCGCCGCGGACGCGCTCAGCGTGGCGAAGCAGCAATTCGCCGGCAATGCCGCGGTCGCGGATGTTCTGGCCGTCAATGGTAGCCACGAAGCTCTCTCCGCTGGTGCCCTGGCGGGCGGCGAGGTCGCGTCGTGCCGCTTCGTGCCTGCGCTCCATGACCAGAATCTCGTCCGTGAGGTGGCGGACGCGGCTGCGCAACTTGAACCGGGTTTCCTCGTGCTCGGAGCGCAAGCGGCCCAGGCGGGCCAACTCGGCGTCCACGCGGGCCTTCTCGATCACGAACGGGTTCCCGCAGGGCGGCTACCGCGTATTCGTAGGGCGGGGCGGGGAACTTGAAGGGACGGACGAGCCAGGGCTTGCGCAGGAGAGCCGCGAGCCGAGGGCGACTTGGACGCTGCAAATTATCCTGCGCGACGGGCCCGCAGGCGCGTTGAATGGGATCGAGTAGGAGTTGGTGAACCGGATCCTGCAGCGTGAGGCCAAGGCCGACGCGTTACCGTCCGGCGCAGGCAAGGCTGGGGGCGCCGCCGGTGCCTCGGCTCCGGCCTGCGGGAGCGGTCCTCGAGCGCATCAGGTCATCAAGCTGGGCATCGACGTGCATCTGGATCGCTACGTGGTGGTACGCCAGATCGACGGGGGCGCGCCCCAGCCGGCGCAAGGATTCAGCCCGACCCAGTTCCTGGACTGGGCCAGGAAACAGACGGCGCTGGCCCAGCAGGTTTACAGTTGTTACGAGGCGGGCCCTTTTGGCTACAGTTTGCATCGGAAGCTGGCGGGATTTGGCATCACCAACTACGTGGTGCGGCCCCGGGATTGGGACGAGTACGGCAAGAACGTCAAGACCGACAAGCGTGACGCCAAGGCGTTGGTGCTGGGCTTGGACCGGTACGTCGCCGGCAATCAGGACGCCTTTTGCGTCGTGCGCGTGCCTACCGAAGCCCAGGAGCAAGCCCGGAGCCGCTCTCGCCAGCGGGAGAGCTTGCAGAAGGAGAAGCAACGCCTGGCGGCCCAGGGGCGCAGCCACGCCCTTTATTATGGCGCCCACATCAAGGGCATCTGGTGGACCGAGGCTCTGACGGGGAAGGAGCATGGGGGCGGCGACGGCGGAAATGATTTTTTATTTTTTTCCGCACATTTCCGCACATTTCCGCACATTTCCCCTTGGAAGCCCATGCAGCAATCGATTGTTGAGTGCCGGGGGCTTACAGCCGTTCTCGCTTGCATGGCGAGCCAGGATGGTGCGGGCACCCTGTATGCTGGCAGGCAGGATGCCTGCCCCACTGTAGAGCGGATTGGAAACCGGGACAGGGGGTGGAGGCAGGAGGGCGGAGGCCGGGCCGCGAGGGTGGGCCAAGCGCGGCTTGCTGAGGAGCCGTTCGAGCGGCGGGCGTGCGGCGGATACAACGTTCATGGGGGTAATGTATATTTTAGCTACACATAAGTCAATAGGGAATTTGCATTTTTTTGAGGCCGGCGGGGGGCGGTTGGGCCTGGGCGTGGCGGGGGAGACGAGGTTGTGGAAGGCGGGCAAAAGCACTGGATGAGGCGCGGAAGCGGGAAGAAAGAGAAGCGACGGGCCTTCCGGTCGAACGGTCAGCGGCCAGGGCGGAGAGGTTCTTCGTTATGTAGGTGCGAGCGGAGAACCGGTCGGGCTTCTGGTAGTCCGGCGGGGCGCAGTTATTGCGGACGTCGTCCAGGTGGACGGCAAATTCTGCGGCGTCGAGCGGTTTGCCCTCGCGGAGGTCTTCGCGAGGGGTGACGACTTTATACCAAGGTTTGAATAGCCCAACGTTTCAACGTTGGGACGCAAGTTCGGCCTTGCCTAAGTCCCGAAGGGACGGCTCAATGAGTGACTGGCAGGTGAAACCTGGCGCCTTCGGCGTCGCTGTTTCACTATTGGAAAGGACCATTGGATACATCAAGAGCCAGGAGGAGCACCACCGGAAGATGAGCTTTCAGGAGGAGTTCCTGGCCCTGCTCAAGAAACACCGCATCCCATACGACGAGCGCCATTTATGGGAGTGAGGGTCAGCCGTCCCATCGGGACTTGCGCTCCCCTGACACCGAGATCCCAACGTTGAAACGTTGGGGTATTCTCAAATGTCCCTCCGGGACAGGACCGCAAGCTTGTATCTATACAGATACACTCGTGCAGCAGGGGAACCGATGCCGCGCTGGTTTCTCCGCAACCTGGTTACTTTTTTGTCTCACGCCCAGTGGGCTTTCAATTAAAACAGGAAAGCAAAAGTCCTTGCCTTCGCGAGAGAGGCAGCTTTAATGTCGAACCGGCAGTCATGAAAACGAATTTTAGCCGTCGCAGATTTCTGAGAAGCTCCGTGGTGGCGGCGACCACGGGTGCGGCATTCAGGTTTGAGGAAAAGGCGTTGCTGGCCAATGATCAGCCTTCTGTCGAAACGCCCGCGCTTCCCGTGGCCAGGCCCAAAGATTTTCCGCAATCGAAGATTGGTCCGGTGAATATCAGCCGCTTGATCTGCGGCGGCAATCTCATTTCCGGTTTCGCACACAGTCGGGACCTGATTTATGTGTCGCGCTGGCTCAAAGAGTATTTCACGGACGAAAGAGTTTTCAGGACCTTGGCGCTATGCGAGGCCGAGGGCATCAACACGGCCATTCTGCGGCTGGATGACAACACGCTGCGCATCCTGCGCGCTTACTGGAAGGAGCGCGGCGGCAAGATTCAGTGGGTGGCCCAAATTGACATTCGGGACAAGGACATGGAAACCGCAGTCAAGCAGGCCGCCGATAACGGGGCTATCGGCGCCTACACTCACGGCAATGTAGGTGACGAGTATGCGCAGCAAGGCAAAGTGGGCCTATTGGGGGAGGCGGTGCAGGCGTTCAAGGCGCGCGGGCTGATCGCAGGAATCGCGGGGCACTCGCTGGAGGTGGCCAAGAATTGTGAGGCGGCGGGGATCCAACCGGACTTCTACATGAAGACGTTCAACAGCAAACGGTACTGGTCAGCGGGGCCCATGCCGCGCAATGACAGCGTTTGGGAAGAAACTCCGGAGGAAACCAAAGTCTTCATGGAGAAAGTGAACCGCCCGTGGATTGCCTACAAGGTGCTCGGCGCCGGGGCCATCCACCCGAGAGAGGGCTTTCGTTACGCTTTTTACAACGGCGCGGATTTCGTATGCGCCGGCATGTTCGATTTCCAGGTCCAGGAGGACGCGGCCTTCGCGCGGGAAGCCATCGAGAAAGGCAGGAACCGGCCTCGTCCGTGGTGCGTTTGACCCTTTGGGCCTTCCGGAGGCGGAGGACGTGATGAGTTTGGCCTGACTCTGGCTGCCAGTTAAGCTCGCCGATTTGCGGCTCCGCCTTCTCAAAGCAGGCGCCAGTGGTTATGGTAGGGCCGGCTCAGCAGTTTGGCGGCTTCGTTATCGCCGACGATAACTTCCTTCCCGGCGTCCCATTTGAGCCGACGGCCGACCCGCAGGCCGTTGTCCTTCCTCTCGCCCAGAAGCATGGAGATGAGGCCGAGGTGGCCGGGGATGGCGGAATGGTGGGCGGTATCGGCCGGGGTGATGGCGGGTTTGCGGGACCTCACGCACTGGATGAAGTTGGCCATGTGATTGTCAGATTTGTAGAGCTTCACGGTGCAGCCCTCCGGCAGTTTCTGGAACCAGTCGAGATTCGAGGCCTCAAAACCGCCGCGGTCCACCCAAACCCAGCCGTCCGTGCCGGTCCATTTGACGCCCCCCTTGAGGTCGTCGTGTCCGCTGGCGATGATCATGCTGATGTTGTCAGGGTATTTCAGGTTGATGCGGCACTTGCTGCAGGTGTTCCAGACGGCATCCTCGGCCGGGAATTCTCCTTCACCTTGGACCTCCGCGGGGCCGCCGGTGTCATCCATATCGAGGCCCCAATGGGCGATGTCGCAGTGATGGCCGATCCAGTCCAGCAGCAAGCCGCCGCCGATGTTGTAGTTGTAGCGCCAGTTATGGTGGACGCGGGCTTCGATATAAGGCTCCATCCTGGCCGGGCCGATCCAGAAATCATAGTCCAGCTCGGGAGGCGGTTGCGTGATGCCGGTCTTGTCGCGCGTTCCCACGGCATCGATGTAACCTCCGGGCAGACCCACCTCGACGCGGGTAATCTTCCCGATCAGGCCGTTGCGAACGATCTCGGCGGCCCGGCGGAAGGGCCCAACGGAACGCTGCCATGAACCGGTTTGCCAAATGCGGTCATTCTCTTTGACGGCCCTCACGATGGCCTGCTGTTCCGCGATCGTGCGCGCCAGCGGCTTCTCGCCATAGATATCCTTCTTGTTCCGGGCCGCTTCCGTGGCGATCAAGGCGTGCCAGGAATCGGGCACGGCCAGGATCACCGCATCGATGTCCCGGCGGGCCATCAATTCGCGGTAATCGTGGCAGGGCCGGCAATCTTTGTTGTTGTAGTGCCCGTTGATCTTATTGACGGCGTCGCGCAGGTGGTTGGCATCCAGGTCGCAGGCGGCGACGACCTGGCAATCCTTCAATTTCAGGGCCTCGCCAGTATCGTTGGGGCCTTGCACGCCCCAACCGACCACGCCCATCGTGACGCGTTCTGAGGCTGCTGCCCTGTCCTCGCGGCCCAGGGCGCCGGCGGGGACAATCACCGGGGCGGCAAGCGCCAAGCCGGTGGCAGCCAGGAAATGCCGCCGGTTCATACGCAAATTGGGAGATGGCATTTTCATAACGGCCCATTGAGCCATGACTTGTCCGGGGATGGCCAGAAGAAAATGCAGAATGGCGTGATGGGTCAGTGATGGCTGGGACGGGGGTTCTTTAACCACGGATGGACACAGATGGACACGGATTCAGGCATTATCCGTGTCAATCTGTGTCCATCCGTGGTTTGAAATCCCGCTGCCACTGAGGCCTTACAGAATGGCCTCACACGGGCTTCAGGCGGCCCAGCCCCGCGGAGGTGAACCGGCCGGCCCCAACGGGGCAGTCGCAGGGCCATGACCTACTGGGCTTGCGGCGAGGCGCCGGCCACCGGCCAATGCAGGTGTTGGTGCAGAAACTCAAACGTTCCCTTGCCGTGGATCGTATGCGGGCCTGTGAACCACTCGATGGCGCACTGATCGCGAAGCCCCAAGCGCGCCTCATAAAGAAACCGCGTTTTGGCGAATTCGTACGCCACCGTTTCGTCCGGCGCGACACCGTCGAAGTGGCCACGTTCCACCATGAAAGGGCGCGGGGCGATCAAGGCCGCCATCTCGGCGTAATTGAAGGTGCCGCCCAGGTTGAACTCGAATATTTCATATTCGGGCCGCCAGACATAACTATAAGGACTACGGGTCGAGGCACACTTCCATACCCAGTCGTTGAAGTCGCCCGAGCAGATCGACAAGCAATAGTTGGTCACCAGCGGCGGCACGCGCATCGCCGTTTTACCGCCGTAGCTTAGCCCGTAGAAGGCGATGCGCAGCGGGTCGACAAACGGCTGGGTTTTGAGCCAGTCGGTGATTTGCTGGTGCTGAGGCACAATGATCGAGTACAAGGTCTCGCCCAGTGGGTTGGCCTTGCGCTGCAGGGTGCGAAAGCGGTCATGGAAGAGATATAGATTCTGCGGCGCGAACGTTATAAATCCTTGCTCGCACAACCGGGCGGCGAAATCGTGATAGGCCCTGCTGTCGCCCGTTATCGTGTCCTGGGGGCGGCCCTCCAGGCCATGCTGGCAAACAACCACTGGGCGTCGTTCGCCGGGCTTGAGCCCTTTGGGCAGCAGCAGAATCCCGTAGGCGCTGACCTCCGGAAACACATCGAGCATGACCTCGTAACCGGTCCATTTAGGCTGGTCGTAGGCCTTTCGGGAACGGGGATTTGGCGGCAGCAAGGGGGTATCGAAACGCCCAATCACCTGGCGGTAGAAGAAATCTCTATAGCCGTCAGCGCTCCGGCGGAATCTCTCGGGCGAGGTGGTATCGAGGTTGGTCATGAATTCCTGGCGCGCGTAAGGGCTTTCGGCCAGGAGCCATTGGTTGTGGCGGTCCAGCTCGTGCAACTGCCGGGCGTGGCGGGCCTCAGGATCGAAGCTGGGCCAGAGATTTTCAGGGGCCGGACCTTGTGGCGCCAGCCGTGCCTGGGTTCCCAGCGCGCGCAAAAACGCGCTCAAAGCGCCTTCACTGCCGAAGGGGCCGGTCCCGGTGTCCCCACTGACGACCAACGCCAACTGGGGTGATGGATTCAGCCCGGCCACCAGCGCGCGGGCGCGCTCATATTCCGAGCGGACTTTCTCCAGGCTGGGAGAAACGAGCCTTCCCGGCGCGCCGTTCCCAAGCTCCGACGCATCGTAGGCGCTGCCGCCGGCCAACGTCACCTCGGGACCCCTGGCGGCTTCGATGACGAGGCTGCGGGGTGCGATCATCGCGGCCAGCTCCGCGTCCCCAAATTGTTCCAGCAGACCAAAGACGTTGCGGTCCACCGGTTGCTCCCAGATCTGGCTACGATCATCGAAATGCCCGCTGACGCACGCTGCCTGTATCCGGGTGTCCAGCGCGGCAGAGTAAAACGCCACCAACCCGCCCTCGCCCCAGCCAATCACCCCGGTTCTTGCCCCGGAATCCGCGCCTTGCCCGGCCAGCCAATCGACCGCCGCCAGCACTTTCTGAATTTCGTAACCGATGATATGCCGGCCCAGCTCGTAGGCCGGGCGATAAATGAACTCGCGATTCGATAGCTTTCGCTCAGGGTCCATCTGCCGGTTGATCAATAAGGGAATGATCACCCGGCAGCCGCTCGCGGCCAGACGCCGCGCGAATTGGCTTTCGGACGCGATGCCGCCGGTCAATCCGGCCAGTTGCTCGGGCGTCTGGTCGGCATCCGGGATGGCGACGACATTGGCCACGGGCGCGCGATTGACCGGCGTGAGCAGCAATCCTTCACCATGGACGTCTCCGAATGCCGGCCAACGCACGGCAAACACCTCATAGTCTTTGGCTCGCCCGCACAGGGCCGGCCGGGTGGGGGAGGAGATCAGCTCACATTCCACTTGACTCGCTCGCCGGTCGCCCGCGCCAAGGATGTGGGCCAACCGCTCGCGGTTGGCAGCGAGCGACTGCTCGTACGCCTGCGAAGAGGCAAAATCCCTGTGCCAGAACCGCGCGCGTCCCGCCGGCGATTCATCAATCTTGCGCAACAAGAAGCGATCGACGCCCGCCACCAGGTTCGAGGCGATGTCGCCTGCCATCGTCAGCGGCGCGGTGCCCTCAAGCGGTTGGGCTTGCGCGGAGCAAATCCAAGCCGAGGCGCCCAACCAGGTCAACCAAAGCGTTTTAGCGAGTCTGGGCTGCATTTTACTTTTTCAGGTTGCTGTTGCAGTCTGAATCTTATCCGACCCCAATGCCCCGATCCAACGATAAACTCATTGCCTTTTTGGACCACGCCCACTTCTAGTTGGGCACCGATATCCGCAGAGCACTTTCTGCCCACGGTTTCCATCACCGTGTCTTCGAAGAATGGAAATGCTCTCGAAAAAGGCTGAATCCCGCGCTCGTTCGAGTTTCTGGCAGTCCATGCTGGCCAAACGCGGCGGTGCCCGGATATGGTTGGGCATGAGCGCGCCCTTGGACTTCTTGGGAATTTTTGCCGGCCGACTGCGGCAGGCCGAGATCTCGTTTGCCATCACTTCGGGAATGGCCTGCGTCCATTACGGTCTGCAGCAAACCACCAAGGATTCTGACTGGATCATTCCGGCGGAGGATTTGGCGAGGTTGCGGGGCCTCTTGTCGCGATTGGAGGGGGAGTTGCCGCCCTGGCGCATTTCCTATCGTCAAATCTGCGGCGCGCCGCTGGAGCCGGAGTACATGAGCCACGGCTGGACCAGCCATCTATCGGTTTGGGACAGCGCCGGGTCGGCGGAGCACAAGGTGGATATCTTCAGCAGGCCGCCGCGGGTGCGCGGCGAGGAACTGAGCGCGGACGCCGAGGGCTGGGCCTCACAGCACGTCGTGGCCCAGATGAAAAAGACCGATCGGGATAAGGACTGGCCCATGGTGGATGGGCTGGGACGCAGGTTGTGGCGCTCGGGTCTTGCCGTCGCGGTCTTGCACCTCGCCGATTTCGACTCGCTTCTGGCAGCCTGGGGGGTGCTTGGCGAGGCAACACGCCGGCAAATGGCCGAACGGAGGCCATTGCTCAGGTCTTTGTCCGGGCCGCCCGTCTTGACGCGTCCGCGGTTCGATCTGCTGCTGATGCTGGAGCGATTACTCTGGGAACGAGTGAATCGTCACCGCTATCGGCGCTACGCCGGGCCGTGGAAGGACTTTTACCGGGCTTGGCGGTGCGAGCAGCCGGTCTGGCCCACGGACGAGCCTTTTGCGCTGCAACACCGGGGCCTGAATGACGCGGCGCGGCGCCATGGTTTGCCGACCGAACCCCTGGCTGGTCCTGAACGCTCCCGGTTGGTGCAAGCCGCCGTAGATGAAATCCTGGCAATGGAGCGGTTTACTCGGGAGGATGTTGCCTCGGTGCTGCCGCCGGTGTATGAATTGTTGCCGTGAAGATACAAGTGGTGCCAGCGGAGCCGGACATCGAGATGCCGGAAGAGTACTACGAGTGGCTGGCAGACGCCATGGGCCAGGAAGCTGCGGACTGGGCGCGCCTGCCCCGGGAAGAACGTGAGAAGGAGTTGCGGTGGTACCACGAGAATTTCAACACGCCCGATGACCTAGCCGTCTGGCCTCCCGAGCTGGGCGGTGGCGAAGTCGCTTCTACATACTGAGAACCGCGCTCGCGCCAAGCTCGAAAGCGGGCGTCGAAACGGTGTAGGTCCGACGGTGTTCTAGACCCATTCCCAATGCCGCAGCCACTTGTAATTCTCAGGCAGATTGACCCACATCTCCGCTACCAACGCGTCGAAACGCTCGGCCTCGGCCACATCGAATTGCCGGCGTTCCTTAACCGCCGCGGCCGCGTTCTTGACTTGATCCACGGTGATCAAGCCCGGAATGGCGCAGCTCAGCACGTCGCAACAGAGCACGTAGCGCAGCGCCAGGCGCGCTCGGTCGTCGTCTTCCTGGCGGGTGGCGGAATCAGGCGTGCCGCCGGATTTAAAGACGCTGCCGCTGGCAAAGGGCTTGATGCCGATGAAGCCCACGTCGTGCTTGCGCAGGGCTTCGAACATGCTGCCCACCGGCTTTTCCTTGCTCCCGGCGCTGTAGGGAGTGACGATGACCTCCAACTGCGGGTACTTGGCCACGGCGTCCGCGATCCACGGACGGTGATGGGTCGAGATGCCGGTAAAACGGGCCTTGCCGGTCCGTTTGGCCCACTCGAGCGCAGCCATGACGGTTTCGATCTCTTTCTCGGTATTGCGGGTGGTTTGCTCGCGCATCGTCACGCGCCAAAGGTCCACGTATTCGAGTTTGGCCTCGCGCAGCCCCTGGTCCAACTGCTGCTTCATCTTGTCGAGCGAGCCGGCGATTTCCGGGCTGCGCGCTCCTAACCAATCGAAACCAAAGTAGATCTTGTCGCGGTTCTTGCCGAGGGCCTCGGCATACACCAGCACTTCGCCGGCGCCGCACGGATCGGCGTAGTTGATGCCGTGATCGATGCAGGCCGCCATCACCTCGCGCCGGTTCTTTTTGAAGTCCTCGCTGCCGTGCGCGAAGGGCATCTGTTTCCAGTGCCCGCCAATGCTGACAGCCGAGACCATCAGCTCGGTCCGGCCCAGCCGGCGATATTCCATGTTTTCGTTATAGCTGCGCGTCCGGGTCGGGTTGGGAGCCGCCACCCCTGGGCCGGCTGTTTTCTCGATCACACCTGCTCCTATGCTGGTGCCGGCAGCCGCCATCGCGGCCGTATGCACAAATTGCCTCCGGTTCATGCGATTTTCTTTCATAAGCACCTTTCAGTTTTTCAATTGATTTGCGCGCGGAGTCACCCGGTCGATATTGGGCTGGGCCTCGGCCTGCACATTTCCCAGCGCCCAGGCCAAGCCCCCGAGCACAAGCGCCTGGAAGAACGGATTGGTCCACACGTCCTCGCGATGGCCCAGGGCGGTGTAGAATACCCGGCCCTGGCCGTGCCGCCGGGCCCAGGTGTTGGGATAATCCGGGCGTCGGTAACAATCGCCCTTCATCAGCGCAGTTTCCTGCACCAGGATCACGTGCAGGTCCTTGGCGAAGTTTCGTTGCGCGTACCATTCTTCCGTGAACGAAATGCCCTCCGCGATCCCCAACCGATCCACCCCCGGGAAATTCGAGGCGATAATGAGTGAGGCCTCTTGCTGCGCGCCGTGTATGACGAACTCGGCGCCGAGCATCGCGATATAAGGATCGACGACCGTCTGGCCCTGGTCGGGCTGGGCGGTCGAGCGGAACGAATCGGTGGAAGCATGAAACGCGACAAACCCCTTGCCGCGGGCGATAGTCTCGAGGAGCTTCTGTTTGCCGGCGGGCGTCATCGGTTTGCCGTTGCCTTGGGAGGAAGTCAGATCACCGCTGGTGAAGAAGGCAATGGCGTCGAACCGATCGAGGTCTCCGTCGAAGATGGTCCCATCCTGAGAACACTCGACCTCGAAGCCTGCCCATTTGCCCATAGCGGTGAGGACCCTTTCAGAGTGGCTCAGTTCGCCGGCCTGGCGGTGTACGACCGAGTGCTCGAACCCGGCGCTCCGGGTAAAATAAAGCACCTTCTTCCTTTTTCCATCCGTGCCCAGCGCCCGTTCCCAGGGAAAAACGGCCAGCCCCAGCAGCGCCGCCGAGGTGGTCTTCAACATTTCGCGACGTTTCATATCAGGCCCAAAAATGCGATGGTTTCAAATCAACTGGAGAGGATGATGAACGGGAGATTCAGAATGCGCCAGTCAAAACATGCGAGGGGTTGTCCAAGAGTGAGAGGGTCGGGAGATGGATGCGCAGGGTGGTGGATCATTACAGTCGTTTTTCACGCGAGTGGTATAATTTGGTTTAATTCACCCGAATTGGCTTTAATTGACTGCCGCGTGGGCCGGGCTGGGCTGAAGGGGAACGAGCATAGGGGCTGCTAGACGAAAGGGAAGCGACCGGCCTTCCGGTCGAACGGTCAGCGGCCTGAGCCTTCGGCTACCGGCTTCCGATCTCCGCCCGCGGATGGCAGGTTCTCGCCGAGTTTGGAGATCAAGTAATCCAGGGAGAGCTAACCGGCCGCCAGGGCACCGGGAGGTTGATGCTGCCAGGCGCCGCGCGTGAAATCGGGAACGGCCACGGGCGCGCTCCCTTGGGAAACGGAGGCAATGCTGAGCGGCACAACGCTGCTCCAGGCGGCGGCATCATAAACCGTCAAGTCCAGCGGCAGGCCCTCGCGGAGACATTGAATCAATCGCCAGTTCATGACGTAATCCATGCCGCCGTGGCCGCCGGACCGCCGGGTCTGGGCGTTGAGCTTTTTCCAGAGCAGGTGGCCGTACTTCTCGTGGTAAGGCTGGAGCTCGGTGATCCACCCCTCCGGTTGTCCGTCCAGGTGGAGGCGAGGCGGATAGTCGCAGAAGGTGCCGGTGGTGCCGGCAATCAGGTTGATGCGGCTGTAGGGACGGGATTGGACCAGGGAAAACTGGACCGTAACCGTGCGGCCCAGCGCCGTCTTGATGAGCGAGGTGTTGATGTCGCCGCAGGCAAAGTGCTCCCCCCGAAGCGGGTGGCCGGCGGCCAGGGACGCGCATCGGCGGCTCAAGGCCTGCTCGCGCGAACTCATCGAGACTAAGTAGTCGAACTTGTCGCCCGCATGAATGCCCAAGTACTGCGCCACGGGACCAAGTCCGTGAGTGGGGTAGAGATTGCCATTGAGCGTGGCGACGAAGCGCCGGCGCCAGTTGGCGGCGCTCGAATCCTGCAGGAGATAATCCCGGGATTCGTGGAGGTAGCCGGCTTCGCCATGGGTCAGCTCCCCGAAAACGCCCTGGCGGGCCATGCGCAGGACCAGCAGTTCGATTTCTCCGTAACAACAGTTCTCCAGCATCAGGCAATGGCGGCGAGTCAGTTCGGCCGTGTCCACCAAGTCCCAGCACTCGTCCAGCGTCATCGCTGCGGGCACTTCGATGGCGGCGTGCTTGCCTTGCTTCATGGCTGACACCATCACCCAGAGGAGGTCAGGGAAGTGCTCTCGGACGAGCGTTGTCGGCGGTGAACCACACCAGCACCTCATGTCGCGTGCGATCCATCGCAGAAGGGCTTATTGGCAGAGCGGCCGCACCGGCACAACGTCATTCGATTCCGAACTTCGTAGGCTTTGCCATCGGCGGAAATCACGGGAATGCCCCCTCGCACCCAAATCGGCCCGCTGACCTGCTTGGCCGTGTCCTCGATTAACCCGAGAGACGGCTGGAATTTCGGCTCGATGGGCTTGCCCGTCTGACGATCCCAGGCCACCAACCGGCCGGCCGGACAGTGCCCAGCCTCGTACTCCACGAGCCGCCTGGCTTCGGGATCGTCTGTCTGCCGAACCAGGTTCCAGATCCTCCCCTTCGGATCGCAGAACCGGGCGAAGGCGCAGAGGCTCTCCGCGTCGGTGAGCAGCATTGTCGGTCCTTCGATGGTCTGTGCTTGCTCAAGGTAAGGCTCCCGGCTGGCGGTTTCGGTGCCGTCGAACTGGACCTTTTTATGGGTGCCGTCGCAGAAGGGTTTATTGCCGGACTGGCCGCAACGGCACAGCGCGTAATGCGGCTGGGCGGGGTATTCCCTCTCTTCTTTGTAGTCCAGAGATTCGCCCTGCGCATTGGTCACGATCGACTGCTCCCTGAGTGGCAAGCCGCCGCTTACGAGGTAGGGACCGTCTTTGGTGATTTGGATTTTCGCATTCAGGTGTCCGCTCATGAACACCAAGGTAACACGCCGGCTGGATTTGTCACCAAAACGGCCACCACCCGGTCTCCGTTCGTTGTCCCTGCATCCAAGGAGGTCGTCAATTTCACCAGTGGCACCATCAGTTAAGATCGTGCCATACTGGTCCTCGTCGCTGGCCATGCTGAGGGCCAACTTTTTGTAACGGCGGCCAGGGAACTCGAAATGCTGGCCGATGGGGATTTCCTGGAATTGGAGGGTTGAGGGCATAGCGGAATTGGGTTTGGCGCTGCTCTGGGACATGGGGAGATCGTTCGTCATGTGGATTTGGACCGGGGCAAGGAATTGGACCGCCGGTGTGAACTTGATTTCTGCTTCCATGAGCGTGATTGTCGACTTGTGCATTATCCCAATTGGCGTAGGGGTGATCTTGCGCAGAAACTCAGCCGGTGGACTCGTCTCGCCTGAATGGCATTCGGGAGGTCAGGGGAGCCAAGAATTCCCGGTTGGGCGATTCCAAATGAGAAATATCGCTATTGCTCGATCAAATGTGAATGTGCTATTCCTTTCCCCATCAACCCGCCGAGGGAACGAGTGAAAACTACAGAGGAATCCTGGAAAAGCCGGCTCGCCCACATCCCCGAAGGAACCGCGGCCCTGTTCTTCATCCAGATCTTCGCCACCCTTGGATTCGCCGTCCTTTATTCGACGCTCGTCCTGTACGCGACGCGCCACCTGCGTTTCTCAGCGAAAGAGGCGTCGGCGATCATGGGCGTGTTCGGCGCATTCAACTACGGACTGCACCTATTTGGCGGCTATCTCGGCGGGAGGTTCTTGTCCAATCGCAATCTGTTCGTAGGCGGAATGGTCCTGCAGGTCCTCGGTTGCGGCTCGATCGCACTCGGGTCGATGGCGGCGATGTACTGGGGCCTGGCGCTCTTCCTAACCGGCTCGGGCCTGAACGTCACGTGTATCAACATGATGCTCACCCAGCGCTTCGCCCCCGAAGACCAGCGCCGCGAGAGCGCGTTCCTCTGGAACTACGCCGGCATGAACATCGGCTTCTTCATCGGCTTCTCGGTGGCCGGTCACTATCAGGAGACCGAGGCCTATTCTCCGCTCTTTGTGTTCGCGACCGTCGGAAACTTCCTGGCAATCGTGTTGGCGCTCTTCAACTGGAAGGTCCTCGCCGATCGAAAAACACCGCTGCTCGAGGCCACCGGCGCTCAGTTTCGGGCGCGCTTTGCCGTCGGAATCGCGATTCTATTTGGCGTTCCGCTGGTCGTTTGGTTCATGCTGCAACACACCGGTCCGACGGGCATCGCGCTCAAAGCGGCGAGCGGTGCCGTCGCGGCTGCGCTCATCTATCTGACGATGAGGCATCCAGATGCGAGTGAGCGAAAGAAGATGTGGGCGTATCTCATCTTGACCTTGGGCTCGCTCGTTTTTTGGTCGCTCTACCAGATGGCGCCAAACGGGCTCCAGCTCTTCGCGGTGCATAACGTCCGCCTCCGCGTGTGGGGTATCGAAGTCGCGCCGCAGTGGGTGCAGAACATCAACACAGTCGTGATCGTCCTGGGCGGGCCGCTGCTGGCGGCGCTGTTTACTCGTCTGCGTGCGCGCGGTTGGAAGATCGACCTTCCGCAGCAGTTCGCCGCCTCGCTCATCCTGATGTCGCTCGGCTTCCTCGCGCTCCCGGTCGGGATCGCCTTCGCCGACGCTTCCGGGCGCTCGCCGTTCTTCTGGCTGTTCGCGAGCTACGTGCTCCAGTCCATAGGTGAGCTGCTCATCTCGCCGATCGGATACGCGATGATCGGCAAGCTGGCGCCGAGCAAGTACCAGGGCATCATGATGGGCAGTTGGATGCTGGTGACCGGTCTGGCTTCCCTCTTCGCCGGAGACTTCTCGGGCATGGTGCCGGAGCCGACGGGCACTACGGCGATCGCCACCAACCCCGACTACTCGAAGTTGTTCTCGCGACTCGGCTGGGGCAGCTTCATCGCCGGCGTGGCGATGATCGCGCTCATTCGGCTTCTGCGGAAGCTCATCCAGGACCCACCGCCGCGGACCCAAGAGGCCGCCGAGGAGGCCAGCACGAACCTCTGTAAGTGACGCTCACCCGCGCAGCCTCGATGGCTAAGGGCCATGTCGCGCTTCAAAGCTCAAGGTTTTTTTCGTTGTCTGCCTGATCCCCTACTGCCTGGCGAACACAAAAACCCGCGACCGACCATCTCTCTCGAATCCAGTGGGCACAGTTTCGTCTCCAGGCTCATGGCCGGCGATGGTCAGCGTCTTCCCCTCGATCTTGTAAATCATCTTGGCCGTTTTGTGGATGTATTGGGGAGCGGAACAATCCTCAATCAGAAGATCAGCCTGCTTGGGACTGGTGCCCGGGGCCAGGATCAGCTTCGCGGCATACGATTCGTCCTGGCCCGCTGCCTGGGCTTTGAGGGAATCGCCTGAAATGGTCATCCGGCACTCCCCTGGTGGACCATCAACCTCATGGCCGATCCAGGTGCCCTGCAACGTGGACAGGTCGCTTTTGGGTGGATTGGCGGTGGAGGCACATCCGCCGCAAAACAGGAGCGCTAATGCAAAAACCGCTGCCAATGTGAGATTCGTTTTCATGTTCAAGACTATCTGACCGCCTCGACTGGTTTGGCTCACGAGAAATGTGCCGACGCTTGCGGTTACAAGCCTCTCTCACTTGCGTTGGCAAGCTGAGTATTTCTCCTCCGCCTTTAGCCCGCTTCATGCTTGCACATCAGGTCGGAGGAGGTCTGGAAGCCGTCAGCGCACGGCACGAATTTGCCCTTGGCCTGAAGAAAATCGATAATGCCTTCAGGGGTGAGATTGTCGGCTGAACAAGTGCAGAATCGTGAGTCGGGTCCGAACGTTGCGACGATATCGGTGAGCAGCGTGGCCCTCGTGTAAGCTTTACCCGATTCCAGCATCATCTGCATGACTTCGTGTCCATGAATCTGTTCCATTTGCATAATTGAGCCAATTCGATTGGCCATCGAACAGCCAAAGTAGGCCGATAATTGACGGAGATCAATGTTCTCTGGAAGTTGCCGGCGGTGAACACGGAGGAAGGGGTGCGCGCGGTGACGAAGTCGGAGCCCATTGAACCCGAGACTGTCGAGCCTTACCTGGAGAGCATAACTGGGAATTTGACCACACGCTTTACTGGGATCTTGATCTCGGCACTGGTGGCTGGATTTCGACCAACGTTGACCAAGGCGATGAGACCGGGCACAGTTCCAGCATGAGTGAAACCTTGCTCACGCGGTTCCTGCGCTATGTCCAGATCGATACGCAGTCGGATGAGACCAGCACCACTTCTCCCAGTACGCCCGGCCAACGGGTGCTGCTGGAGATGCTCAAGCAGGAATTGCGCGAAATGGGCGCGGCGGACGTGAAGAGGACCAAGCACGGCTACGTCATGGCCAGCATACCTGGTACGACCCGCAAACCGAACCTGCCGGCCATCGCCTTCTTCGCGCATGTGGACACGGCTCCCGATTGCCCAGGCAAGGGCGTCAAACCAATCGTCCATCGCAGTTACGACGGCGGCATCGTCAAATTCCCGGATAATCCCCGCCTGGTTCTAGACCCGGCGACCTCGCCCGAGTTGTCAGCCGCCAAAGGCAAGGACGTGGTCACCGCCAGCGGCACCACTTTGCTGGGCTCCGATGACAAAGCCGGAGTGGCTGTGGTCATGACGTTGGCCGAGGCATTACTCCAAAACTCAAAATTGAAACACGGGCTGGTCCGCCTCTGTTTCACTCCGGACGAAGAGATCGGCCGGGGTGTTGACAAGCTGGATCTGGAAATGCTTGGAGCGCAAGCCGCGTACACCCTGGATGGCGGCCCGGCGGGAGAGGTTTCCTGGG
>Ga0181533_1003079_pt1 | contig 18552 bp, 17 predicted proteins | sample PEATcosm2014_Bin_45_FD_119772 | JGI IMG/M metagenome (GOLD analysis project Ga0181533, IMG submission 119772) | Peatland microbial communities from MTU Mesocosm Facility, Houghton, MI, USA - PEATcosm2014_Bin11_60_metaG | ecosystem: Environmental > Terrestrial > Soil > Wetlands > Peat | place... | reverse complement strand
GCCTCAATCACAAAATCCTCGACGTAGCCATGCTACGCCTGCGGTTTTGCTCAATCAGCCCGGCCAAATAATGCATAAATCCGGGCGCGATCACTTGTAATATTATTTACGGACAAGCTCTTATTAATTGTGAGGATACTATCCCCTTTCAGCAGTGCTGTCAACTACCGGAGAAACCGCATATTATGCATGGCTTACAAACTTAAGAGAGTGAGGTCAGGCCCAAACATCACTTGACAAATCAGCTGAAGACGGTTATGGCATAATAAACAGCAGGCTGGGTGATCATTTTAAACCTGACGATGAGTTATATCGTTATGCATGGGAGAAATCGACAATGAAAATACATGTTAAGGCCGCGCTTCTTTCCGCCTTTGTTTTCCCGGGGTTGGGCCAGCTGATTAAAGGCAGCAGGATTAAAGGTATGATCATTTTCGGTTGTGTGAATATCATTTTGCTCATACTGGTCTGCCTGATCCTTCAGCAGGTGCTGCCGCTCATTCTTACCGCACAGAATTCAGATGTTCCTGACATCAAAAATATTATGGAGCGTATCCATGCCGGCAGCCCGGCCATACGGCAGCTTTCCGCGGTTCTCTGCGGTATATGGATGTACGGCTGGATTGATGCCGCGGCGGGAAAACCGGGGAAGGAATAATGGTTTGACAAATGTCGGAAAGATATGAGATAAAGACGCATTATATCGTCACCTTAATTAAAAACCCAGAGTTGAAGCGATTTGTTTCAGGTAGTTGAGTAAAGGAAACATAGATGATTTACTCACAGGTGCTGGCAACAGGCTCCGGAATCCCCGAGCGGGTGGTGCCGAACGATTTTTTTGATTATCTGGTCGCAGATGCGGACAACTGGATTTTTTCCCGGACCGGCATGAGGGAGCGGCGCTTTGCAGCTCCCCATGAATCCACGTCGGACCTGGCTACAATTGCCGCCAGAAATGCCCTGGAACAGGGTAATATAGACCCGGCCGACCTGGATTGCGTCATGGTCGGAACCTCGACCGCAGATATGATCCTTCCTCCCGCTGCCTGCATGGTGCAGAAGGAGATTGGCGCGGTAAACGCCTTCGCTTTCGATATGAACGCCGTCTGCAGCAGTTTTGTCTATGCCGTGGAAATTGCCGATAATTTAATTCGGTCCGGGAAGTACAAAAAAATCCTGGTCATCGGCGCCGACACCTATTCGAAAATTCTCGATTTCCAGGATCAGAGCACCTGTCCCCTCTTCGGCGACGGAGCGGGCGCAATGATCCTGGGGGCCACCGGGGAGAGAAAGGGGATTCTGCACAGTATCATCAAAAGCGACGGAAAAGGATGGGAGCTGATCCAGGTGCCCTCCTCCGGATCACGCAAACCGATCACCAGCGAAACCATCACGTTGCGTGAGAATACATTCAAGATGGAGGGGAAAAGGGTCTTTATCTTCGCAACCGATGTGATCCCCAGGATCATCGAGGAAGTGACCGCCAAGGCGGGCATAACCCCGGATCAGCTCGACCATATAATCCCCCACCAGGCCAATGTACGGATCATCGATTTCATCTCGAAGAAACTGGGCATTGCAAAAGAGAAATTTCTGTTGAACCTTGACCGGTACGGCAATACCGCTGCGGCTTCCGTCGGGCTTGCCCTGGATGAGAACCTGCGCAACGGCGTCATCAAGCCGGGAGACCTGGTACTCATGCTGGGGTTCGGCGGTGGGCTCTCCTGGGGAGGGATACTTATCAGGTTCTGATGCCCTGTCCGGTGACAATAGACCAGGAACAGGAGAAACCCTTTCACCCTTCATCCTTCATCCTTACTCCCGCCACCCCCTCCGCAATCGGTTGTAACATCAACCCGCACGCACCAAACAACTTCCGCAGCTCTTCGTCGGACAAAAGTTTTTTCCATCCTCCGTGGAAACGGCTTGCTGCCAGCATAATCCCCCCGGCCCTTAGTCTTCCGGAAAGTCTCCTGATCGTTTCAGCCAGATCCACCGGATCATGGAGAAACGGCCCTCCCAGCAAGCCGTTGCAGAGGATGATATCGTAACCCTTCTCTTCCTCTGGAGGCGAAATACTGATATCTTCAAGGGCAAAACAGATATTTCCTGACGCTCCGCACTCGAAGAGCGGCTGCACATGCCGGCGATATGCCGCCTCCCTCTCCGGGCGATTGGGAAAACAGGCATGCGCCGCGGAAAACAATTCGAGCGGCTCAATCGATACGCCGTGAATTTGAATGCTGTTCGCGCCAAAGCCGCTCCCCATCAGGAGCAGCGCCATATCATAGGTCCCTTCACCGCTGCCGCAGGCTACATCGAGACATCGCGTCTCCCCGGCAAGTCGCATCCGGTTGGCCGCGAGCCATTTCCGCAAAAACTCCCCTTGCCGCGGATAACGGCCAAACCCGCTCCCATAGCGTAACGGCATGAAATTAGAGAAAATGAAACAACGGCGCAACCCATCATCCGTCAACAGTGTTCGCAGCAGGTACGACGGGTCGGGCCGGCTGACTGGCGGTCGAAGCGAATGCAGTATATCAAGCCAGTTGGCTGAATTATGGACGACAGAAGCGGGAATGAAGGGGTGGAACCTGAGCGCGGCCGAAAAAAAATGGTCAAATGCCCAGCGGATATCGTCAACAGGGAGGTAAGTCTCGGTCTGGATGCGCATTTCCCGGGTTATTGCCAGCCCCGGCGCCCACAAACCATACGGATAATATGCGGCGTATATGCGGTAGCTCTCTGCCAGTCTGGTGATCCGCCCATCAATATCTTTGTCAGCTATTGGGCCCGAAACCAATAAAGAGTTTAAATCCCGCTCAATGGCGGCTTGGTCGAACTGTGGCGTGTAGTGAAGTTTCAGGCGTTCCATGGTGGGATTAAACCTCACCCTGGAGAAAAAAGGAAGGGAAAAGGGTCACGCTCTAATATATTTTCCGGCAATAATGAAACACATACTGATAGTTGGCTGGAAGCTTAAACTTGACTTGCCATCAGCTCGGGTTTACTTTAAAATACTTTAATACCAAGTCGCGATTAAACGATTACGTTGCTGGCATTGTCGGGGCCTCCTCAACGTACTATTCATGTACGCCTGTGTCGTCCCCTCCTTGCCTCCTAGTACTCATTTTGATTGCTACTCGCTATAATCCTTGCATCCGGCAGTTAAGGGAATTGATTTCATGTCGCAAGTTTCAGTTTGCACGTGCCGCACCAGAAAGGAATCTATCTGCTTATGGAATCAGGTTTCACCTCGGGAAATGACAGCTTTTGGGAATTTTTGCAACCGCTGCGCCGGGCCGCGTCAACTGCGGCCGGCTGCAAGCCTGTAAATTCTATCAAATACGCGCTGCTCAAGGCCGCCCTGGCACGGTTGCCGGAGCGGAAGCTGTTTTGTCCGATGCCGTTCAAAATGATCGAGATTGAGCGGGGGGGGAGCACCAATCTTTGCTGCTGGCTCCCGCGCAGCCCGGGCAGGCTTGATGAAAAAGGCCTTATGGATATCTGGAACTCGCCTGGAGCCCAGGAGATCCGCGCCAGCATTCTCGATGGGACATTCCGTTATTGTGATCTGGAACGGTGTCCCTACTTTGTCTCCGGCAGCCTTCCGCTGCAGAAAAATATCACGGATGGCCCATACGCAGAAATCATCCGCAAAAGAGTGACAAAGCTGGATACCGCCAAGGTGTTTCTTGCCATGGACCCCCGCTGCAATCTGCGCTGTATATCATGCCGCAGCGATTATACCCGGATTTCGGAAGAAGAGCAGGATGAGGTGAAACGGCTTATGGGATCGGTAAAGCGCGATCTTTCCCATATCACGGCAATCGGGTTGAGCGGCAGCGGTGACCCGTTTGTCAGCCCCGAAACCCGTGAGTTTCTTTTCAACCATGACGCTGTCCAATACCCGCATCTGAAATTCTATCTCCTTACCAACGGCCAGATGTTCAACCAAACCTGCTGGGAACAGATGAAAAATGTCCGGGATGCCGTCGCGTCGGTTCAGGTCTCCATAGATGCGGCAACCAGGGAAACCTATGAAAAAGTCCGGCTGGGGGGATCATTCGTCAATCTCCGGGAAAACCTGCGCCTTATAAGTGATCTGCGCCGGAAGGGAAAAATTAGAGAATTTATTATCTCCTTTGTGGTTAATGCCCTTAATTTCCGTGAAATGAAGGATTTCGCAAGGCTGGGCTTTGAACTGGGGTGCGATCAGATAGCCTTTTCATTCATGAGCAACTGGTGCACTTTCTCGGAAGAGGAATATCGCGACTTGGCGCTGCATCTGCCGGAGCACAAAGATCATGCCGCGTTGAAGGAAACCCTGGCCGATCCTGTTTTTCGTGATCCCCGTGTGTTTCTGCACAATCTGAGCGGTCTGCAGGCAAGGCGGATTCTGGGGGATTCCATGTTCGTTTGATAAGGTGTAACGTAATTACTAACAGGCTCTAAGTCACTTTGCAGGCTCGTTATTTAAATTGACTTTGTAATTCCGTTGGTGTAATAAATATTTCCTCATTACAACTATTGTTTGATATACAATATTGTTTCCATTGCCCGATGATCCCATCGTCTAGTGGTTAGGACACTGGCCTCTCACGCCGGTAACAGGGGTTCGAACCCCCTTGGGATCACCAAAATTCCATGAAGTTTTACACAATATCATAATTCAGGGCGAATGCCATTGTTCCGTCGAAAGCTTGCAAGCATTGCAAAACAATTCCCATGCCGCTTTTCCCCTGCAGCTCCACCATCATCTGCATTCTGTATGTTCTGTACACAATTAACATATTATAAAACTGACTGTCGATACGTGTTTGCTCTTTTGCCCAATAACGCGTTCGCAAACCCTGACAAAAATAATTTATATGGTATAATTCAAATTTAGGAACAGGTAACCTTAACGCAACTCATTTATTATACAGGCTAAACATGGAACAGCGGAAAAAACTCGGAGAGATATTCGTTGAGCAAAAGTTATTATCTCCAATAACCGTCGAAAGAGTGCTCGTCATATCCAAGCGTCTGAACAAAAGATTCGGCACCATCCTGGAAGAGATGGGGCTGGTGACCGGAGAAGAGTTGGCTTTTGCCCTTGCAAAGCAGTACAATTGCAAAATGGTTTCCAATTTCGCCAAGGGTTCTTTTTCTTCTCAGCTGCTTGACATCATCCCGGCCGAAGTGGCTCTGCAGAATCTTCTCTTCCCGCTGAAACGCGAAGGCGACAAGCTGGCCCTGGCGATTGCCGACCCAACAAACACAAAGGTTGTAGACAACATCGCAGCGAATAACAACCTGTCAATTGTCCCTTTCGTTGCCACAAGCAAAGAAATCAACTCGGCAATCTGCATAAATTATTTCGGCATGGAAACAATAGAGTCGATGCGAAAAAAGGTTCTTGTCGTTGATGATGAAAAAGCGATTTTGGACATGATTTCACATATTTTAAGCAAAGACTATCTGGTCTTTACGGCAATGGACGGTATGCAGGCATATAAAGAGGCATTAAGCAAAAAACCCGATGTTATATTGACCGACAAGGAGATGCCGAAACTTCACGGCTACGGCTTAATGAATTCCCTTAAGAATTTGCCAGAGACTAAATCCATTCCCATCATCCTCATATCATCGACAGTCACCATAGAGGAAGAATCAAATGCCCTGGATAAAGGATTCTTCGATTTTATACATAAACCGATCGTTCCAGCGATTCTTCTTGCCAGGGTTAAGCGGGCTTTTGATTTTTTTGAAAAGCACAACTGCCTCTTTAAGTGCTGATGAAAAGTGACACTCTTTGAAAAGCGATTTTTACCGGTATTGACTTGGGGCGCTGAACTAAAAAACATGCCGTTTATTTTTATGGATATCAACCGGCTTTGTGCCGTAGTTCGCTGATATTTCGGGTTTTCGCAACTCATTTTGCTTTATTTATTAGAAAGGAGGAAAAAAATGAAAAGTAATTTTTGTCTCACAGGTCTGATGATTATGGTACTTTTTCTGAGCACTTCCTGCACAACGTCTCATTTCGGCGTGGCGAACAGGGCCGCGACGGTTCCGGATGACTTTGGCCAGACCGAGGCTGTACTTGCTCGGGCGGAACAGTCCCAGGGGGCGCAGTACTGCCCGGAGAAGATCGCTAAAGCCAAAGAGCTGGCGAGAGAGGGCGCCGAAGTTTACTGGTCCTGCCACAACACAGAGTCCAGCAGGCTCTTGGCGGAAGCCAGACAGCTGGCTGAAGAGGCCGAAAGATGCGGGCCGAAAGTTGTCGAGGCACCCCCCGTTGTTGCCGCAGCGCCCAAACCTCAGGCCGAATTCTCCGTATCTCCCGCTTCCATCAGGCAGGGGGAGTCAGCCAAACTGAGCTGGAGCTCGCAGAACGCAACGGAATGCGACATCCAGCCCGGCATTGGTCCGGTCAAGCCGCAGGGGACCGTCAGTATCAAACCTTCTGCCGCTACCACCTATAACCTCGTATGCATGGGCGCAGGGGGCAAGGCCGACAGCTCCGCCGCCATAACGGTTGCCGTTCCGACCTATGAAGAGTTGTGCATGACCCTGCATATCGAGTACGACACTAACAAGTCAATCATCAAGCCCGCATATTACGGCGAAGTTAAAAAAGTCGCCGATTTCATGAAGAAATTCCCACAGATAAAAGGGACCATCGAAGGTTATACGGACAATATCGCGAGCGCCAAATATAACATGAAGCTCTCCCAGAGGCGCGCTGAAGGGGTTGTGGAGATGCTCGTGGGACAATACGGCATTGACAAGCCGCGTCTTAAAGCAAAGGGATATGGATTAACCAAGCCGGTTGCCGACAACAAAACAACAGAAGGCCGCCAGAAAAACCGCAGGACAATGGCCAACTTCGGCTGCGTGACCGTCGAGAAATAAACCCTCAGCAAAAGGGCCGCCCAACCGGGCGGCCCTTTTATTATTCCAATCGCGGGGAAGGCAAGGAATTCGCGAAAAGCTGTTCCGAGCCAACACGAATATGCACATCAACTTATGGCTTGTAATACATGAACTGGCGGGCAAAAGGGGAGATATCCCGAATCAGTTTACTCATCTCCCCCTCCTCCATCGGACTGAAGGAGCAGGCGAATTCCACGTTTTTTTCAAGCTGGGGGATGCTGTCGCAGCCGATAATAACGTTAGTAATCTGCTGGGAGAGGGCGAAGTGGAGGAAGGGTTTCATGTCGGCGTAAAACGGGAGCCGCTCCGCCATGCCGCGGAAATAGACCTTCATCCCGATGATGCCCATGTTCTTTTGCCGGGCCAGAGGCACAACATGCTCCAGGAAGCTGTTGTATGACGGCTCGGCGGGGTTAACGGGGATGAGCACGGTGTCGAAATCGAAAAGGTCGATACATTTCCTGATTATGCACGGATCATGATGTCCCGTGACCCCGACGAAGCGCGATTTCCCCTTTTCCCTGGCCTCAATGAACGCTTCCATGGCCCCGCCGCGAGCGAAGATCATGGCGATGTCTTCCTCACTCCTCACGTCATGCACCTGCCAGAGGTCGAGATGGTCGGTCTTCATGTTCTTTAACGTCTGATGCAGATGATCGAGTGCACCCCTCTTGTCCCTGGCGTGTGACTTGCTCGTCAGGAAAATCTCCTTTCTCCGCTCCTTCAATGCCTGCCCGTAATACACCTCACTCCCCGAGTACGCCCGTGCCGATTCGCAGTAATTGATTCCCAGGTCCAGGGCCCGGTTGATGAGGGCGCAAGCATCCTTGTCGTATCCGAAGGTCCTGAGGACACCTTCGCCGCCTAGGCCGAGGATAGTGACATCCACGCCTGTTCTGCCGAGTCTTCGTTTCGGAATTTCCATGGAATAATTATAGCAGATGACAATGGAATTACATCTCCAAGCAGCAATAATACCAAGTCGCAATCAAACGATTACGTTGTTGGCATCGTCGAGGGCTCCTCAACGTACTATTCATGTACGCCTACGTCGCCCTCTCCTCGCCGCCTAGTACTCATTTTGATTGCAACTCGGTATAACATATCATTAACAAGCGCGCGTTTTGCTGAAAGAATCGCAGAATATGATATTCTTAATATTTAGTTAGTGGACGTAGGAGTTGCTTCAAGAGCAGAGGCACGATTCAAAAAAATCGGTGGAATAGGAGGTCATATGATGCGATTCGGCATATTAACTTCGGGGTTGATGGTTGCGGGGCTGATGACCTGTATTTTAGCTTTGGGGGGCTTGGATCGGCATTCGGCGGCCTCAATCGGCTTAAATCAACTAAAGGTCTTTTCCGTTGAAAAGGGGAAATACGTCATGACTGAAAAAGTAGTCAAATCAGAAGAGGAGTGGAAAAAATCGCTCACCCCGGAACAGTTCCATATTCTGAGGGAGAAGGGGACCGAACGGGCTTTTTCCGGCAAGTATTGGAACAATCATGCGCATGGCATTTACAGGTGCGCCGGTTGTGGTCTTGACCTGTACAGCTCAGATGCCAAATTCGAATCCGGCACCGGCTGGCCGAGTTTCACTGCCCCGGTTGCCCCGGAAAACGTTATGACCAGACCGGACAACAGCTGGTTTTCGCACCGGACCGAAGTGCTCTGTCCGCGTTGCGGAGGGCACCTCGGCCACGTGTTCGATGATGGACCGAAGCCGACCGGCTTGCGCTACTGCATGAATTCCGCTGCCCTGCAATTCGTGGCCACGAAATAAAATGCCGGGACGAGATGGTCGATAATGCTGCCATCCATAACACCTGAATTCGTGAAAACTGGATTGACAAAGCGGTTAAAAACGATGGAGGAAGGCATTATGAAACTGATGATAATTACATTTTTGACTCTGGTTCTTGCAGCGGTCAATTCGAAACCGGCCCTTGCCGGAACCGGCGCGACCAGAGACCCCGTGGTGAAGGGAGAAAGCCGTCTCGAAAAGGCCACCTTCGCGGGAGGCTGCTTCTGGTGCATGGTCCCGCCTTTCGATAAGCTGGACGGTGTGATATCGGTCACCTCGGGTTACACCGGCGGACAGAAGAAGAACCCGACATACGAGGAGGTCTCCGCCGGAGGGACCGGCCATGCGGAGTCGGTCCAGATACTCTACGATCCGGCGAAAATCAGCTATGAGAAGCTACTCAACATCTTCTGGCACAATATCGACCCGACCACCAGGGACCGCGAATTCTGCGACAGCGGTCATCAATACCGTTCCGCCATATTTTACAACAATGAAACACAGCGACAACTTGCCCTGAAATCAAAGGAGGCGCTGGAAAAGAGCAAGCCGTTCAAGGGTCCCATTGTCACCGAAATCACCAAGGCAACCGAGTTTTATCCCGCCGAGGAGTACCACCAGCATTACTACAAGAAAAACCCGATCCGTTATAAATTCTACCGTAATGGGTGTGGTCGGGACAAAAGGCTGGAGGAGCTTTGGGGGAGCACAGCGGCGCATTGATCCCGGAAAGGACTTTGAACAGAATGTTCTTGAATAATCAACGAATCCAGGGGGCCATTCCTTCATCATCGCAAGGTCATCGGGATTGATCCAGACAGTCATCTTCCCACGCCTCCAGGAGATCGAGCAGCGCGGAATTCCATCCCGCCGGGCCCATCCCCCTGGCCCTGATCAGGCGCGGGAGATGGATCGCGGGGTCGTATCCCCCACCGGGCTTCATCACCAGCACCGGGCAATCGGCCCGCTCCAGCATCGACAGGTCGTTAGGGCTGTTCCCCAAAGCGACGATGAATATATCGCCCAGTTTCCCGCGGTAAAGACCGGCGAGGATATCGACAGCTTTCCCCTTGTCGCTTTCCCCCAGGATGTGAAAAAACCGTCCACGCGTGAGTTGGTATCCCTTCCGTCGTATCGCTTTAACAAGCAATTCAACCCCTTTTTTGCCTTCCCTGAACAGGAACGGCTCGTCGAACTCCCGCTCCCTTGCCAGGACCGCCTCCTCCACGGTAAGACCGGTGATAGCGGCGACCCCCGAGGAGGTCATGTCGCCAAAACCGGTGATATTGAACCCTTCATTTCGCAGTTCCACCACGGCGCGGCGCAATGCGGGGTAAAAGGGGCCGAGCCGGATGACAGAGTACCCATCCACCTCACTGGAAGTCACGCCTGGCGGCAGGATAAGGGGGTCGAAACAGCCGTGCGGGATATATATCCCCCCGCCGTTTTCCGATATGAAGGGATGACGATTATCCAATCGCCTCCTGTACCGCTCGATCTCCCCCCTCGTCTTACTGGAGCAGACGACCAGGGGGATACCACTTTCCCGGATAAGCCGAAGCGCCGGGAGGGCCGGTTCAAAGGAATAGCTCTCATGGTCGAGGAGGGTACCGTCCAGGTCGGTGAAGATGACCGGCTTTTTCATGTGGCCTTCTCCTCTTTTTCTCCGGCAGTGCAAAAGATTCCCCGTATAATACAACAGCCGATGGGGATTTTCAGGCGATAAAAATAAACTGCATGTCCATGACGTTTGTGCCGGTCGGTCCGGTCACGAAGAGTCCGCCGGCTTTCCGGAAAAAGGTGTAGGAGTCGTTGTCGCGCAGGTACGCTTCGGGGTCCAGTCCCATGTTCCGCGCCCTGATGGTGGTCATGCCGTCGACCATGGCGCCCGCAGCATCGGTGGGACCGTCGGTACCGTCACTCCCGGCGGAGAGGAGGGTGATTCCGGGGGTTCCCTCGATCTCCAGGGCAAAGGCGAGGGCGAGCTCCATGTTTCTCCCCCCTTTCCCTTTGCCGGTGACTGTAACGGTAGTCTCTCCTCCTGATACCATGCAGAAGGGCTCTTCCCCTTTCTCAAGCATTGCGGCAAGCGCCCTGCGAGCCAGCCATTTTCCGGTCTTCCGCGCCTCTCCTGTGATATCGTCCGCCATTATCTCCCCCTTCAAACCGAAATTCAGCGCTTTGAACCGCGCTGCTTCAAGGGCGGACCGGTTGTTTCCGATAATACTGTTTATCACGTGATGAAAAACCGGGCTCCATGGTTTCGGAGTTTCCGGCAAAAGTCCTTTCTCCCCGGCTTTGAGTAGACGGACGACGGCTGGAGGGGCCGTCTCCATCAATCCGTACTTCTCCAGGACAGCGAGGGCATCAGTGTAGGTGGTGGGATCAGGCGCGGTTGGCCCCGATGCGATAACATCCAAGCGGTCACCGATCACGTCGGAGAGGATGAGGGATACTATGGTCGAGGGGAAGGCCCTCTCCGCAAGCCCCCCCCCCTTCACCCTTGAAATATGCTTTCGTACGGCGTTGAATTCGGAGATGTCAGCCCCTGCCCCAAGCAGAAGTGATGTCATAATCTGTTTTTCCTGCAGAAGAATGTCGTCCATAGGTAAAACGAAAAGTGCGGAACCGCCGCCCGAGACGAGCGTAACGACCAGTGTCTTTGCAGTAGAGTCCATTATGAGATTAATGATTTCGCCTGTTCCCATTGCACCATTTTCGTCGGGAACGGGGTGTCCAGCCTCAATGATGCGAAATTTCCGTAATTCCCCGGGGGCGTGTCCATACTTGGTGATGATAATGCCTTTATCAATGAGATCGCCAAGCGTTTCATCGAGAGCCATGGCCATGGGAAAAGACGCTTTGCCGAAACCGGCCACAATAAGCCGCTCAAAACCTCCTTCAAGATAAAGGGCGCGGAGCGCATCCCCATGAGCCAGCACGGCGGCTGCAGGGTCTGCGGCTTTGAGGGCGGCTGCGAACATCTCCCTGATAATGAATTCCACGTTTTCCATACACCTGAACTATATCATAGCATCACAAACCGTCAATTCGTTGCATTTCAGAAATTTTCCGTTATAATTCTCGGAACGAATCGACTATTCCAGTGAATCCAATCCGAAGGAGGTATTCCATGTCTGATTTTTATCAGACCGGGATGGTTGCCACGTTCCATCGACTCGGACCGACGAAACTGGATAAAATCGAGGAGGAACTCAGCTGGTACGCGATAGAGCGTCCGCTGGCCCTTGTCCTTCCATCTCTTTACAGTGAACTGGAAGGTGGGGCTCTCAAAAAGATTATCAACTGCCTTAAAGAGATCAAATATCTCAGCGAGGTGGTGGTTACCCTTGGTCCTTGCTCCGCCGAGGAATTCGGCAAGGCCCGGCAGTTTTTTTCCAGCCTTCCGCAACCGACGCGCCTCATCTGGAATTCCGGAAAACGGATCGGCGGGATATTTGAAGCTATCCGTCAGGCCGGGCTCCCCGCCGGCGAGGAAGGAAAGGGGAGGTCGGTCTGGATGGCGTACGGATATATCCTTTCCCTACAGCAATTCCATTCCATCGCCCTCCATGACTGTGACATCGTCACCTACGGGAGGGAACTTCTGGCACGGCTCTGTTACCCGGTGATGAACCCGAATCTCGATTACGATTTCTGCAAGGGGTATTACAGCCGGGTGACCGACCGGCTCCACGGCAGGGTGACGCGGCTCCTCGTTTCTCCGCTGATACGTTCCCTGGAGAAGATTATCGGTTACCACCCCCTTCTTCTTTTTTTTGACAGCTTCAGATACCCGTTGGCGGGTGAATTTTCGATGGATATTGACCTGGCAAGGGTAAACCGGATCCCCGGCGACTGGGGACTGGAGATCGGGGTCCTGGCCGAGGTCTACCGCAACACCGCCACCCGCAGAGTATGCCAGATAGATATAGCGGAAAATTACGAGCACAAGCACCAGGTCCTCTCCGCAGGGGACCCGGCAAAAGGTCTCAACAAGATGTGTATAGACATATGCAAGACCCTTTTCAGGACTCTGGCATCCGATGGGATCGTCTTCTCGGACGGACTATTCAAGACCCTTGTGGCGACATACGTACAGACCGCCCAGGAGATGCTGAAGCGATTCGAGGACGATGCCGCAGTAAACGGTCTCTTTTTCGACCGACACGAGGAGTCCCTTGCGGTGGAAACCTTTACTGATGGGATAAGGAAGGCGTCAGCCATCATCATGGTCGATCCGCTGGGTGCGCCGCTCATTACGAGTTGGGACCGGGTGGTGTCGGCGATCCCCGACATCTTGAAACGGATCGGTGAAGCGGTGGAGGCGGATAACTCATGAAGGTATGCCCTTTCCCGCTCGGAATAAAGGAAACCCATGAATAATGTCACCAAGCGTGAGGATATCCAAAAGTGGATCGCCCATGTCAAGGAGGCGGATATACTCGTGGGGATTCCCAGCTACAACAATGCCGGCACCATCGGACACGTGGTCAGAGCGGTCCAGGCTGGCCTGGCCAAGTATTTCCCCGACAGGAAGGCGGTGCTGGTCAATTCCGACGGAGGTTCCACTGACGGCACTACGGAACAGGTTGGGGAAGCCGTCATAGAGGACTTCAAATCGATACTGCTACATCACCGGGTGAAACCGCTTTTCAAGCTGGCAACTCCTTACCACGGCATACCGGGCAAGGGGAGCGCTTTCCGGACAATATTCGAGCTGGCTTCGGCACTTAACGTCAAGGCTTGCGCAGTTGTAGACTCTGACCTCCGGAGTATCACCCCGGAGTGGCTGGAGCTTCTTCTCAAGCCGGTCCTTACAGGGGAATTCGACTATGTTGCCCCCCTCTATTACCGGCACAAATATGACGGCACCATCACTAACAGCATTATCTATCCACTGACCCGCGCCCTTTACGGAAAGAGGGTGAGGCAGCCGATCGGCGGGGATTTCGGATTTTCCGGAGAAATTGCCCGTTTCTACCTGTCAAAGGATGTCTGGGAAAGCGACGTGGCCAGGTACGGGATCGACATCTGGATGACATCCACTGCCATTGCCAACGGCTATCGGGTTTGCCAGTCATTTCTCGGGGCGAAGATACACGATGCGAAGGACCCTGGGGCGGACCTCTCGGCCATGCTCTTCCAGGTGGTGGGCGCAACGCTCGACCTTATGGAGGAGTACGCCGATGTATGGCGGCGGGTGAGAGGATCCGAGACTGTTCCATCGCTGGGCTTCCGTTACGCGGTGGGACTGGAGCCGGTCAAGGTAAACGTGGAAAGGATGATCGAGCGGTTCAACCTGGGGGTAGACGACCTGATGGATATCTGGCGGGAGTTTCTGTCACGGGAGGTAACCGACTTTCTCATCGAAACCCGCGCCCTGCAGGCCGGGGAATTCCGCATCCCGGACGAGCTGTGGGTCGAGATCGTTTACGGCTTCGCCCTTGCTGCGCACCGGCGTGTGATGAACAAGGAACATCTCCTGAAAAGTCTGACCCCGCTTTATATCGGCCGGACAGCCTCGTTTGTTCTGGAGACCAAGGAGAGCGGGGCCGAGGAGGTGGAAGAGAAGATCGAGCGCCTCTGCGGGGTGTTTGAAGAGAAAAAGAAATTTCTGCTGGACAACTGGGGATAGGGAAAGTTTCACACGGGTCTATGCAGGCGAGGGAGGGAGTCATGGAAGAAATATACGACCGTTTGATAGCCGGCCCTTTACACAGGTTTTCCGACAGGGTCATGGAGTTTCTTCCCAACCTTATCTCGGCGGCCCTGATTTTTTTTCTGGGTTTCGTCGCGGGGTGGCTGGTTAAGATTGTCCTTCAGAAATTTTTCGCCGTCATCAGGCTGGACCGTTTCTCGGAACGGAACGGAATAACGGCCGTTCTTCTTAAGAGCGGACTGCAAGAGCCGTTCTCGCGGATCCTGGCCCGCTTTGCTGGCGGCTTTGTGGTATTCGTCTTTTTCCTTGCCGCGCTGAACAGCCTGGAGTTCGGCATCATTCAGGACCTCATCGAGAGGCTCTTCCGCTATCTCCCCAACTTCTTGACCGCCCTGGCAATCCTTATACTGGCTTATATGCTCGGCAATTTTCTAGGAAGGACCGCCCTGATTGCGGCGGTTAACGCCGGGATGCGGATTTCCGGACTTATCGGCAATGCGGTGAAATATCTGATCTATCTCCTGGGGATCAGCATGGCCCTGGAACAACTGGGAATCGGCAGGGATACGGTGCTGGTCAGCTTTGGCATAATTTTCAGCGGTGTCGTCCTGGCGCTTGCCATCGCCTTCGGCCTAGGCGGGAAAGATGTGGCCAGGGAGTTTCTGGAAAGAAGGCTCGGGGAAAAGTCGCGCGAGGATGACATCCACCACCTGTGAAGAAGTAACAGTTCCACGGCGAATCCAACAACTCCACCAGTAAGGGTATGAACTATGCGAAAAGATCATGGAAATGAAAAAACTTGTCTTATTTGTCACTCTGCTTATTAACATGCTAAACTTCCGAACTCCGTTGTGAATAGAAATTATTCCTTGTTTTTAGTATTCAGGTTTGTTATATATTTTAACATAAGTAACGGGGTCGTAGTTAAGATGGTTATAACGCCGGCCTGTCACGCCGGAGGCCGCGGGTTCGAGCCCCGTCGACCCCGCCAATATATCCGGGTCATGCAAGAGCATGACCTTTTTTGTTTTAGTTTCCAACCCGGAAACGGTCCTTTTTCGCCCTGGCGGTGTCAATCTTCGGGCTTTCTTGTGCGACGTACCTATTATGTACGCCTCCGCGCAACCCCTCGATTTCCTTGCCAGGTCAAAAAATCCCTCGTTTCCAGGTTGGAAACCAGCAGTGTCACATACGGAGTTTCCTAATTATTATCTCTGGACACTCTAAATGCTGGGCAACGGCCAATCGGCTCTTTCAACACTGCTCCTTTTTTGACTTCAAATTTATAAGAAGTAAACTAAAATTCATAGAGAGTTTTTGAAATTGTAATTGAATTGAAAACTTATAATGATAATATTAACAAATTGGGTGATCGATTGATAGCGATGGTGGTAGTGCCGACATATAATGAGCGGGACAATATCGAAAGACTTGCAGATGACATACTGGCGCAGCATGAAAGTATTGAAATTCTGATTGTAGATGATAACTCGCCGGACGGCACCGGAGAAATAGTCGACCGAATAGCGGCAGTTAACCCACGGCTGCATGTGCTTCATCGACCCCGTAAACTCGGACTTGGTTCCGCATACCGTGAAGGTTTCAGATTGGCCCTGGATAAAGGCGCTGACTATATCATCGAGATGGATGCGGATTTTTCCCACGATCCCGCAATGCTTCCTGTTTTTTTTGAAAAAATGAAATATTATGATCTTGTTATCGGCTCCCGTTACCTGAATGGTGTCAGTGTAGTCAACTGGCCGTTGCGGCGTCTTATGTTGAGTTGTTTTGCCAACGTTTATACAAGGTTCATAACCGGGCTGAATATTTCCGATTGCACCGGTGGTTTCAAGTGTTTCCGTAGAGAGGTCCTGGAATCCATCGACCTGGGCAGGATAAAATCGGATGGTTATTCGTTTCAGATCGAGATGAATTATCGTTGCGTCGAACATGGGTTCCGGGTTGGAGAAATTCCCATCATCTTTATTGACCGGCATGCCGGATCATCGAAGATGTCTAGAAAAATTGTGCGGGAAGCGGTTTTCATAGTCTGGAAGTTGAAGATCGGATCCATTTGCAGGAATCTTTTCCCGATGGTGCGCAAATGATAAACGAGAATTGGGCTATCCTCTGTATAATCGGTGTCTGGGGTTGGATCCTGTCAGGAGTGGGTTTTATTTTCAGGGCTTTCCCGATTAGGGACGGGTTTAATAGCAAATCCGCGGTGTTCTGGGGGTGCTGGTTCATTTTTTTCTATGCAATCTGGATAGTAGGCATGATAAAAGCCTGATACCAAGTCGCAATCAAACTATTACTTTGTTGGCATCGTTGAGGGCTCCTCAACGTACTGTTTATGTACGCCTACGTCGCCCCCTCCTCGTCGCCTTGTACTCATTTTGATTGCAATTCGGTATGAGTACTAACCCGTTGGAACTCTTGCCTGTAGATGAGATGCTTGAATGGAAAACTATTTCATGACCTGCATTGAGGGTTTTTATTATTTTATTTTAGCGATTATTGTGATAAATTTATAAGTTATGACCATATACAATTGCAAACTTGGTTCTTCCGACGACAAGATCGTTGAAAAGGAGTTTGAAGCCGCGAACCAGGAAATGCTTCGGCAAAGTCTTGAGGAGCAAGGGTTTTTTGTTTTTGAAATAAAGAAAAAACCGTTTCAGTTCCTTTTGGAAAAGGGGCTTATCCGGCGCAAGCTGGACACAAAGGAATTCATTGCCTTTAACCAGGAACTGCTGGTCCTCTTAAAGGCAGGACTGCCGATAATTCATGCATTGGACACAATCCTGGAAAAGAGCGGCAAGGGAAAGCTCTCTGAGATACTTCACGATGTCCGGGAAGACATAAAGGGGGGCGCGGCGCTTTCCGATTCATTGGAGAAGCACTCCAGGGTTTTTTCACACCTTTATATCGCCACTATACGGGCAGGTGAAAAGACAGGAGACTTGCCGCAGACCATCAGACGCTATCTGACTTATCTAAAAAGGGTTGAAGGTTTCAAAAAGAAGGTTTTTTCCGCCATGATGTATCCGGCCATCATTCTTTCCATGGCATGTATTGTAGTCACATTTCTCCTCCTTTACGTAGTGCCGACTTTCTCCAAAATATTCGCCGATGCGGGATCACAGCTCCCTATGCCGACACTGGTCCTTATTACCTTTACTTCGATGCTTAAAAGATACATCCTTGTTGTCGTGGGGATAATAATTGCGGCGATTGTTCTTTTCCGCCGCTTCAGCATGACTGACCAGGGGAGTTTTCTGATTGATGGCTGGAAATTGCGTCTACCTTTTCTCGGCGAACTCTTCAGTAAATATGCGGTTGCCGGGTTTTCGAGGACTTTTGCAACGGTTTTGGGAAGCGGCATTCCGATAGTGGAATCAATGAAGATGTCGGTCGGCACCCTTAACAACAAGGTTTTGGAGCGAAAACTGCTGGAAGCTGTTATCAGGGTGGAAGAGGGGACCATGCTCTCTACCGCACTGGAACGGGCAAAGATTATGCCTCCCATAGCCCTGCGCATGCTGGGGGTCGGAGAAACCACAGGAGCGCTTGAAGAGATGCTGGGGGAAATTTCCGATTATTTCGAGGAGGAAATAGACCTGAAACTGCATGTATTGACAACCGCCATTGAACCCGCCATCATGATTATAATGGGGCTTGTTATCGGGGGAATTATCATAACCATGTATCTGCCCATATTCAAAATCGCCGGCACAGTCGGCTAACAATAACAAGTTCAGATTTGGTGAAAATATTCACTGGATATCGACCTGAGCCTGTGCTTGGAACCGGAAGAAAATCATGGCACTTCAGCATAGAAAAAAGCTTGGTGAGATTCTGCTCGAAAATGGAGATCTCTCCGGGGACCAGCTGCAATATGTCCTTGAAAAGCGTAAAACCGTCACTGACCGCTTCGGTGAAATCTGTGTAAACGACGGACTGGTAACGGAAGAGGCGGTCTCCCGCGCCTTGGCTGAACAGTTCGGCTTTGAGTTCGTAGACCTGCAGGGGTTCAAGATTGACGAGGCGATCTTGAGCGAATTTCCTCCCGATATCGTATATCGCCACTATTTTGTCCCCCTCGATCTGGAAAATGAAACCCTGTCCATCGCCATTTCAGATCCGACAAATGTCATCAATCTCG
>Ga0181533_1003078_pt1 | contig 18556 bp, 15 predicted proteins | sample PEATcosm2014_Bin_45_FD_119772 | JGI IMG/M metagenome (GOLD analysis project Ga0181533, IMG submission 119772) | Peatland microbial communities from MTU Mesocosm Facility, Houghton, MI, USA - PEATcosm2014_Bin11_60_metaG | ecosystem: Environmental > Terrestrial > Soil > Wetlands > Peat | place... | reverse complement strand
GAATTTCAAAGGCTTGCTGGTACTCGGATGGATCGGGAATTATTTTTTCGATTTCCGGGTATAAAACGCCTTTTTCATCGCTGATTGACGGTTTGAACTCAGTTATCTTTTCATCTCTCATTGCTTGAAGTAAGAGTCTGATCTCAGGTTTTCTCAGGCAAGCGGGTACTTCGTTTGGAAAGATAAGCAATTGCTGCTTTTTCAAACATTCGTTCAGTATTTTGTAGAGTGTCTCATGGTCTATTGGCTTCATGATGTAGGCGCTGGCCCCCACGTTCACGCTTTCCATTGCGTTCTGCAAGGTCGCACGTCCCGTTATTATGACGTTCATTGTGTAAGGAGAAATCTTCCCGAAGACCTGGAGAACTTCTACACCCGTCATATCTGGGAGCCCTATGTCTACCAAAGCAACATTAAAGAAGCGTTTCTCTGCCTTTGCAATGGCCTCTTTTCCGTTCTTGGCAGTTTCTGTTTGGAATCCCTTTTCTTGAAGAATATCACTCAGGGTTTCAAGCGTGTCCTTGTCATCGTCAATTATCAGAATTCTAGCTTTTTCTGTCATCTTGTTCCTTTTCCATCTTCCGAATCTCGGTTTTTGTCTTTCCGGCCAGTATCCTTTCCAACAACTTTGCGACTTTCTTAACTTCAAAAGGCTTGTAGATACATGCGTAAGCACCCTCACGCATGGCTTGATCTATCAAGTCTTCCAGTCCTTCACGATAATTAGTCGTCATGACAACCTTGACGTCAGACCTGATCTTTCTCAGAGCCATAAAGATCTTTAGACCGTTCATAACAGGCATCTTGACTTCAATGAAGACCACATCACAGCTCTTTCTTTGGACAAGCTTCTTGGCTTCTTCACCGCTCCTAGCTTGTGCTACACGGTATCCCACTTTCTTGATAGCGTCAACAAGTATTTGGCTTGTGGACAGATCGATGTCGACAAATAAGATTAGAACCCCTCTTTTCGCGGTTTCTATGAATTCAACAAGCTTTTTGGTGTCAATCGGCTTGTACATGATGCCGTAGGCTCCTTCTTCTAACGCTTCGGCTACAAGCTCTTCAACAGACTGGGCAGTCATCAACATCACTACTGCTTCCGGTCGGATCTTCTTGATTTCTTTAAACGTTTCCACACCATTAATTCCTGGCATTTTGATGTCCAACAGAACTGTGTCAAACGCATGAGTCTTGACCTTCTCGATCGCTTCTAATCCGTTGTTGGCAATTTCAACACGATAGTTCATGTCTGTCAAAATGTCAGACAAAGTCTCTGTCATATCTTTGTCGTCGTCTACCAACAAGACGCTAGCTTTTGGCTTCATTCGCTCATTCCTCCGGTCAGCACATCAACTTGCAAGAGTCCAGCCTTCACAAGCTCCGCTCTAGAGAGAATCGGCAATCTGACTATAAATAATGCTCCCTCACCTGCCTTGCTTTTTACCTCAATGTCACCATGGTGGCCTTCAACTATTTGCTTGCAGATTGTTAGGCCCAAGCCTAGACCCTTTGCTTTCGTTGTGAACAGTGGTGTGAAGAGCTTCTGCATGTTTTCTTCTGAGATGCCGACCCCCGAGTCTTTGAACGATATTTCCACTGAATCACCAATTCTTGATAGGTCAACAATCAGTTTTCCGCCCTCGGGCATAGCCGCGACTGCATTTTGGATTATGTTCAGGAACACTCGTTGAATGCTCTCAGGATCTAGCAGCATTTTGGGGATTTTTCCGAGTTTTGTGATTACCTTTATGTTTTCAGGGACAGATAGGCTGGCGAATGTACGTTCCAAAATTATGCGCAAATCGACCGGTTCAAGAACGCCCAACTTGTTCCTCGCAATATCAAGAAGGTCAGTAATGATAAGGTCTACGGAATTGATGTTCCTTTCCATAATTTTCAGATGTTTCACCACTTTCTCGTCAGCGTGTTCTTTAAGCCTAACGTTCAGGAAGTAGACAGAATTCTTGATCACACCTAGCGGATTTCTAATCTCGTGGGCAACAGATGAAGCCAATTGACCCAAGATAGTAAACCTTTCGGAAAAGCGCAATCTCTCTTCCAAGCGTTTTTTCTCGGTGATGTCGCGTTCGGTGGTCGCCAAGGCGACGGCTTTACCTTTATCGTCAACCAGCTTGGTAGTTGTCAGCCACACATCCAAAACGCGCCCATCCTTAGCCAGACGCTTTGTCTCAAAAGACCCCACGGTCTCATTCGCCTTGATCTTTCCAATGACATTTAGGGTCTCCTGCTTCTTGTCCTCTGGAACGATTTTGAGGACGTCCATACCAAGCGCCTCATCTTTGAGGTAACCGTATGTACCTTCGGCGCCCTTGTTCCAAGCAATGATCCTCCCATCTATGTCCACAACTGTAATAGCATCGTTAGAATCGGTGACTATGGTGGCCATACGTCGCAATTCCGCTTCAGCTTCCTTGCGTTGAGTGATGGGTACGACCAGTTCCAGCACCGCTGTGATATTTCCATCATTGTCCTTAATTGGAGTAGCCGTAATCTCTGACCAAATAGTTTTTTGGTCAACATCCTTTCCCACTTGTTCGTGAACAACTTTCGCTTTTCCATTTTCAAAAATCTCATGAACTCCACATTCTGAACAAATGCCGTTTTTCTGATTGTAGGTTGAGTAGCAGATTTTGCCCTCTACATCGCCGAATATTTGTTTGAGAACTTCATTCGCCCAAAGAGTATGGTAATCTTTCGAAATGATGGCAAGCCCAGCACCAATGCTTCTTGTAACTGTTTCAAGCCTATCTTTTTCAGCAAGCATCGCTTTCTTGGATTCCTTTCGCTCCACGGCAATTCTTATGTTGTGAGCTAGTTCGCAGTACATTGTTTCTGGGTCGCCTGTCTTGTCGAGGTATTGGTCAGCGCCATAATTCAACGCTTTTATGGCTACTTCTTCTCTGCCTTTTCCAGTTAATATGATGAAGGGAATGAAATTGTGGCGTTCACGGAGTTCCTGCAAGAATTGCAAGCCATTTTTCTGGGGCATTTCATAATCCGAAATTATCGCGTCGTAGGTTTGTTGCTCCATTTTTTTGAAGGCTTCATCCACTGACGTGGCATTGTCAATCTCAAAATTGTTCTCCAGCGTTAGTATCCGTTTTGAAACTTCTAGAAGGCAAAGGTCATCATCAACATGCAAAATGTGCACGCAATCCTTTTTGCCAAGAGCTGCCGAGTCGATCAATAGCGCGTGCTTGTTTACATTTATCACATTCTGGAATGAAGGCATAATACATCACCCAACAAACCTGACATCACATCACTTCTCAACATATGTTTCCAAGGTCAGTGAATATAACCTGTATGAAGCCGAAGCAGCTAACATTCTGAATCTGAATACGTGTGCGAATGTGATAACTGTGATAACGAAAAAATGAGCAAACCAAAAGGGAGCCATTACTCAGCTTTCCGCCCTCATTCGAGAAAAACAATTGTTTTAAAGTCTATCAACCAGCAATCGCGCGGCGCGGGTAATCCACGAAAAGCGTATGAAATCAGGGGTGGATTGTTCAGGAACCTTTTTGATAACGTGTGTAAAGTTATAGTAACTGTTTCTGCCTTCTTTCTAACTCTTCTAAACGCACACGTAGATTATATTCATATTCGAAGTATGAATGTGAAATTCTAATAATTCAGAGCCACAAGTCGCAACCATAAAATATATAGTGAACAAGATTAGTGCTCATTAAAAATCAAACGGTGAAACACAACATGGAACCCGTAGTAGAAAAAAGCAGCGAAACCATAAGCACACAAGACAGCAGAAGTCAAGCAGAGAAAGTCTTCGTAAGAGACAACTTCAACGAGCAAATGCCCACGTTCAAGGAGACTCTCACAAATTTCGTCAACGAGCAAATGCCCACGTTCAAGGAGGCACTCGCAAATTTCGGACTGCTAAGAAAAGAAATTAATGTGTACCTGCACCTCGCTATAACAGGTCCAAAGAAAGCAAAGGAAATAGGCGAAGCGATAGCCATTCACAGAACCGAAACCTACCGCCTATTGCATCACTTGGAAAAGAAAGGCTTGGTTTTCTCTGTACTCGGAAACCCAGCCAAATTTACCGCTGTACCACTCGATAAAGCCATAGATTTACTTATCGAAGCACAAAAAATAAAGATACAAATACTAGAAAACCAAAAAACGGGTCTCGTTGAGAGTTTGCCTGCAAAAGAGAAGGCTAAAACGACGAGACGGCCCCCACGTTCTCAACTGGAAATGAATGTGGATATCCTGGAGGTCTTGGCTCAGGGGGGTCCGTTGAAGCTGACGCACATCATGTACAAGGCTCACGTCAACTGCAACCTGCTGAGGGAGTGCCTTGACTTCTTGATTAAGCAGGGACTGGTTGAAGTGAAGATCATTGGCAGAGAAAGAAAAGTTTACGCGATCACGCAACTCGGCGTGACAGTGCTCGAGCAGTTCAGAGAGCTCAAAGAAGCGCTTCCCATAATTGAAGAAACAGGAAACGAAGCAAGAAACCAAGAACCTTATCTGTTCTAACAATCTCTATTAATTACGTTTTTAATTTTTTAGTCAATTGATTTGTGAATAAATATAGGCGAAAAGAAAACTTAACGCAGACTCGAGCAAATAAATATGACTAGACCCACGGAACAAGAGTCAACAGCCGATGTTGCAATAATAGACACTTCGACCAAGGAACCAAAAGTGAATATCAGGCAACTAAAGAAACTGGAATGAAATGTGGAGAAGTTTTCATGCTTCAATGGACCGACTTTGACTTCGAAAACAAGACCGCTCAAAATACTTCTCAGGTCTTCTTTTTGAAGAGATTTTTTAATTTGGCCTGCGAGCAAGGCAGCATTAAACATCAGGGCCGAGGCGAATATCACATCTGCGTGTTCTGCAAAAGCGACCTTCAAGAAGGTTTGAGGTGAGACATCAATTCCTAAGTCTAGGACCTCTATTCCGCCTTCAGCTCGTGGAAACCTGATAATAATGTTTTTTCCGACAGCGTGAAAGTCTAGAGACCCGATAACAGCCTTGCACCAGGTTGACCGTGGCCTTTGGGAAAGGTTAAGTTTGTCCATTGCCTTTTCCGTAATTACGGCGGGCATAGACCTGAGTGAGTGCTGCTTTTCCTTGAGACCAAACTTCACCAATTCTAAACATTGTGGAGACTATTATTTTCTCAATTATCTGATTCGGTTCGTAGCGGCTTTCTGCGTTTTTCAACACTTCCCCTGCTCTTGAAAGATCACAATCAATTAAGTACTGGAAATACTCTTCAGAATACATTTCAGTCGAATCAGGCATTATTTATCCTTGAGTCATTTGAAGAAATCCAGCCGTTTTCTCCAGAACTATGTTTCGTTACCTTTTATGTTTTGCAAGATTGCTTAAAATTAGGGCTTTTGTCATCTTTGGAAAACTAAATGGGTTTCATTGCATGCCGTTTTCACGCTCTAATAACTTAAAGAATAAAGCCTCTAAGTTAAGTACCACCCATTCGCTTCTTGACCTCGTCTGTATAGGTTCGACAGATATAATAGCAGCGAGAAGCGAGGCTATCTTTGGGGTTCTAACTAGCGTTGCTACACAAGTCTAGGGTGAAAATGCAACTATGCAATGATGAAAAATCCTCAGGGGTAACTTCGAAAACCCAAAAACAAGAATAAAAATTGAATTGTTGATTCAGTTTAGGCGTGGTCGACGGACAATTCTTTGACTCGGGTTTCAATGAATTCTGCTACTTTTTGCTCGCTAAATTCTCTTTCTTTTTCTTGAAATTGCAACTGCTCTTTCACTGTGTTCAGAAGGTTTTCAACGTTTACGGGCTTGGTGAGGTATGCGTCTGCGTTCTTGTTTAAGGCGGCTATTGCGTTTTGCATTGAGGGGTAGCCTGTGATGATTATTTTGCGGGTTCGTGGAACGGTGTCTTTCATTAATTTTAGCAGTTCCACGCCTTCCATGTCTGGCAGTCGGATGTCTAATAGTGCGACGTTATAGGCTGTTTTCTTCGTTTTTTTAATGGCTTCGCTTCCGGTAGCTGCTAAATCCACAAGATATCTTTCGTCCTCAAGTATAGCCTTCATCGTGTTTCTTATGCTTACGTCATCGTCGACAACAAGGATTCTGGCATGTTTATCCATGTTTTTTCACCTCCAACCTCCACTTTAGATTTAAATGGCAAGGTAACTGTGAACGTTGTTCCCTTGTTCACTGCTGTTTTCACCGTTATCGTGCCTCCATGTGACTCTATGATGCGTTTGCATATGGCTAGACCGAAGCCCATGCCCTGCGCTTTAGTTGTGAACAGCGGCGAGAAAATCTTCGGCAAAGTCTCTTCAGGTATGCCCGTGCCCGTGTCGGCGAAAGCGATTTCCACGTTTCCTCTTGTTTGTCGGCTTCTGATTTCGAGTGTTCCCTTCTCAGGCATAGCTTCTATTGCATTCTTGATAAGGTTTATGAAAACTCGCATTATCTTGTCCGCGTCGACCTTAACCTTGGTCTCTTCAAGAACATGATTTACGATCTGTATTCGGTCTGGAACTTGAATCATCCGCATCGCCTCGTCCACGAGCGTGCGTGGCGCACATTCTGTGAGTTCCAGATGCATATCTCTCGCGTAGTCTAGTAGGTCGTTGATGATTTTGTTTGAGTGGTCAATGGCTTTGTCGATGATTTCAAGCATTCCTTTAGCTTGCGCTTCGGAAATTGTTGTGCCCTTCTTTTTCAAGTAGTAGGCTGCGTTTTTGATGCCTGTTAGCGGGTTGCGCAAGTCATGCCCGACCATGCCAGCTAGTTCGCCTATGGCCGCTAAACGTTCGGACTTGACGAGTCGTTCATTTGCGTCCTTCAACTGGGCGGTTCTCAATTCAACCATGCTTTCCAAGTTTTTCGAATAGTCTTTTAATTTTCTTTCCAAAGTCTTGCGGTAGGTAATATCTGAAACCATTGCAAGCGTCCCTAAAGTGTTTCCTTCGTCGTCATTAATCACGGAAGTTGAGATGCTGGCGTAGATGCGGGATCCATTTTTGCGAGTAAACTCGTAATCAAAATATGTTGTGATTCCTTGCTTAGATTGTCCAAAAAACTGCTTAGCTTGCTCAATGTCCTTCTTATCCAAGAATTCGAAAATGCTTTTTCCGACTATTTCATTCTCGGCATATCCCAGCATCTCCGCCATTCGAGGATTAACAAAAACAGTGCAATAGTTGCTATCCAGTACCCAAACACCCTCTTGCGCAACGTTAATTAATTGACGATATTGCGTTTCACTTTTCATTAAGGCATCTTGCACTTTTCTGGCCTCTGTTATGTCGTGGAATACGAGCACAACTCCAGTGATTTTGTCTTCTTTATCCTTTATTGGTGCTCCGCTGTCATCAATTGCAACTTCTGTTCCGTTCTTTCTAATCAAGACTGTGTGATTGGCCAAACCAGCAATCAAGCCCCGTTCTAGCACTTTGCTAACTGGGTCTTCAACCTCAATGCGGGTTTGCTCATTAACGATACGGAAAACCTCTTTCACCGGTTTCCCTAAAGCCTCACTCAAAGCCCAACCGGTCAACTCTTCAGCCACGCAATTCATGAACGTAACCATTCCAGACAAATTAGTGGCAATAACTGCATCGCCGATGCTCGCCAAAGTTGTTGCCCATCGCTGCTCACTTTCACGCAATGCCTCTTCAGCTTTCTTGCGTTCTGTTATGTCTCTAAAAAAACCCACTAAATATTCCTGTCCTTCAATTCTTATTGGTTTAGAGTTAATATCGCAGTAGACCACCTTTTCATCTTTTCTCAGAACAGGAATATCCTTCGCAAAAGTTGTTTTTCCCTGAGTTTGCTTTGTAAACTGGTCAATTACATAAAGCAAATCTTTCTTAGGGTGGATGTCATCTATACCCAGTTTAAGCAATTCTTCTAATGAATAGCACGTAATTTCACAAATTCGGGGGTTAGCATAAGCAAATCTCCGTGTTTTAAGATCAGCAACAAGAATGCCATCAGTTGCTCCATCAAATATTGTCCTAAACTTCTCTTCCGCCCTCCGCAGTTCTTCTTCCGACCGCTTGCGTTCTGTGATGTCTTCAAGCTCTGCAATGAAAAGAACAGCTTCGCCTTTTGAGTTCCGAATCGCGTTGACAATGACTCTGCCAACTATAACCTTTCCGTCTTTCTTTATGTAGCGTTTTTCCTGTATCAAAAAGGAAGTTCTCCTAGCTTCAAGCGCCGCCATGTTAGCAATGCTTCCTTGGATGTCTTCGGGATGAGTGATTTCCTTGTTCGTTAGTTTTCGCAGTTCGTCCTCGCTGTACCCAAGTATTCTGCAGAACGCCTCATTTGCGCTTAAAAAGTGATAACTTGCGTCTGATGTGGCTATCCCAATTGGTGCATTCGCAACTATCGCCCTTGATAATTCCTCGCTTTGGCACAAAGCTTCTTCCGCCTTCTTGCGTTCAGTGATGTTTTCGCAGAATGCCAACAGTTTTCCATCGGGCAATTTAACCGAGTTCAAAATAACGTAAACAGGCAACCCATCCTTTGCCTTCAGGGCAGTCTCGCTCAAAGACCTGCCTGTTTCCTTAACTTCAACAAAACTATTCAGATCTACCTGGTAGCTTTGTTTGAAAGCAACCTGTGGAATACTCATTTCTAACAATTCTTCTCTGGAGTAGCCAAGCAGCTTACAAGCAGCGTCATTTACATACTCGTATCTGCCTTCAGGATTAGCCACGAAAACGGCAACAGGAGAACTCTCAACATATACCCTAAACTTCTCCTCAGAGGCACGCAAAGCTTCTTCTGCTTTCTTGCGTTCAGAGGCATCTCTTACAATTCCTAATAGGTACGTTTCTCCCCTGAAGTCCATTAAGGCAACTGACATCTCTGCGGGAAACTCTGTCCCATCTTTCCTAAGCGCGATTAATTCAATTATTTCTCGTTGAATCAGTTTGTTGACTTGAATTAGCTCGAGAAAATTTTGTTGAAAACTATGATTACGCTGGGGAACCAGCAAATTCAGAACATTCTTGCCTACTGCTTCTACTTGACTGTAACCAAAAATTTGTTCAGCTGCAGGATTCCAATAGACAATTTTACCAGCAGAGTTCACCCCAATAATGGCGTCTCTTGCACAAGTGCTTATTGCACGGAACTTTTCTTCGTTCTCTTTAATCTCTTTAACCTTTTCTTCGACGAGTGCTCCCATTTGCTCAGAATAATCCTTGATTCGCCGCTCGTTTTCTTTTCTGAGGGTTATGTCGCGGAGTACATTAAGGTAAGCAGGCTGTCCAGCATATCTGATTTTTCTTTCTTTTACCTCCACATACCGGGTTTCGCCAGCTTTACCTGTAAAACAAACCTCGTATGGCTTATTAGGCTCGCCCTGCATTCTCTTCTTCAGAATTTCCGATAGAGTTGCTTTCACTTCTTCAGTAAGAATATTCAGTTTAGAGAAGGGGCTGCCGATTAATTCTTTTCGGCTCAGTCCAGTTACTTCTTCAAAAGCAGAGTTTACATTCAGGAAGCCCCCTTTTTCATCAACTATGAGCGCTGGGTCGGATAACAAGTTTAAAAGGACTCTGGCTTTTCCTCTACTTCTGTAATTCTTCTTGTTCATTCACTAAAACTCCCATTTCTACTTTAGCGCTGTTTGCGGCTTCAAAATTCTGCCGCATGAGGTACACGTACTCTTGAAATGTCATCTCTGGAACAATCCACTTTGACAAGGGCCATCCGTACGTGGGCCATTTACAGGTAACTTCAACTTTTGCGTGAAGGTTTTTCATGAACAGAATCTCAAGGTGCCGGGCTCCCAAACCGAAAATTTGTTCCAGAGCTCTCGAAAAATCGTCAATCTTGTTTGGGATTTCTTTTGTCTTAATGTTGAAGGCCGTTTCCATTTGATAATATATCGCTTTTTTTGGGGTTTCGCCTAAAGATGAAAGTGCTTCATCGATAGCTTCAATTAACAAACTACTGAAATTCGTCTTTCCTTTGCTCAGTTTCGAAACCATACTTTTCTACTCTCCTTATAGCGCGTTGCAACATGTTTCCAAGGTCAGTGAATATAACCTGTATGAAGCTGAATCAGTTAGCATTCTGAATCTGACCCAAACACTGACTCTGAATACTTGCCAAAGTCATAACGAAAAAATGAGAAAACCAAAAGAGAACCATTGCTCGGCTTTCCCCCCTCATTCGCGAAAACAATTGTTTTGAAGTCTATCAACCAGCAATCTTCAGACGAGAAAGTGCAAAGCCTTTCGTCTATTTTTCTATTCTTATTTTTGTTCCGATTCAGAGTACATACCAATGTTTTATAAGCGATTCACAAGTATTAAGTGTTCGCAGGAAGTTTCACTTTACTCGGAGGCAGATAAAGTTGGACTCAATGCGCGAAAGGTTGTTCAAGAGGTTAATCGATGTATTTGTCTTGGTAGAGTTGAAAAAGAAATCGATGAGCGGCTATGACGTTATATCAATGCTGCATAATAAATATGATGTCTTAGTTAGTCCAGGTACAGTTTATGCTATGCTCTACTCCCTGGAGAGAGAAGGGCTTATCGAAGGAAGATGGGATGATAGGAAGAGAGTTTATGGACTTACCAGCCTAGGGTTGCGAGATGAATGCCTTTTGAAGGCGGCAGGGGAAGAAGTGCAACTTCTCTTGGCGAATATGCAGGAAGCAGCGGTCTGACGTGAACCCTTTTTGTTTCTGCCGCTTCAAAACCGCGTATAACATGACTCGTGTTTGATATTTACTCTTCTATTATCTTGATCTCTTCTATTCCTTTGCACCAGGGAAAGTAAACTCCTGAAAGACCTTCCATTACTTCCTTTTGCAATTCTTTGTCTGTTTTCCCTTTGCTTTCTTCGAGGAGGGAAAGAATAATCATGACTTTCCTCTGTTTCAACATATCGCCGAGAAGAGATAGCACAGAACCAGAGAAAAGCTTTGTGTTCACACGTGACTCAAAAATGCGAGTTATCATGCTTCACTGTTGAGTGAAAACGCAAACAATTTGGCTTAATTCTGAATCAGAATATGATTATACTGCAATACATATTGTTGCTTCGCAAGATATAATATGCTATTGAGACTATATTATGTTAAGAAGCAAACAATTAGGCTCGGTGAAGACTGAGATGCCAAATCGGTTCAGAACAATCAAACTGCCCGAAGAGATGACGAGGCATATAGAGTTTATGGTGTCAAGGCATCCAGAATGGGGATATCGAAGCATGGCAGACTTCGTCAAGGATTCTGTCAGGCACAACTTCCATTGGCTTGCTCAAAGCGACAAATTGGAACAGAACAGTAAACTTCACAAAAATTAAGAACATATCGTAAACATCTTTATGTTATACACGAGAATTGAGATCGCCAAGACAGGAAAGATACGTCGTCTGCCCACTTTGCGACGCAGTTTTCTTTTATGTTTAGGCTCTCCAACCCTTTATAGGGCAAGATTATCATCCCACCTGAAAAATAAGGCTGGTTCGAGGGGCTTCAAGACGTTTTTTTCAGATATAAGGCGCAATTTCCAAAACTAAATTTGAGTTTTTACACACTCTTAAACGGGTTCGGAACCATCAGCTGGAAAATCGCCCACAGTAAGAAAACGCTGAAAAAGCAACCTAGCGCGCGTTAGTTCCTCTCCTTACGGTTTAATGAATACATCGCGATTGGTTGGGCGAGGTTAGTAGTTGGAATTCATAACTTTATTTATCTTCGAATCATAAATGTGTAGGACGCATGTTTATCGCCAAGGGCGGGAGCGGACTTAACTACGGTCAAGGAAGAAAAAATTAATCGCGTAGGCATCATAGAAGAGAGAACAAACACTAACGTAGTCCAAGAGGCTAAGTCTGCTCAGAAAGTCATAAGAGAATCAGCACTGTTTTCCGCGCTGTAAAGATGTCTCTCGACGGCATTATTATTGGAGACCTGAACGGTTACATAACTGACGTAAACGACGCGATATTCAAAATGTATGGTGCCACTGAAAAAAGCGAATTTTTGGGCAAGCATGTACTTGAGTTCTTGGTTGAAAGCGACAGAGAGCGGGCGTTTCGAGATTCTTTGGATTCTTTATCATCGGGTCAGGGCAAGACATGTGAGTATCTTGTGCTTTCAAAAAGTGGGGAAGAAGTACCTGTTGAGGTAACTGTAGCTTTTTTAAGGGATGAAAATGGGGAGAACATTGGCTTTGTAGATATTGTTAGAAACATATCTAATCGCAAGAAGAACGAAGAGGAGCTGAAAAAGAACAATCGAAAAATGGAGTTGATGAATGAAAAACTCCGTGTAATAGGCGGGCTGACTCGTCATGACATCCTAAACAAACTGCAAATCATCAATAGCACCGTTTTCTTGGCTAAAAAGAGTGGCGGAAATACCCAGGCTTTGGAGAGGATTAAGAATACTTCTAAGCAAATAAGAAGCATCCTTGAGTTTTCCAGAGATTTCGAAATGCTGGGCGCGGAAGAGCCGAAACACATCGATGTCGGTTGGGCGCTTAGAGAAGCTGTCAGTTTAGCATCAGATCTGAAAGGAATCAGAATCTCAAATGAATGTTCAGGGTTGACCGTTCTGGCTGATTCTCTTCTTAGGGAGCTTTTCCATAATTTAATAGACAATACTTTGAAGTACGGGAAGAAAATCAGTCAGATCCGAGTTAGCTACGAAGACAGGGGTGGGCAGCTTAAACTCGTTTTCGAAGATGATGGAGTGGGGATACCCTCAGAGATGAAACCGAAGCTTTTTACAAGAGGTTTTGGAAAGGGCACTGGTTTGGGCCTTTTCCTTATCAAGAAAATAGTGGAATTTTACGGTTGGCAGGTAGAGGAAGCGGGAACAGAAGGTAAAGGAGCAAGAGTTGACACCAAAACTTGGGAAATAAAGTACCTCACCGTAAAACTTGCTGATAATGCTGCAAATAGGCTTGGAATGAAGAAGAGGTTCGGAAGCCCAACAATCAGCATCCCAGTAAGCATGATCAAGGCAGTCGGAGAACTTGTTACGGTCGATAAATCTTTGGAAGAATTGGAAAATGCTAAGGAGATCGTAGAGTATAAAGAGTAATAAGAATTAGTAGCTATGATGAAAAAGAGGATAACTATCTGCGCTAAGTTTCCTTTAAGTTTTTTTTATCACTATTTTTCAAATGATACAGTTTCCATATATCAACTACATTGAAGAAAGTATAATATCAGTTCCACATCACGTAATATCGGGACAAGGCAACGTGCATCATTGGAGCCTTGTCTTTACTACTGCTCGAGGTGTATTAAAGATTTTTAACTTGGGTATATTTAGCCTCATTCGCTTTCCCGTTTGTAATTTGGTTTTGAACGTTGCTGCTCAAAAGCTAATTTGAATTTATGCGACTTTTTCCGACTTGGCGAACTTTCGGAATCAATAAGGACTCTTTAGGTTTTTGGAACGCCAAAATACTTCCTCGTACTTCCTTATACTTCCTTGTACTTCCTTGTCCTTTTGTGTACTTTTGTGTACTCAACCTGCAAACGATTTAAACCCTGCCTCAAAAAAGCAACCCAAAACAACCAGAACAAAAATTAGGAAAGAAATAACACTCGAAAATTCCCACTCTGAAATAAAGACCTAATTAGCAAACTTTTCTGCACTTATTAGCACTTTTTTGCACTTTTACACACTTTTACACACTTAACCTGCAAACAATTCAAGCCCTAAACCAAAAAAGCAACTTAAAAAAAGCTTTTCAAAAAACAACACGAAAAATCATTTTTGTATATTTTTCCCACACAATTATGCAGTGCCATGAGAAGATACAAAGCTAAACCCAAATAGTACTTGACTAAAAAGACGCCGGCTAAATACATACTTTAACTTGTGTATTTAGGATAGACTTTTTGTCTTTAAATGGCTTTTTATAACCTGTGGGTCAATATTTGATATTTAAAGCTCAATTATCGCCTAGACCTTATAATTTCTGGAAAGAAGAAAAATACTTCATCACCAACAACAATAAGCAAATTCCAAGAAACGAGCAACCTCTAAGTTGTTTAGGGGATGAACAATAACGAACAACCGAAAAGAAAAACATTTACCTTAATACACACTTTAAATTTAACTTGGTATCGTAAGCGAGTGAGGATGGATTAATCGTGCGTATCGTTATTCGGATTGGCGGCTCAGTAGTAGCGTCACCAGTTAATACTGAATTAATGAGCAAATACGTTGACCTGATAAAAACCGTGAAGTCTCAAGGCCACGAGGTTGCGGTAGTGCTTGGTGGCGGAGCATTGGCAAGAGAATTCATACGTATAGCGAAAGATTTGGGGTTGGATATGCAGGCGCAGGATGAGGTTGCCATTTCTGTTTCACGACTGTTTGCTCAGCTCTTCCTCAAAAGGCTAGGCGAAGCTGGTTGCAGTAAAGTGGCTATAACGCTTGATGACGCAGCTGAATGCCTAAGTGAAGGGAAGATTGTTGTGATGGGCGGCTTAAAGCCTGGAATCACTACTGACGCAGTTGCAGCGCTAGTTGCTGAACGGATCAACGCTGATTTGCTGGTTAAAGGCACAGACCAAGAGGGCATTTACGATAAAGACCCGAGGAAGCATGCGGATGCGGTTAAGCTTGATCATTTAGGTTTTGATGATTTGCCTAAGATTTTTGAACACAGCGAGCATAAGGCTGGGATTCATCAGATTATTGATCCTGAAGCCGTTAAGGTTTTGAAGCGGCGGCGGTTGAAGTTGATTGTTGTTAACGGTTTTAAGCCAGAGAATATTTTGGCAGCGGTGAAAGGCGAGAACGTAGGCACAGTGATAAGTTAAATTCATTTTTTAGTTTTTACCTTATAGGCAACAGGGGAACTGTTGGAGGTGAAGGTTTTAGTAGCGCTTTTTTTAAGTTTTACCTATGGTAAAGTTTGACTAGTGAGATTGTGGTCACGAGGAAGGGACAGGTAACCATACCTGTGGAAATACGGAGAAAATTCGGCATAGAAGCAGGCTCCAAAGTAGAGATTGTAGAGCAAGACGGCATGATTGTGATAAGGAAGCGCCCGAGCATCTTTGATCTGGCGGGAAGCGGTGCTGGAAAGGGCAATGTTGCTGACTTAAAGCGTATGCTAGACCAAATGAGGGACGAGGTGTCATAGCTAAATCAGGCAATACTGCAAACTAACCAAGATCAACGCAATTTGTTGATCAAATTTTAGAATACGTGGCATCTTTGCAGTCGCTTTAACAGCCGTATGCGCCGTTTCTCATGTAAATACCTGAATAAATAAATACACGCATTATCTAACAGACGGAAAGCATATGGATTGAAAGCTATGCCAACACTCGTCGAAGCAGTAAACCTGCAAAAAACTTACATGCTTGGAAAAGTCCCAGTGGAGGCACTCCGAGGAGTAAACCTCAAAGTTGAAGCTGGAGACTTCGTTTCCATACTCGGACCATCCGGAAGCGGCAAATCAACGATGCTGAACCTAATCGGCGCATTAGACAAGCCAACCTCAGGCACACTGCTAATCGACGGCGTTGACATCTCTAAGCTAAACGATAACCAACTAGCTGATTTGCGTCGGCGAATCGGTTTTGTTTTCCAATTTTTTAATTTAATACCAAGATTAACCGCACAAGACAACGTTGAATTATCAATGGCTATTGCGGATATGAATAAAGCAGAAAGAAGAAAAAGAGCAATAGAACTTCTTGAAACCGTAGGCTTGAAAGACCGAGTAAATCATAAGCCCGCTGAACTTAGCGGTGGACAGCAGCAACGAGTCGCAATTGCACGCGCTCTAGCAAACAACCCCAAATTTCTCCTGCTAGATGAGCCTACTGGAAATATTGATTCCAAAACGGCAAGTGAAGTTCTGGGCTTAATCAAGAAGTTGAATGTTGAAAACAACGTTAGCATCATCATGGTTACTCATGACCAACATTTGGCCAGAGAAGCAAAAAGAACAGCGCAAATGTTTGATGGTCAAATAACATCCGAAGTGGTGAATCAAGAGTGAAAACAATAGATATTTTCGGTTATTCTTTCAGCGCAATTAAACTCCGCAAGCTCAGAGCAGCATTAACCATTTTAGGCGTAGTCATAGGCATCGCCGCCATAGTGGCGCTGCTCTCTATCACCCAGGGTTTGCAGGCAACTATAACTACCCAGCTTCAAAAAGGACTATCAACAAACACATTAATTGTTACTCCAGGCCAAAGCGTTTTAGGACAAGCCACTAGCGGCAGCGGTAGTGGTGTTGGTGGTTCTGGTGCAGGCGGACGAGGCTTCAATTTAGGCGGTTCCAGCTCAAGTTCTGGCTTCAACTTGTACGTCAATTATACTCAAAAAATTGACGCTTTATCGCCAGAAATAGAAGGCTCATTCGCTGTGATACAACAGTCAGGCTATGTTAACGCTGGCGGTGTCAATAGTTCAGTTACTATTTACGGTGTTGATTTTGCCCAGTATGCTCAGCAGTACAGCAAAACTTTTGTGGCTGCGTCCGGAACCATACCGTTGAGCCCCACTGACAACGAGACAGTTGTTGGAACACTCGTAAATGATCCTGGACAAAACGGCACATTACTCTTCGGCGCAGGCGATGACATTGGCATCGTATGGACTAATGGTACAACGCTTCCGGTGGTAAACGAAACCTATACAGCGCAAGTTTCAGCGGTGCTTCAAAAAATCGGTGGTTTCGGCGTTGGGGGGCCTTCAGATACAGGCGTTTACATTCCGTTAAGCCAGGCTGAGAGCTTTTTTGGAACAGACCAGTGTTCCATGATAATCGTTCAGTTAAAAAGCAGCAATAACGCGACGGTCACAAATGTTTCTAAGGCTATAACTAATTACTTTGGCAATCAAGTTACCGTTATATCGGCAACGGCGGTTCTAAGCTTGCTCTCAACCGTTTTTGGTACGATACAGTTGTTCCTCGGCGGAATCGCAGCTATTTCCCTGTTAGTGGCAGGCATTGCGATAATGAATATAATGATAGTGTCGTTGATTGAGCGCACACGGGAAATTGGCATACTTAAAGCGTTAGGTATGAAAAGCCGAACCGTACTAACCATTTTCCTTGGCGAATCAGTTATAATCGGCTTAATCGGCGCATTTGTGGGAATAGCTTTAGGCTGGGTCTTAGCAAACGTTGTTGCGGAGGTTTTAGCTTCAGGAGCCTTCGGCGGAACCGGATTCAGAGTAACACCACTGTTGACTCCCGAGGTTTTTTTGGGCGCGTTAGGTTTCGGTATAGGAGTCAGCGTAATCTTCGCGTTGTACCCAGCGTGGCGTGCGTCTAAGCTTAAGCCCGTAGAAGCTTTAAGATACGAATAGCAAATACAATTAGCAGAGGCGTCCCCGCGTGAAACGGTTATACCCTGATCAGCCAATCGTAGGCATCGGCGCAGTAATAATCAATGAAGGCAAGATTGCTCTCATAAAACGGGGAAACGAACCAAGCAAAGGAAAATGGACCATTCCAGGTGGCCTGGTTGAGCTTGGCGAAACCCTTGAGCAAGCAGTTATCCGAGAAACCAAAGAGGAAACTGGCCTTGACGTTGAAAACCCAAGCTTAATTGACGTGGTCAGCAACGTTGACTTGGACGAGAAGGGCAAAGTAAAATACCATTACGTAATCATCGACTACTTCGTGCATGTAAAAAACGGGACCGCTCAGGCTGCAAGCGACGCCGTGGAGCTGCGTTGGGTGCCGTTTAATGAAGTGGAAGATTACGATTTGACAACGTCATTTCGGCTTTTCTTTAGGCATAACAGGGAAAAATTGGGAAATGATAATGAATCAGTAAAGAAACTAAAATAATATGCTTCTGTAGAGATAGCTTATCGGCTTAGGGTTGATTGTTTATGCGGTCATTTATCAATTTATTTATAATTTTGCCTTTCAAGTCTGAATCGTTTTTATTATTAACAAAGTTTATTTTGCTAAGTTTCTCTTTCTGAAAATCTTAAATCTGCATAGCATAGCAATAGCCTCTATCGGTAAGCATAGTTGGATACAAAGACAGGGAAAAATATAAAATATTAGATGCTCTTATAATGCTGTTGAAAGGAGTGGGGCATTCACTTTGTCCCAAGTTGAAAACAGGTTAAAGCGACTTTTCAAGATTCAAGAGCTTCCAAACGTAGCAATTATTATATGGATGGTATGTCTCTTCTTAGGGTTTGGTGTATTCTCTAATTTTATTGATGGCGAGAGTCTGACGTATAATCTGTTGCAAGGAGCCTTTATTTCGCTATTCACTGGGGGAGTGCTGTACGGAGTAATGAGTTTAATTCGGCGACGAAAATGTTAGATGTACACTGTAATTAAGGAGGAAAGTTAGGGTAGCTCTTATTACTCGCAGTATTTAGCAAAGTTTCCAGAGTACATTACAAGGTCTTAAGATGTACTCAGTAAGGTCTAATTGTCAATTGAAAGGGTCTAAGTATCAATTTATCTTTTGAAAAGACCCATATATCAGAATCATGCAAAAAAGTAGAAATTAGCTACCTCATTACGTGTTGAAGTATGTTGGTGAGACTGCTTTGTCG
>Ga0181533_1003077_pt1 | contig 18560 bp, 17 predicted proteins | sample PEATcosm2014_Bin_45_FD_119772 | JGI IMG/M metagenome (GOLD analysis project Ga0181533, IMG submission 119772) | Peatland microbial communities from MTU Mesocosm Facility, Houghton, MI, USA - PEATcosm2014_Bin11_60_metaG | ecosystem: Environmental > Terrestrial > Soil > Wetlands > Peat | place... | reverse complement strand
ATGACTGCTTCTATTATTTTCATGATTTCCCTCTATTTATAGCAGCCGAAGAGCAGCCACAAAAAAACCGGGTCGCCCATATCCGATGATATTTCGGCGACCCGGCTATCTGCTTGAGACCCTTTGGGCTTTCCGCCCCATCCTCGCGGATGGTTAAGTATTGTCGTCTATCCACTTCCAAATTTATTGTTTACAGATGAAGGTACTTTAGAGTAAACAAACATTAAAATCAAGATAAAATGGCAACTCAATTCCGACAGTTTGGATACAACATCAAAAAATGCGGACCCCATCCAGGATCCGTTTATTATTGCAAGTGACTGAAATTTTTACTTATAAATAATTTTCATCTTAACCTGAGCTGATTATGCCGCTTTTCAGAAAGATTCCCCGAACCACTGATATGCCTTGACCTGTGCCGTAAGTACATCATTCTGGGTAAGCCCCAAATCCTCAATCATATCCGGAGTCACCCCGAACAAAGTGCGCTCCATCAATTCGGCAAGCGCCAGAATCCGGCCGAATGGCCCCTCCCTTGATATCAGTGCGGCTTTAACCTCAACGGAAAGGTTCAGGACAGCGACTACCTCGTCTATGGAAATATCATAGATTGTTTCCAGGATTGAAAGGATGCCGACCATGAATGCCTGATCAGGAGCATCCCTATTATCCTTGAGTTGAGGATGCCGGTAGACAAGCTGTTCCATGAAGCTTGCCCTTACCGCTGCCATTTCCACCAGTGGATTCATCATGCCCCTACTATCATCGGCGGCAAAAAGCGCCAATTGCACCCATTGCTTAATCCGCCTCCGTCCAAGAATCGCCACTGCATGGCGTATGGTTTGGATCTTCTCGCGTATTCCGATTACTACCGAATTGACCAGCAGAAGCAGCTTGTATGTCAGACCGGGGCTTTTGCAAAGGGAGTGTTCGATCTCCGTCAATTCGGCATCTTCCGATAAAAGGCGCATCAGTTTCAACAGAATTGATGCGTCCCCTTCAATCCGCTTTTTCTCGATAATCAACGGCCTGGCAAAGTAGTATCCCTGGAAATATTCAAAACCCAGATTACGACACTGAAGGTAACTTTCGCGTGTTTCTACCTTTTCTGCCAGCAGTCTGACAGGATATGGACGAAAAAGATCGATCATCTTTGCCAGTTTTTCGACAGGTGATTGTATAAGGTCAACCTTTATGATTTCAACGATGCCGTACAACTCCTCATATGCCATATCGAATTGATGATCATCCAAAGCAAGAGAATAACCCTTGTCTTTCAATTCCTGACAGCGATTCACCAAATCGGGAGTTACCTGCATGCTTTCCAACAATTCCAGCACGACCCTGTCTTTGGGTAGAATCTCGATGGAATCGCTCATCAGCAGCTCAAACTCTACATTGATGAATCCTTTATGACGACCTAAAACCTGTTCCAGCCCGAATTCGGAGAGCGTGTTCAAGATTACGTTGGCCGAGGCCTGAGATGCATCAATAATTGCGGCGCTTCCCCGTGAATCGATGGAACGGAAAAGCAGCTCATAGGAGACCACCTCTTCGACTCTGTTGAGGATAGGTTGCCTAGCGATCAAGCAGTTTTCGTGTCGATTTGCCGTTCCCATTTGGCCCTTGCCGATTTTTATACAACGCCCTTACCGTTCAGAAAAGGTCCATAATTCTCGTCAACCCCCTGAATATGCTTCTGCAGCCAATCTCGTAAAAATGTCATCACAGATTGTGAGAGCACTGCGCCCCCCTCATTATATTTTCTCTGCACGTCGATAACCTGCATTACCAATAGATTATGCTCCTTTTTATGCTGCTCGTAACCTGGATAACCAAGCAGCTTCATCAATCGCTCCTCATCGGCAAAATGCGTATTGGTGTACTGGATAAGCCCTGCCATAATCTTTTCAAGAACCTCCTTCCCCTTTCCAACCCTCATGGCGTCATGAAGATCATTCACCATGTTGATCAACTTTTTGTGCTGATCATCAAATTGTTTTACCTTAACACCGTAACTGTCACTCCAGGTAATTAAAGCCATGTTGAATCCTCCTCCATGAATGGTTTTCTTTATAGTTAGTTCGGCACAAAACCCGGAAGCTTTAGATACAAAATCCAGGTTTTCATCCAAGCCTGTGATAAAAATTAGGGGGAAGGTCAGGGACCGATTGAAAGAAGGGGACAAGACATCTCTTACAGACGCAAAAAAGCCCGCAAAACGAGCTTATCTTGCACAGCAGGGGTGTGATTAGTCAGATCGCAGATGGTTGATTGTATACGTTTTCTTTATTCTTTTTCAAATCAAATTTACCGCGTTCCGAATGATCGCAGTAATATCCGTTGCCAAACCTGATCACATGGGGACAACGAAAGGCGTATTTCACAAGACATTCCCATAATTCGTCATATACAAGCTGAGTTCTGCAAATTTCAGGATCAGGTAATGATAACATGCTGGACCTCGGCTAAGGGATTGTTTAACCTTTTGCACCTCCAAAAAACATGCCAAATATTGTTTTCTCGGAATGTCGGCATATTACAAGACAGGTGCAGATAATCTGAAAATGAAGAAATGTAAACAAAGTTTACAAACCGAAACTCGAAATGGATTTAGAACGAGATCTGGCGTGGAGTTGCGGAGGTTGTAAACAAAGTTTACATGTAAACTTTGTTTACAAATAGAAGGGTCAATAACTCCTGATGATGCAAAAAAAACTAGGCAAAAATACCTACTAGGCTTGGCATTGCTGTAAAGTTGATAGATAAGTTCAGGGAGACTTAGCAGGGAAATGGAATCCCGGGCTTCACGGATTTTCATGAAATTTCACGGCGACTTTGCTAGACACGAAAAAAGCCCGCAAATGCGGGCTTTCTTTCTGTTTGTTCAATCATCTGACAGATCAGTCGGCCTTCTCTTCTATCCGCGGGAAGAGCGCCTCGGCCTTGATGATTACTGTCCCCGGTCTGAGAGCACCCCAAACAAGTCCGGCCTCGGTCGGCGCCCCTTCGCACCCCAGGTAGCCAAGGGCCCTGGCGGATGTTTTAGGTATGAATGCGGAGAGGAGGAAATAAACGATGCGTTGTGACTCCAGGAGGCAATACATGACGGTGGCAAGACGCTCCTTTTGCGCGGGGTCTTTGGCCAGTGCCCAGGGGGCGGTTTCGTCGATGTATTTGTTGCCTGCGGAGACGACCTCCCAGATGTTCTGAAGCGCCTTGCTAAATGCCAGATCTTCTATGTTTGTCTCGACCTGGGCCACCATCGCTTCAGTCCGTGAGCGGTAAGTACGGTCGATCTCCTGCAACTCCCCCGGTTCCTGGACCTGACCTGAGAAATATTTGTTGACCATGGCGGTGGATCGGTTTAAAAGGTTTCCCAGATCATTGGCCAGGTCGGAGTTTATCCGTTGAACAAGGGCGGCGTGGGAGAAATCACCGTCAAGGCCGAAAGGGACTTCGCGCAGCAGAAAATAACGGACCGCGTCCACCCCGTACCTATCGATCAGCATATTGGGCTCAATAACATTCTGCAGGCTTTTGCTCATCTTCTGCCCCTCCACCGTCCACCAGCCATGGGCGAATACCTTTCTGGGAAGCGGCAGTCCGGCGGCCATAAGGAATGTGGGCCAGTAGACAGCGTGGAAGCGGAGGATGTCCTTGCCGATTAGATGGACGTCAGCAGGCCAGAACCTGGCGTAATTTCCTCCTTGTTCTGGATACCCCAGGGCAGTGATATAGTTCGCCAGGGCGTCGAACCAGACGTAAATGACATGGTCGTCATTCTTCGGAACCGGAATTCCCCAGTTAAATGTGGTGCGTGACACTGAAAGGTCCCTGAGTCCATCTTTTACAAAGGAGATGATCTCATTTCGCCGCGACTTTGGCTGAATAAACTCCGGGTTGGCCTCGATGTGCTCCAGAAGCTTCTCTTGATACCTGCTCATCCTGAAGAAATAGGACTCTTCCTTCAGTTTTTCGGTGGGGCGGTTGCAGTCGGGGCATTTCCCATCGATAAGCTGGGTCTCAGTCCAGAAGGTCTCGCAAGGTGTGCAGTACCAGTCCTCGTATTCCCCAAGATAGATGTCCCCTTTTGCCAATACATTCTCGAACAGGTGGGCGACCCCTTTTTTGTGGCGCTCCTGGGTTGTGCGAATGAAGTCGCTGGAAGATATGTCGAGCTTTTCCCAGAGCGACTGGAAACGTTTCACTACCCTGTCGGCCAGTTCAAGCGGAGTTTCACCGGCGGCGTTGGCGGCCTTTTCCACCTTCTGGCCGTGCTCGTCGGTGCCGGTCAGGAAAAAGACATCATACCCCATTATCCGCTTGTAACGGGCCAGGACGTCAGCGGCCAGGGTAGTATAGGCATGTCCGATGTGAGGCACGTCATTGACATAATAGATGGGAGTTGTGACATAAAAGGCGCGGCTCATCGTTTCTCCTTTTTATCTTTGTCCCTGGGCTCCGAACGGCGATCCCGCGGGGGCTTGCCGATTGCCGCGGGGCTCTCCTTCGGTGACTTTTTCGGACGGTCCGTGATATGCTCCGGTTTTATATCATCCCCCTTGATGATGACCTCCTGATCATCGTCGGTCTTGACTGTCACCGATCCATCCAGCACATTCAGCTTTATCACTTCCCCGTCAACATCTCCGCACTGCACCCGTTTACCGCATTTGGGAAGGCATTTCCTGAGAGTGCAGTACGTCTCGTATTCGTATCCCAGACAACAGAGGAGCCTGCCGCACTGGCCGGAAATCTTGGTGGGATTGAGTGCCAGGTTCTGTTCCTTGGCCATCTTGACCGAAACCGGCTCAAATTCCCGCAGAAAAGAGGAACAGCATAATTCCCTTCCGCAGATGCCGATCCCCCCAACCATCTTGGCTTCGTCCCGAACGCCTATCTGTCGCATCTCGATCCGGGTACGGAAGGCGTGGGCAAGGTCCTTGACCAGTTCCCGGAAATCGACCCGGCCGTCGGCGGTAAAATAAAAAATGGCCTTGCTGCCGTCGAAAAGATATTCAACCCGGACCAGCTTCATCTCCATTCCCCGTTCCTTAATCTTAGCGAGGCAGAAGTCGAATGCTTCCTTTTCCCGCGAGGCGTTGCGGGTTGAAGCTTCAAGGTCTTCCGGGAGGACCTTCCTCATGACGGTTTTCAGCCCTTCAGGGATCTCCGTTTCAGGGTATTGCCGGGTGGCGGTCACTACCGTGGCAACGCTACGACCGCGCTCTGTTTCGACGATCACCTTGTCGCCGGGGTGGAGGTCAAGGTTGCCGGCGTTGAAATCGTACAACTTACCGGCGGTATAGAATTGTATCTTGACAACATTCAACTGGACTTCCTCCGTATTATTAACCAGTTGACAATGGACAGCATATTACACGCTGCTTGTCACTCGTTACTAAGCGCTGCTTACTGATGCTCCGCCAGCCGCATGAAAAGAACCTCCAACGCCAATCTGGCATTGACATTACTCATTATGGCGCTGCGGGTTTCGGCAACGTGTCTTATCCGTTCCATGATACCTCTCCCGGAAAAACTGCCGGTCTCCCTTTCAAGCAATTGGAACAGGTCTGAATTGACGACATCCCTGCTGCCGCTGTGCAAAAGCAGTGCATCGCGGAGGAAAGCCGTCAACAGTTCCAGCAGTTCCAGAGTGTTTTCCTTATCAGTCGCCATCTCTTCAGCGAAGGCAAAGAGAGGGGAAATATCATCCATGGAGAGGGAGCAGACTCTTGCCAGAAAGTTCTTCCTCTCATGCAAGGCGGTTTCTTCTCCAATCTCGATGGCCTTCCCCATACTGCCTCCTGCCAGGGAAGCCACTACGCGGGCGACCTCCGGAACACTCCCCATTTCCCGCAAAAGGCTCTCGACGGTCGCCTCCGCCAGAGGGGCAAAACGCAGTCTCTGGCAGCGTGAGAGGATGGTGGGAAGAACTCCGTCCGGATTGGCTGTAATCAGGATCAAAATAGCATTTCCCGGAGGCTCCTCCAGGGTTTTCAGCAAGGCGTTTCCGGCCGCTGGATTGAGGCGGTCAGCGGCTTCAATGATGCATGCCTTTTTCGGCGCTTCGAAGGGACGAAAGGCAAGGGCTCTTTGCAACTCCCTGATCTGGTCGATTTTGATATAGGCGCCGTCCGGTTCCACCAGATGCAAATCGGGGTGCTGGTAACCGGCGATCTTACGGCAGGAGGGGCAATGGCCGCACCCTTCGTTCCCTCCGCAGAATATTGCCTCGATAAAGGCGAGGGCGGTCTTTTTTTTGCCGCAACCTTCAATGCCTTCATAGAGATAGGCGCTGGCTATCTTCCCAGCAGCCAATGAACGGCTAAGAAGGGCGATATTGTTGTCCTGGCCAAGAATACCGGCAAAAGGCATTGCATAACCCCTTTTTTGCAGGTTGCGATTAGGCTGAAAGCTATACGTTAACCGCTATCCTCTCCAGTACGGCGGCGGCAATGGCATCCTCCGTCTCTCTGATACCGGCCTCGGCGTTGACTACCACGAATCTGTCCGGCTCCTGTCGCGCCAGTCCCAGATAGCCGTCACGGACCCTTTGATGGAACTGGAGCGATTCCAGTTCAAAACGCTCCTCTCTTGCTCCGGTTGTGCTGTTGATGCGTGAAATGGCACGCTTGAGCCCCGTTTCTGCCTTGCAGTCGAGAAGAATGGTCAGGTCCGGACGAATGCCGGCCGTTGCCAGTTCATTAAGCCGGCTGATGATGGCAAGGTCGAGCTTTCTGCCATACCCCTGGTAGGCTATGGTCGCGTCGGTGAATCTGTCACAGAGAACTATCCCTCCCTCTTCAAGGACGGGTGCGATCACTTCCTTCACATGCTGGGCTCGTGCCGCAGTATAGAGGAGGAGTTCGGTCAAGGGCACAATGGCACGGTTGTCCGCATCAAGGAGAATATTTCGAATCTGATCGGCAATGGGACAACCTCCAGGCTCCCTGGTGACCGTTATCTTATGGCCATTGCCTTCCAATCTTATGGCCAGTAGCTGTAACTGTGTGGTTTTGCCGCACCCCTCGATCCCTTCGAGAGTGATAAAACAGGCCATGATGATGCTCCATAAGCAGATAAAAAAATTAATTATATGGGAGGGTTGGGAATTAATCAAGACAAAATACTGTCAAACAAGCATATCTGTTGATATACTGAGATCGTTTGGCTATACTTAATTCTACTTCCTTTGTATCGACAGCAATATCAGGCGTTATTATGGGTGGCACTGGAAACGACATTCTCGGCGAACTGGAACGCGCCATCGGCTATACTTTCACTGACCGGCTAATCCTTCACGAAGCGCTGACCCACCGCTCATTTGTCAATGAAACTGGAGACAAATCAGTGAAAGACAATGAACGGCTTGAGTTTTTCGGCGATGCGGTGATCGATTTTTTCTTAAGTGAACAACTTTTCGAACACTTTCCCGACAGCAGTGAGGGAGAGCTGACCAGGATCAGGGCGTCCCTGGTGGATGAAGAGAGTCTGGCGCAACTTGCCGCGCGGCTTGATCTTGGCATGTATCTTTTTCTGGGACGCGGCGAAGAGAAAAGCGGCGGCAGGGGGAAGAAGTCAATTCTCGCCGACGCTTATGAGGCGCTGGTGGCGGCCGTTTATCTTGATGGCGGCGTCCGTCCTGCCAAGTCCCTGATCGGGGGCCATTTCGTTCCTCTTATGGAAAGGTATGCCAACGGAACGATTTCCCGGGATTACAAAACGGAGTTCCAGGAACTGACCCAGGCACTGCGGGGCGCCACTCCGAGATATATTTTGAAGAAGAGCTCCGGCCCGGACCATGACCGGGTCTTTACGGTGGAAACCTGCGTCGGCGGGGAATGCCTGGGGGAAGGGTCGGGCCGTAGCAAAAAAGAGGCTGAACAGGCCGCTGCCCGGCAAGGTTTTGCCCGGCTCAAATCGGTTGAGTCGGGAGGAGATTGATGAAGGCTTTGATCGTCCCTTTTTTTATTTCCCACCAGGGTTGTCCGCATAAGTGCGTTTTCTGCAATCAGGAAATAATCTCCGGATGTGAGGGCTATCTCCCCTCCTCACAAGAGCTTCTCGATAAAATTGCCGCCTACCGCGCTTCCGGCAAGCAGGAGTCCATGGAGGTGGCTTTCTACGGTGGAACTTTCACCAGCCTTCCAAGACCAATCCAGGAGGGGCTCCTTCTGCCTCTGCAACCCCTGATCGCCGGAGGACAAATCAGTTCCATAAGGGTTTCCACCCGTCCCGACGCCGTTGATCCGGGGATTACGGAATTTCTCTTGCGGATGAGGGTCGGGACCGTGGAACTGGGTGTCCAGTCCATGGATGATGAGGTCTTGACCATTGCCGGCCGGGGGCATTCCGCCGCGCACACTACGGATGCAAGCCGTATTCTTCGGGAGGCGGGATTGACTGTGGGAATGCAGTTAATGCCCGGCTTGCCCGGTGACACCCCTGAAAAAGCGCTGGCGTCACTGGATCGCGTCCTGGCGCTTGGGCCCGCTTTCCTGAGGATATACCCCACACTGGTAATCGCCGGAACAAAATTGGCATCGCTTTACCGCTCCGGCGGATATGTGCCCATGCCTCTCGCTGAAGCGATCCGGTTGTGTAAAATCATGCTGCACAGAGCACTCGCGGTTGGAGTAAAGGTGACTCGTATTGGTCTTCAGTCGACTAGTGAACTGGAATCCAGCGGGACCATTCTGGCCGGACCGTACCATCCTGCTTTCCGCCAACTGGTGGAATCGGCTCTCTGTTATGACCTGCTTTACATGTTGAGCGGCGCAATTCCCGCCATTTCGCCGGTGACGGTGTTATGTTCGCCAACCAGGGTTTCAGACATCAGCGGGCAAAGGCAGGAGAATCTTTCGCGCCTTGTCCTTGAACGTGGAATAACTGTCTCCGCCGTCAAAGCTGACCCTACCCTGTCGCCAATGGAAATTCTTATTGAATCAGAACAGGGAATCAAGGAAGGAAACCTTATGCGCGACCTGGATTATAAAATGGAGGGGACATATTTTGACCGGTAAACCGTTCCGTTCCGGCTTTGTGTCAATTATAGGCCGTCCCAACGTGGGGAAATCGACCCTGTTAAATCGTATGCTCGGGGAAAAGATCGTTATAACCTCGGATAAACCTCAGACCACCCGCAATCGAATCAAAGGAATTCACAGCATCCCCGGCGCCCAGATCATTTTTATCGACACCCCGGGTATCCATCGGGCAAAATCCCTTCTTAACAGATTTATGGTGGAAGAAGCACTTGCTTCCATTAAAGATGTCGATGTCATCCTAATTCTTGTGGAAGCCGATTCTTCTGACGGCAGCCGGGAATCACAAATACTCGAACTCCTTACCGAAGTCACAACTCCAGTTATCCTTGTGCTCAACAAGATCGATCTGGCTGCAAAAGGGGCCTTGCTGGAGAAGATCGCCGCTTACGCTGAGCTTTACCCCTTCAAGGAGATTATCCCGGTTTGCGCCCTGAGCGGCGACGGGGTCGAGCGTCTTGTGGATTGCGTCTCCGGATATCTTCCAGAGGGGCCTCTCTATTTCCCTGATGATATCCTGACCGACCTTCCGGAACGGTTTATCGTGGCGGAAATCATCCGGGAAAAGATATTCCGTCTTACTCGCGACGAAGTGCCGTATTCCACAGCGGTGGAGATAGAGAGCTTCAAGGAGCGGCAGGACGGCCTTATCTCCATCGGGGCGGTTATCAACGTGGAGAGGGATTCCCAGAAAGGGATCATAATCGGCAAAAAAGGGGCCATGCTGAAAAAGTTAGGCGTGGAGGCCCGCCTGGAGATCGAGCGGTTCCTGGCCACGCGGGTTTTCCTCGAACTGTTTGTGCGCGTGCGCCGCGACTGGAGCGAGGATCCTAGGGCATTGAAAGAGATGGGGTACGAGTAATATAATGAGACCGATTGTAGCAATAGTGGGGCGGCCCAACGTTGGGAAATCGACCCTTTTTAACCGTCTGATTGGCCGCCGCAAGGCGATGGTCGATGACATGCCCGGTGTGACCCGTGATCGGAATTATGGAAACGTCGACCGATTCGAGGTCCCCTTTATCCTCGTCGATACCGGCGGTTTCGAGCCGGAGACCAGCGACCGGCTCTTACAACAGATGCGTGAGCAGTCCCGACTAGCGATGGCGGAAGCGGACGTCATACTATTTGTCATGGACGGCAGGGATGGGTTGACCCCGGCTGACACGGAAGTGTCCGAGATGCTGCGGCGGGCGGATAAGCCGGTATTCTACCTTGTCAACAAGGTTGACGGCGACCGGCAAGAGGCGGAGATCGGAGATTTCTTCGCGCTGGGGGTGGATACCGTCTTTCCCGTCTCCGCCGAACACAACCGCGGCATAGGCGACCTGATGGAGGCACTTCTTGCGGCGCTCCCACAGAGGGGGGCTTCCGGGGCGAATGACGAGGCGACAAAAATTGCTGTGGTAGGTCGACCGAATGTGGGGAAGTCGTCCCTTGTTAATCGCCTGCTCGGTTATGAGAGAGTGGTGGCGAATCCCACCCCCGGAACAACCAGGGATAGCGTAGACACCTATTTCAGCTGCAACAAAAAACAGTATATGCTCATCGATACGGCCGGGATAAGGCGCAAGGGGAAGACCACCGAGAAAATCGAAAAATACAGCGTGATGGACGCCCTGCGCGGCATTGAAAGGGCGGACGTGGTGCTGATCGTGATAGACGCAGCTCAAGGGGTGACTGAACAGGATGAGAAGATAGCCGGTTATGCCTACGAGGCGGGGCGCGCCTGCATATTTGTCGTCAACAAGTGGGATGCCTTGCATAAGGACAATTCCACCATAGGTAATTTCGTGGATAGTATCAGAACGGAATTCAAATACCTTCCATTCGCCCCAATTGTTTTCGTCTCGGCGCTTACCGGCCAGCGGATCGACAGGATAATGACCGAAGTTGATAATGTCATGTCCCAGTACACAAAGAGGGTGACCACTTCAGAGTTGAACCGTGTTTTCTCCGAAGCCGTTGAAAACCATCATGCTCCTTTGTTCCAAGGGAGGCGGGTTAAATTCTACTATGCCACCCAGGTGGGGACCAAGCCGCCGGTCTTCGTCATCTTTACCAACAGGCCGGAGGGGATCCATTTTTCCTATGAGCGTTACCTCGTCAACAGGTTTCGTGATGCTTTCGGCTTTACCGGCACGCCTCTCTCCCTTATCTTCAGAGGGCGGGAAGGTAACGGGAAGCGCCATTAAGATTAAATGCAAATTTCTTTACTTAGCTTCACTGATAGGTTATTATTATTGATCTTTTTTACATCTTTTCGATGGGTTAGAGTGTTGCAATATGAGTCTTGTGGGTAATTTGGAAGATCTGGGGCTTGGCGAGATAATACAGATAGTCAGTCTGAGCCGAAAATCGGGAATTCTCACTCTGCATAGCCGGAGGCGAGAGGGGAAGATCGTTTTTCGTCAGGGGCATGTGATTCGAGCCATGTCACCAGCCCACCTGGAGAGCCTGGGAGACCTTCTGGTTCAAAAACGTTTAATTAATCTTCCAATTTTTCGCCAGGCACTTTCCATTCAGGAATCGGATGATTTCAAGGAGAGCCTTGGAACTATCTTGGTCAATCGTTTTGATATTTCGGTCGAAACTATCGAAGAAGTGGTCCGCAACCAGATTGAAAATATTGTTTGTTCTTTTTTTGAATGGACAGAAGGAACTTTTGGCTTTGAATTGCTGGAAAATGTTGATCCCATGGGGTCAATCGAGACTGATCCCCTGCAATATTCGCTGGATCAGGGGATTAATCCCCAGTATCTCGCCTTGGAAGGCTCCCGGCTCATCGACGAAAAACGTCATCGCGCCAAGGAGAATGAAGATGGAGATGCATTCTCCGGTGAGAATCAATCTTCCGAAGAAAATGCGGATATTGCATTAAATTTGCAGGATACGCCGGAGCATCTTGAACTTCCGCATTCTGCCGCTGAAACGGAACAGAGACCAGTGCTGGTGCTGGTTGACGACAATGCAGCCATCCGGCAAATCATTGGCGATTCCATGCAAGAGAATGGTTATGAAGTGTTCCAGTGTGCCCGTATCGAAGAGTCCCTGCTGAAGCTTGGCGCTCTTAGTTTTGATGGCCGACGGCCGACGGCCCTGATTGACCTGATCATGCCAGAAATAGACGGCACCGGTATGCTGGGAGGGGTGGAACTGCTTGAGCTTATAAAAAAAAGTTTTCCGGATATTCCTATTCTGGTTATGACGGATTACCATAACAGCGAGGCTGAGAAGGAAGTGCGGCGAATGGGCTTACCACTCATCATGAAGCCGCGCAAGAACGAGATCGGGGATAGCTCATTATTGGAGATATTTATCGGCAAACTCCTGTCGGAACTCAATCAGGTAATATCCGGCGGAGGCAAGTTCGATTTTCCTGAAAATGTTAATCTGGGAGACGAGTTGCGCCTGGAGATGGGTGAAGAGCCCGCTCCGCCATCAGGTCCCGTGGTCCCAAGCACCGGAATCTCGCTTTTGAAAGGGATGCTTGAGGAGTTGCACGATCCTGCTTTGGGAGGTGGCATAACTCTGCTGGTGCTTCGGTTCGCATCCGAATTTATGAACCGTGCAGTTATATTCAGCGTTAAAAAAGAAGAAATAGTGGGGTTGGGGCAGTTCGGCATCAACGGCTTGGCTAATTCAATTGTAAGAAACATGCGGATACCCAAAGGAGAAAGTTCCCTTTTTACCCAGGTTATCGAGACCCAGACCCCCATTAAAAAACAGCCTGATGATAATTCGAGGATACGATATCTTCTCGGAAAGCTTGGTGGCGGCATACCGGCGGAAGTCTTTATCGGGCCGATAGTCAGCGAGGGCAAGGTGGTGGCCATGTTATACGGAGATAACCTTCCCGAAAAAAAACCTGTCGGGGATACGGATTCGCTGGAAATATTCCTTTCACAAGCGGGACTTGCCATGGAAAAGGCCCTTCTGCAAAGAAAACTCAAGGGTAAAAGCATGGAGGGGATGTGAAAAAAATACTGATTACTGAAGATTCGCCAACCATGCGTTCATTGCTGATCTCAACCATTGAGACCCTGGAAGGTTACGAGATCATCGAAGCGGCAAGCGGTTTCGAGGCCTTGCGGCTTTTGCCACGGGAAAAGGTGGAACTGATCATCACAGATATCAACATGCCCGACATAAACGGCCTGGAGCTTATCAGCTATATCAAAAATAATCCGCATTATCGGGAGATTCCTCTCTTCATAATTTCCACCGAAAGCAGTGAAAAAGATATGGAAAGGGGTCTGGCGCTCGGCGCGGATGAATACCTTATAAAACCGTTCAATCCGCTGACACTACATGATCTGATTAAAAGGTATATAGGATAATGAAATCCACTGGCTAGCGGCTAGCAACAGAGACTTTGATGACCAATGCCAACGACAATATAGGTAAAGCCGTAAAGGATTTTCTGGCCGAGGCGGAGGAGATCATCGACAGGCTGAGTCTTGATCTGGTCGGCCTCAGTGACTGTTCCGATACCGGGGAGTGTGACCCTGAAGTGGTTAACTCCATTTTTAGAGGCGCCCATTCTTTGAAAGGGCTTGCCGGCATGTTCGGATTCACCGATATTTCGGAGCTTGCGCACAATCTGGAAAATCTTCTTGACTCCCTGCGCCTTGGCAAAATCATACTAAACCAATCGGTATTAAGCGTGTTGTTCGATTCCGTGGATATTCTCGCAAATCTCGTACGCGATGCTGGATCGGACAACAATGAAGAACACAACATCACCTCGACAGTTGAGCGGATAAGTTCCTGTATCACAGCAGCCACCCCGGTGGAGTCGGAATCGCCCCTGGTGAAACTGGGCCTTTCCAAACAAGTGCTGAATACCTTGACCGAATATGAAGAACACAGGCTTCTGGAGAATATCAAAAAGAGGCGCTGCATTTATTCGGTCCGCGCTTCATTCAGCCTCGACACATTCGACCAGGAGCTTGCTGAACTTACTGAACTTCTGAAAAGCAAGGGCGAGGTCATCAGCACCCTGCCGAGCGCGGGAACAGGCATTGAGTTATCCATTGATTTTGAAATTCTCTACGGCTCGGACAAGGACCCTATCGAAATTGCCGCAATGGTGGCCCGTGAAAATGTTGCCATCACTCAACTGGGAAATACATCGATTGAGGAGGGCGTCGTTCAAGCCCCGGAAACGGATACGGGAACAACCTCGGAATTAGCTGCAGATTCCACCTTGTCCGCCAAAAGCTTCAGCCGGACAGTGAGGGTGGACATCGGCAAGCTCGACGAACTTATGAACATAGTGGGCGAACTGGTGCTTTCCCATTCCATGATTGCCGACCTTGCCGCACGAATTAGGCGGGACGGCTCCTCCATCCTTTCCGGTGAGCTGACCAAATCCGCAAAGGTCCTTGAACGAAAACTCACCGAACTGCAAAAAGGGGTCATGGACATCCGCATGATCCCGATCGGGCAACTCTTTGAGAAGATGTCGCGCATTGTCCGCAAGCTCTCCCGGGAACAGGGGAAAAAGGTGGAGTTGGAGCTTTTAGGCATCAACACCGAACTGGACAAGCTGATCATTGAAGATATCTCCGATCCGCTGATGCACCTTATCCGCAATGCCATTGACCATGGCATAGAGAGTCCCGAAGAACGTATCCGGGCCGGCAAGGACGAGAAGGGGACCATCCGGCTTTCTTCATATCAGAAGGGGAATCATGTAGTGATCGAAGTTGAGGATGACGGCCGGGGTATCGATCTCGCGAAAGTAAAGCGCAAGGCCCTGGAGAAAGGCCTCATCAATAGCCTTGAGGAAATATCGGACCGGGATGCCATGGATTTCATTTTTCTTCCCGGTTTTTCCACCACGGAAGAGATCAGCAATGTTTCAGGACGCGGGGTCGGCATGGATGTGGTGAAAAACAATATCGCCGCCGTTTCCGGTATGGTGGATATCGAAAGCCGTTACGGCTTCGGCAGCCTGGTGATCATTACCCTTCCCATCACCCTTGCGATTATAAAGGCGCTTATTATCACGTCCGTCGGAAGGACCTACGCGATTCCTATCACCTCGGTGCTGGAAACCATGATGATTGAGAGCGCGGATATTCTTACAGTGGAAAGGAAAGAAGTGATCCAACTGCGAGAAACAACCCTTCCGCTTTTACGTCTGGGGGATTTTTTCGGGATCGAGGGGATTCCGGACCAAAATAAAAGTTCCTACGTGGTCGTTGCGGGAGTGGCGGAGAAACGTCTTGGAATGTTGGTAGACGACCTGCTCGGCCAACAGGACATCGTTATAAAGTCTATGGGCGAAACATTCAAGAAATGTAAAGGCATTTCCGGCGCTGCCGATATGGGAGACCAGCGGACTATTCTAGTCCTCGATGCGGGGGGGATTATAAACGAAGCAACCAGGGGAAGCGCTTGAATTCGGCGACGGCGGGTTGCAAATCCCCAGCCCCTGGTCACGGGAGTTAAATGTACAAAGAGTTCTACGGCCTCAGAGAGAAACCGTTCAGCAAGACCCCTGATCCTCGCTTTCTCTATTTGAGCGCTGGACACAGGGAGGCACTGGCACGTCTGCAGTATGTGATTGAAGAACATGAACTGGCCCTGTTGACCGGCGACATTGGCTGCGGCAAAACCACCATCTCAAGAGCGTTAATGGATTCGATGGGGGATGCCTTCCATTTCTGTTTCATCTTTAATCCACGGTTGACCGCCCTTGAACTTCTGCGTGTCATAGCCAGAGACCTTACGGTGGCGACTCCTTCCATCGCAAAGGACGAGCTTTTAAAGGAGATTACCGATGCTCTTTACCGGTTCCATAATGAAAAGTGTTGTCCCGTCATTGTCATCGATGAAGCGCAGATGATTCCAACACGCGAAATTTTTGATGAAATTAGGCTTCTTACCAATTTCCAGCTGGACGATAAAAACCTGCTCTCCGTCATTATCATGGGACAGCCGGAACTTCGCAGGACCCTGGCCGAGCCCATCTATGAACCTTTTAGGCAGCGGATAGCCATCAATTACCATTTGTCCCCCCTCAATCTGGAGGAGACCCTGGAATATCTGGATTTCAGAATGGCAGTAGCCGGTGGAAGCGCCGGCCTCTTTTATCCTGATGCCGTGCAAAAGATTTATGAATATTCCGGAGGTGTGCCTCGGAAGATCAATGTGATAGCCACCAATGCGTTGCTTGAAGGATTTGGCAGGGATGCAGCCTGGATTGACGCTGATATTGTCGAAGAAATGGCCGATGAACTGAATATATGAACCCCAGCCTGAACCTGTTCATAGGTTTACCATGAATCTGTCAGAGATAAGGAAAAAGGCGCTGCAGGAGAAGAAAGGCGTTGTTGATCTTGCCCCATTCACTCCTTCCGGGAATGAACCGGTTAAAGCTGCGGCGCCTGTGAGTAAACCGGTGGCGCAGATGTCTGAGGCTATCATCGATATCGGAATTCAATCGGCCTCTCTCACTCCGTTAGAAGCGCTATCCTATCAGGAATTTGATCCCATGGCTGTTCTTTTGGCAGGCCGTGCGGCAGCTTACCCTGTTGATGGAACAGAGGCCACGGCCGATATCCTTTTCGAAGATAATGCCGAGGAATTTCAGGAATTACTCTGTTTCAGGGTGGCGACCGAGAAATATGCCGTTAATATAATGGAAATCAAGGAAATTATAAAACCGCGGGAGGTGACCGAAGTCCCGCGTGTTCCCGGTTTTGTCAAAGGGGTGCTTTCCCTGCGGGGGATAATCATTCCGGTTTTCAATATGCGAAAGAGACTCGGACATGGTGTTGAGCAGGATTCCGGCAGAGAACGTATAATAGTGGTGAACAAAGGGGAAGAATTCTGTGGCATTCTTGTGGATGAAGTGATTCAGGTGGCGAGGCTGGCAACAGCAGCCATTGAACCGCCGCCCGCTGTCCTTGAAGGAATTGACCGCGATTTTATTAACGGCATCGGTCGTTATAACGGTCAAATGCTAATTCTGCTCAATCTGCAAAATATCCTCGATATGGATTTGTCCTGATATTGGCTGCAAGTGGACCAGGTATGGGAAAAAACAGAATCCTCATTGTGGAAGATGAAGAAAGCTTATTAAAGCTGGAAAGTATCCTTCTTTCAGCTAAAGGATACATAGTGACGGGTGTAATGGATGGCAGGTCCGCCTTGAAAGAAATAATCGTCAACAAACCCGACCTTGTACTACTCGATATCATGTTACCTGAGATGGATGGTTATGAGGTGTGCAAGCTTATCAAGGATAATCCTGAAACAGCTGATATTCTCGTGGTCATTTTAACGGCCAGGAAAAGCAGCCATGATTATGACCGAGGCAGGGAGGTCTGTGCCGATGCTTTCATAACCAAGCCCTTCAAGTCGGCGCTGGTAATAGAAACAATAGAAGGTCTGCTCAACAGGGAGCAAAACGGGATTTGAATGGAAAGTGACATCCGTGAAATTCTGCTGACATGTTTTCGGCTTGGCGAAGATATATATGCAGTTGACATTATGCGGATAAAAGAAATAATCCGGCCGCAGAAGCTTGCCACGCTACCCAAGGCCCCTTCTTTTGTGGAAGGGGTCCTGAATTTGCGAGGCGCGGTGATTCCGGTTATTGATCTGCGCAAAAGGTTTGACATGCCCTCTCTGGAGATTGACCAGAGCAGGCGACTCCTTATTGTCATGTTAGCCGGACGCATGCTGGGGATTGCCGTGGATGAAGTCACCGAAGTCATAAGCGTTCGGGTTGCCGACATAAAACCCCCACCACAGGTTACTCAGAGTTTAAGCGCCGAATATCTGGTGGGGGTATGTCTGGTTCAGGACGATCTCATCATGCTGCTTAATCCCGACCGGCTTATGACGTTGCACGAAACGGATGAACTGGGCCAGATAGAGGGAATGAATGCGGAAGTGTCATAATATCGGGGAGAAGACGACTGTCGGTTTTTCAGATTTCACGGAGATGAAGAGGTTCCCATGCTGATCGTATGTCCGGGATGCAAGACAAAATTCAGCTTTGATGAGCAAAAGGTCGGAACCGACGGGATCAAACTGCGTTGCAGCAAATGCAACGCCATTTTTCGTGTGGTCAGGAAAAGTCCGCGACCGGTTGCAGCGACACAGTCCGCTGTTTCCTCTGCTTTTCAGCCCCCCAGAATAAAAGTGGTGGTGGCAAATGAAAGTCTTGCCTTTTGCAAGGCGGTTAAATCAGTGCTGGCTAATGAACCATTCGATGTATTCACATATAACGACGGCAAGGAAGCCTTTGATGCAATCATGGAGTTGAAACCCGACGTCATTCTGTTGGATGTCGCGCTTCCTTCCATGTATGGATTTGAAGTATGCGACGCAATCAAAAAAAACCCGGCCATATCTTCCGTTAAAGCAATTCTTATCGCTTCCATCTATGACAAAACCAGATACAAGAGGGCTCCGCTTTCTCTATACGGCGCCGATGATTACATAGAAAAACACCATATTCCCGATGCCTTGACGGCCATGATTTATCGT
>Ga0181533_1003072_pt1 | contig 18573 bp, 22 predicted proteins | sample PEATcosm2014_Bin_45_FD_119772 | JGI IMG/M metagenome (GOLD analysis project Ga0181533, IMG submission 119772) | Peatland microbial communities from MTU Mesocosm Facility, Houghton, MI, USA - PEATcosm2014_Bin11_60_metaG | ecosystem: Environmental > Terrestrial > Soil > Wetlands > Peat | place... | reverse complement strand
GGCTTGTGGTGATGGGCGAACCGTTCTTCGACAGCCAGCGGGACAGGATCGTGGCCCTCTCTGCACGATATTCGGTCGCTGCGATCTACACTTTTCGCGAATATGTCGTGGCCGGTGGGCTGATGAGTTACGGAGCCAGCCTGCCGGACTCGTATCGCAGGGCGGCCAATTATGTCGGGCGCATCCTCAACGGCGAAAAGCCGGCCGATCTGCCGGTTCAGCAGCCGACCAAGTTCGAGTTCGTGATCAATCTCAAGACCGCCAAGACGCTGGGCATTGACGTGCCCGCGAAGCTGGTCGCCATTACCGACGAGGTGATCGAATGAGACGCCGCGCGTTCATTGCGCTTCTCGGCGGCGTAGCAGCGTGGCCGCTCGCGGCGCGCGCAAAGGAGCGGGCAATGTCGGTGGCCGACCAGATTATCGGGTGAGACGCGCCCGGTCAGCCGAAATGGCGGAGCGCGGCGTCGAGCAACAGGCCTGCGAACAGGATCAGGCCGGCGTCGCGATCCGATTTGAACAGCATCAGGCAATTGTCGGGGTCGGCTATATCGAGGCGCACGATCTGCCAGCCGAGATGGGCTGCGAAGGCCGATAAGCCGAGCGCGAAGACAAGGCCGGCGCCGGCGACGTAGCCCGCGGCGCCGATCAGCGCGACGGCGATGCCGTAAAACAAAACCAGCATCGGCTTGGTGCGGGGGCCGAACAGCAGCGCGGTTGATTTGATGCCGATCAGCGCGTCGTCGTCGCGGTCCTGGTGGGCGTAAATCGTGTCGTAGCCGATCACCCAGGAGATCGATCCGGCATAGAGCAAGGCCGGCGCCAGATCGAGCCGGCCGAACACCGCCGGCCAGCCCATCAGCGCGCCCCAGGAAAACGCCAGCCCGAGCACGATCTGCGGCCAATAGGTGATCCGCTTCATGAACGGATAGATCGCGACGATCGCGAGCGAGGCGATGCCGAGGAATATGGTGAAACTGTTGAACGAGATCAGCACCGCGAAGCCGACCAGCGCCTGCAGGACGAGAAACGCCGCGGCTTGCGTGACGCTCGCTTGGCCGGATGGGATCGGGCGCGACCTTGTGCGTTCGACGCTGCCGTCGAGGTCGCGGTCGACGATATCGTTCCAGGTGCAGCCGGCGCCGCGCATGGCGAAAGCGCCGATGAAGAACAGCGCGATATGCCAAGGGCTGGGCGCCGCCGCATGCGAAGCCACCGCGGCGAGCGCCGATGACCACCAGCACGGCAGCAACAACAGCCAGGAGCCGATCGGTCGGTCGAGCCGCGACAGCCGCAGGTAAGGCCGCGACCAGGCGGGGGCAAGCGTGTCGACCCAATTGCCGGTTGCGTCCGCAACCGAGCCGGCTGCAGGCTTCATTGACGTAACCGCCTTATCGCGCCAGCGGATTGCCGGTGAGCGTGTCGAAAGTGCCGCCGCGTTTGGTACTGGTACTGGTATTGGTCGCCGAATCGAGCGCCGGCGTTTTGATGGCGTCGCTGAGCGACGGTGTCCGCGGGCGCGGCGCGTTCTCGCTGCAGGCCGCGGTGCGGAATTGCAGCGATTTTTCGTGGCCGGCCTTGGACGCCGTGATCACCTGATCGGGCACCCCGCACCAAGTCCTGTTCTGTATGAGGAATTTGACAACATTGGCTTCGGCCGCGACAAAATTGGTCATCAGCACGCAGATATCTTTGCGATCCGCTTTGGCCTTCATCGCCGCCTGGACGGCATCAGCCCGCTTTTTCGCCTCCGCGCTGATCTTTGGAAATTCCGCGCATTGCGCCTGCCCTTGCGCCGATGCGGGGCGAACGCCCGCGCCGGCAATGAGGAGCGTCGAGGCCAAGATCAAGGCCAATGCCAAGTCCAATGCCAAGTCCAATGCCAAGTCCAATGCCAAGTCCAATGCCAAGACAAAACCGCGCTTAATCATAGGTCCTTTCATAGGTCCTTTCCCCATGCGCCGGAACGGCGCCGTCGACTGTGCCCGAATTCGCGCCGGCATTAAAGACTCGCTGATTTCGGCGACATGGCGGCAGAGTCCTCTGCCTTGTCCCGGAAAAAGCAAGGGGTCGACGCTGGCGCGGCTCGCCGAACCGGATTAAAGGCAGGCCTGCTGCACCGGGCGCCGACCCGTCCTTTGAAGCGCATAACGCCATGTCCGGCTATGATTTTCGCTCTCCCCGGCTCTATGTGAGCGCATCGCTTGAAGCCGGCGCTGCGGTCGCGCTCGACCGCAGCCAAGCGCACTACCTGACCACGGTCTTGCGCCTGAAAGAGGGCGACCGGGTGCTTGTTTTCAACGGCCGCGACGGCGAGTGGAGCGCCACCATGGCTCCGGCCAAACGGGCAGCTACGCTCCATCTCGACGGCAAGACCCGGGAACAGACCGCGGCGTCGGACCTGCACTATCTGTTTGCCCCGCTCAAGGCGGCGCGGCTCGATTATATGGTGCAGAAGGCGGTGGAGATGGGGGCGTCGCGGCTACAGCCGGTGCTGACCCGGCACAGCCAGGTGGCGCGGATCAATCTCGACCGCATGCGCGCCAATGCCATCGAAGCCGCCGAGCAATGCGGTATTCTGGTAGTACCAGACATCGGCGAGCCGATCGCGCTTGCGCGGCTCCTCGCCGAGCGCGACGGCGGACGTTATCTGCTGTTCTGCGACGAAGACGCCGAAATCGCCGATCCCATAGCGGCGCTCGCGGCGGTGCCACAGGACGCACCTTTGGCCGTCCTGGTCGGGCCCGAAGGCGGCTTCGCCGCGGACGAGCGCGCGGCACTCCTCAAACTGCCCAATGTGGTGCGGCTGTCGCTCGGTCCGCGCATCCTGCGCGCGGATACGGCGGCGGTCGCAGCGCTGGCGCTGGTTCAGGCGGTGTTGGGCGATTGGCGGTAGTGCGTCGGCGTCATTCCGGGACGCCGCGAAGCGGCGGGCCCGGAATCCATACTCCCTGTTCAGGAAGTGAAATGTCGGCGGCTGGTTCTGCAACTCTAGTGGCTATGGATTCCGGCCTCGCGGCCTTCGGCTGCGCTCCGGAATGACGGCTCAGTGAATCCGGCCGGGACGATCGTAGCAAACGAAACCGACATAGTCGCCGTAAGTGCGATGGATGGACGTGACCTTGGCGAGCCGGCCCCAGCGCGCGCAATGGCTTTCGGCGATTTGTTGATAAATGCCCTCGACGGCGGGCGAGTAGGGGAAAATGCCGCCGGTATCGTTGCCGGTGACGCCGGGCCCGGGACCGGCAAAATTCGAACCCCAGGCCAAAGCACCGGCGGTGCTTGCCAATACCAAACCAAGCGCAATCAATAACTTTCGACGCATCGCCCGGGGCCTCCCGCCTGATCTGCCGCGGCCGAGATTAAAGGCTCGTGCCGACAATTGAAAGCGGTCCCGGGAGCGGTCCCGGCAGCGCGCGTTGGCTATCGCGGCGCGGACTGCTTCACAACATCGAATAGGCGGTCGCGACCATGCCGACCGGCCGCTTGTCCGCGGCATGCAGCAGCATGACCCGGCCGAAACTGGTGTTGCGGCCGATCCGCACCACGCGGGCGTCGGCGATCACGTCGAAATTCACCGGTCGCAGAAAGTGCGTGGTCTGGTCGATCGTGCTCATCGGCCGGTAGCCATTCCATGCGGCGGAGCAGGCAATGACCATGGCGGTGTCGGCCAGCGCCATCAGCGCCTGGCTGCAAACCACCGCGCCGTCCGAGCAAATTTTCTTGGAAAACGGCAGCCGCACTATGGCGCCAGGCTGCCAGTCCGGCAGCGCTCCCGGCGGCCGCGCGGCTTCCACGCTTTCCACCAAAAGCGCCAAGTCTTGCACCCAAGGCGCAAAAACCTCGGTCATCAGGCGTCCCGCCGCCTGAAGACCAAATGATGCTTGCGGCGTCAGAAGCCGGTGCACCTCCCCCATCGCCAATCTCCCCCGATCTTTCCCCAAAAGTCCGCCGCTATTTCTTGCTGGATCATTTGAGACGCCTTGGGTCACGGTTTGGACCGCAATGAGTCACGAGGGCGCGGCAGCCGCGCGGCTTTCTCCAGCAACGCACGCAGACGCCACGAATCAGGTAACAACACCAACCAGTGGTAACACAACGCAAGCCGCGCGCGACTTGTCTTGGCGATAGAATAACGGTGAAAAATCGACTTGAGGCGGGCAGGGCTTCTCGTCACGCCGCAGGCCGGCGCGGTTGGGGTGACCTGCCGTTCCGCCGTCCTTAGCGGTCGTTGCGTCGGGACCCTTGACCAAGCTCCGCCGGCACGGCACCGTTGCGCGGTTTAGCGGGAAAGGGGTCTGGGCCATGTCCGGGAACGTGATCCGACGGATTGCCGGTATCGTGCTGACACTTGCGCTCGGCGTCCTCGCGTTCCAGCCGGCGCGGGCGGCAAGTTGGCTGGAAAAGAATTTCTATCTGTCCGGTCCGCGTTATGACCGCGCCCTTCCGACCTGCGACTATCCCGGGGCGCTCGACCGGATCATCGCCAATTTCCGCACCAAGGAATTCGGCTTCTGGAATTCCGGATTGCGCATCGTCGGGGTCGAGGATATCCGTGAAATCGACACCATGCCGTGGGCGGCGCAATCGATTCCGCGACGCTTCTGCAGCGGCACTGCCGTCATCAATGACGGCGCCAAACATCCGATCTATTATTCGATTGCCGAAGACACTGGCATGGTCGGCATGGATTTCGGCGTCAATTTCTGCGTCGCCGGCCTCGATCGCAATTGGGCCTATAGTCCAGCTTGCCGCGCGGCGCGGCCCTGATCCTCACTCGCGTCCGATCTCAGAGCATGATCTGGAAAAGGCTGCCCCCGGACTTGATCCGGGGGTGGAACCCGGTTTTCTGAAAAGATCATGCTCAACCAAAATGTGAGAACCCGGTTCTGATTCTATCAGAACGAATAGGGCTCTAGTCGCGTAACGCCCGCAGCACGCAGTCGCGTAGCCGGTTCTGGTCGCGGGCGCCACGCTGGGCGAATTCGATGACGGTGCGGGCAACCCTGTCGATGTCGGGATGGTCGCGCTCGTCCAACCCGAGCGTCCGGCACACCTCCGCGTGAGCCCATGTCATGGTCGAGATCGCCTCGGGCTCGAACGCCGCGTTCCGGAACAGGGGGTAAACGGTCATTGGCTCGCTCTCCCGGTGACCCGGCAGCACAGATCGCCGTAAAAATTCAATTATGCGCGGCAGGGCACGGTTTCCAGGCCGGTGCCGAAGAACTTGACGAAGCCCCGGTTCGGTTATCCCAATAAGCGGCAGCGGCCTATGATGCTCGGGGCATATGATGTTTATGCCGTTCGACGTTCACAAAGGCCGCGGCGGCGGAGCAAACGACGGTTGGGGGCGTGAAGCTATGACCATGGGCAAATTTGTAAGCCGAGCGGCGGCGCTGCTCTGCCTGCTCGCCCCGGTGGCGGGTTTGGCGCAGGACGGCGGGCGCAATCAGCCCGGCCAATTCGATTTTTACGTACTGTCGCTGTCGTGGTCGCCGTCGTTCTGCGCCGAAGCGGCCGAGCGCCACCACGACCGTTCGGCGGGACGGCAATGCGGGGCGCGGCCGTTTTCCTTTGTCGTTCACGGATTGTGGCCGCAATACGAAAAGGGCTTTCCGGAAAACTGTCAGGAGCCGGCGCCGTGGCTCGAGCCCGGCATCATCCGTTCGATGCTGCCACTGATGCCGGCGCCGCATTTGATCATCAACGAATGGAGGAAACACGGCACCTGTTCCGGGCTTTTGCCGCAGGCTTTTTTCGACACCGTCACCAAGGCCAAGGCGGCGGTGAAAATTCCGCCCGAATATGGCGGCCTGGACAAGCCGCTCGACGTTGCGCCGGGGGCGGTTGCGGACGCCTTCGTCAAGGCCAATCCCGGACTGTCGCCAGCCGGAATCGCCATCGAATGCGACAATAGAAGGCTCACCGAAGTCCGCATCTGTTTGAGCAAGGATCTGAAATTCCGCGAGTGTGCGGATGTCGCCAAGCGCAGTTGCCGGCGCGATCATGTGGTCATGCCGCCGGTGCGGCGCCGATATATGATGGGAATCTAAGGGAGCGCGGTCCATTTCGCCGTCTGCAACCGTGACACCCTGGCGCGGCGGGCTTTCGGTAACCGAATGAACTATCAGCACGCCTTCCATGCCGGCAATTTCGCCGACGTGCACAAGCATGTCGTGCTCACCCGCATCCTCGAATATTTGCGGCAGAAGCCCGCGGCGTTCCGGGTCGTCGACAGCCATGCCGGCGCCGGCCGCTATGACCTTCTCGGACCGGAGGCGAAGCGTTCGCCCGAATGGCGCAACGGCATCGAACGCCTTTGCGCTGCGTCGCGTCTCGCCGCGCATCACGACCGCGTGCAAGCGCTGCTCAAGCCCTATCTCGATATCGTCATGGCCCTCAACCCGGACGGCAATTTGCGCCTCTATCCCGGATCGCCGCTGGTGGTCAAAGCGCTGCTGCGGCCGCAGGATCGTCTTATCGCCTGCGAGATCGAGCCGCATGCGGCCCATTCCCTCAAGGCCGCGCTGCGTGGCGAGCCCCGCGCCAAGGTGCTGACGATCGACGGCTGGATGGCGCTCAATGCCAATGTCCCGCCGAAGGAGCGCCGCGGCCTCGTCCTGGTCGATCCGCCGTTCGAGGATGCGGGCGATTTCATGCGCCTCTCGGCCGCTCTTGCCGAGGCGCACCGCAAATGGCCGACCGGCATCTACATGCTGTGGTACCCGATCAAGGAGCGCGACGCCCCCGACGCGCTGGCGCGGCGGCTGCGCCGGCTGGCCGTCGCGAAAGTGTTGCGTAGCGAGATCGCACTCGGGCCGGCGCGGGCGGCAAGCGGGTTGGTTGGTAGCGGTGTCATCGTGGTCAATCCGCCTTACACTTTGGCGGAAGAGCTGCGGGCCTTGCAGCCTGCAATTGGTCGAATGCTTTCGGCCACCGCCGCTTGTCGGCTCGACTGGCTGACACCGGAATAACGCGCAAGGCAGGAGCCCATGGCGTGTCCGTCTCCGAGCGATGGGAAAATGCCGGGCCGGTCGGGGAAATGCTTTGTTGCCACTTTTCCACACGTGCAAATTGGTCTATTTGATTAATGCTGGCTTAGACGTTCCGTCTCCTGTGGGGGCCGGCGGAGTGACTGAGGCCGTCCTTGGCTCAAGTTCTTTGCCCGTGTGGATGTTCGGCCTGGCCGTCGCGCCGTGGGGGTGGCGGCGAACGAACTACGGGGGAAGGAGTCATTCGATGGCAATGACCGGTACGGTCAAATTCTTCAACGGCGAGCGCGGCTACGGCTTCATCAAGCCCGACGACGGTGGCCGCGATGTGTTCGTGCACATTACCGCCGTCGAGCGAGCCGGACTGAAGTCGCTCGTTGAGGGGCAACGCATCAGTTTCGACGTCGAGCCCGACAAGAAGGGCAAGGGGCCGAAAGCGGTCAACCTCGTCGTCACCACCTAGGACGACGGCCCCCTTCCCACCCTGCCCCGCACGCGGGGGAGGGTAGGGAGGGGGCGAGCGCGGCGAGCGGTTTGCCAGTGAGCGGCAGCGCTGCCGCTCGCGCCGGCAGTGTTTTGCCGGTTAAGCTGCTTTGCCGGTTAAGTTTCAGTGCAAACATCGGATTATGGTGTCGCGATGATGATCTTACGTTCGTCGCCGCCCTCGCCGTTCGGGCGCAAGGTGCGGATCGCCGTTTCGCTTCTGGGTCTCGACGCCGAGGTGCGGGTGGAGCAGGCCGATCCCACCGACGCAGCCGACAGCGTGCGGCAGCAAAATCCACTCGGCAAAATTCCGGTGCTGATCGCCGAGGACGGCACCGCCTATTACGATTCCCGTGTCATCCTCGACTATCTCGACGACCGCTCAGGTGGCGGCAAGATCGTGCCGCGCGACCGCGCGCCGCGGTTTGCCGCGTTGCGCTTGCAGGCGTTGTGCGACGGCATCCTCGATGCTTCGATCCTCACCGTCTACGAAGCGCGTTGGCGCAAGCCGGAAACGCACGACCAGAAATGGCTCGACCATCAGGCCGGCAAAGTGACGCGCGGGCTCGCCGCGCTCGAAGCCGCCCCGCCTGCGCTCGACAGCGCGCCCGACGCGCTGCCGCATGTCGGCCAGATCGCGCTCGCTTGCGCGCTCGGCTACCGGGACCTGCGTTTCGGCGGCGGTTGGCGCGCCGATCACCCGCGGCTCGTCGCCTGGCTCGACGGTTTTGCCGCGCGGGTGCCGGCCTACGCCGCGACCACGGTGACGGCGTGATGAAGTCTGCGGCGCGCGCCGCCTCGCGGCGGCGCGCGGTACGCGGCGGTCAAATCACCGGATTCCACGGCGCCGGCACCAGGCGATACTTCGCGCCGTCCTTCTCGACATAGCCCAATGACGGGAACTGGAAGTGGAAGCCGACGACCAGGGCCTTTTCGGCCGAGGCCATGTCGTAGAATTTATGCCGGGTCTGGGCCGCCATATCGGGGTCGACGTCGTAGACCACGTGCCAATCCGGATTGCGCAGGAAAAACTCCGGAATGTTGGTGACATCCGACTGGATCAGGACCTTGGAAGAGCCCGAGGCCACCACGAAAGACGTATGTCCCGGCGTATGGCCGGGCGTCTCCACCGCGGTGATGCCGGGCGCCACCTCCTTGCCCCAGTCGTATTTTGTCACCTTGTTTTCGATGCCGGCATAGATCTTCTGCACGTTGGCGAAATAATCCTTCATCATCTGGTTGGTTTGCGCCTTCGCCGCGTTTTCCGGGCTCATCCAGAACGCCCAGTCGAGCGCAGGCACCATGATCTCGGCGTTGGGGAATGCCAGCGAATTGTCGGCCGAGCGGATGCCGTTGGTGTGGTCGGGATGCAGGTGCGACATCAGCACGATGTCGACGGATTTGGGGTCGACGCCGGCCGCGTTCAGCGTGGAGACGGTGCGGCCGACCACGCCCTTGCTCTGCTCGAAGAAGGCGCCGCCCAGCCCGCAATCGATCAACACCAGTTTCGAGCCGGTATTGATGAGCTGCGGATTGAACGGCACCGTGACCATGCCTTTCGGCATATAGGCCGCCTCGGCCGCGGCTTCGGCTTCGGCTTTCGGCACATTGCGCACGAAGCTGTCGGGCAGCGGAAACGAGCGCGCGCCGTCGCTGATCGAGGTGCACTCGTAGCTGCCGACCTTGTAGCGGTAGAAGCTCGGCGCCTGGGTGCCGGTCGGCGGCGCCGCCGCCCGGCCGGCGACGGGCGCCAGTGCGGTCGCGGCGCCGGCGGCAAAGGTGCCGGCGAGAAGGCTGCGTCTGGTGAGTTTCGTCATGTGTTTCCTCCGTTGCGTTACATTCTTATGTTTTATGTGCGGATCTCGAGTTGGAGCGCCGATGCCGGGCCGTCACGGTTCGCCGGGCTTGAACGGCGGTTCCTTGTCGGCCGGCACGCTTTCTTCGCCCATTGCCAGGATCATCGCCACCGTGATGTAGGTTCCGGCGACGGCCGTCAGATCGACCACCTGTTGCTCGCCCAGCAGCGCTTTGGCGCGATTGAAAGTGTCGTCGGACACGGCATGCTTCGTCGTGAGTTCGGTGACGAAGTCGTATACGATCGTCTCCTCCGGCGGCATAGCGGACGGCCGCTTATTGGCCTTGAGATCGGCGACGATCTCGGGCGCGAGCCCGGCTTTGACCGCGAGCGGCGCGTGCGCGAACCATTCCACCTGGGAACGCCACTGCCGGCCGATGATGAGGATGGCGAATTCGTTGAGCTTGGTCGGCACCGAGGTCTGCCAGCGCAGATAATAAAGCAGATCGAACATTTTCTGCCCGAATACCGGGCTGCGCAGCATCGGATTATAGGGACCGCCGAGCCCGACGCTCGACACCTTCATGATCTGCTCGCCGAGCGGTTTCTGCTTGTCGTTCAACTGGTCCATCGTGAGCTGCGGAAAGCGCGGCTCATTGCCGACCGCGGCGGGCGTCGTCATCGCGCCGCAAAGCCAGCCGCCGGCCAGTGCAAATATCAACAATCCGCCCAAGGTTGTGCGTTTCATGCGTCGCCTCCAGTGTCTCGCCTTTTTTGCATCGGCGAAGGACTTATTAGGCGAAATTGTATCTGAGCCGGCGAGGTTGCGCCAAGTGGCTTGGGGAAAAATCTTTTCGCCGAGAACCGCCGCGCGAAATCGCATCGGCGCGGCGGGCAGACACGATCGGCGAAATGCCGTAGGCTCGGCCCGCTTAGCGCGGAATGAAGAAAAGGGGAGAGAACATGCCGACCCAGAGCAAAAATCCGGAGACCGTTGTCTTGCACGGCGGAAGTTACCGGGCCGATCCCACGACCACGGCGGTGGCGGTGCCGATCTATCAGACCACGTCCTACCAATTCCATTCGACCGAACACGCCGCCAATTTGTTCGCGCTCAAGGAATTGGGCAACATCTACACACGGATCATGAATCCGACCCAAGCGGTGCTCGAGGAGCGCGTCGCCGCTCTCGAAGGCGGGGTTGCCGCGCTCGGGCTTTCCTCGGGACAGGCCGCCTCTTTGTTCGCCGTGCAGAACATCTGCCACGCCGGCGATAATTTCGTCTCTTCGACGGATATCTACGGCGGCACCTGGAATCTGTTCCAGAACACCATGAGCACCATGGGCATCGAGTGCCGCTTCGTCGATCCGGCCGATCCGGAGAATTTCCGCCGCGCCACTGACGCGAAAACGCGCTGCTATTACGGCGAGACGCTGCCGAATCCGAAACTCGCGGTGTTCCCCATCGCCGAGGTCGCCAAGATCGGTCGCGAGCTCGGCGTGCCGCTGATCATGGACAATACCGCCTGTCCGGTGCTGTGCAAGCCGATCGCCCATGGCGCCGCCGTAACCATGCACTCGACGACGAAATATATCGGCGGCCACGGCACGTCGATCGGCGGCGTTCTCGTCGACGGCGGCAACTTCGATTGGGAAAAGCACGCCGACCGCTTCCCGATGTTGAACAAGCCCGATCCGAGCTATCACGGCGCGATCTGGACGCAAGCGGTCAAGCCGCTCGGGCCGATCGCCTATATCATCAAGGCGCGGGTGACGCTGTTGCGCGACATCGGCGCGGCCATGTCGCCGTTCAACGCCTTCATGTTCATCCAGGGACTGGAAACGGTGGTGCTGCGCATGCGCCAGCACTGCGCCAATGCGGTCGCCGTCGCCAATCATTTGGCGAGGCACCCGAAGGTGAGCGCCGTGATTTTCCCCGGCCTGATGAGCGGCGAAACCAAACGCCGCGCCGATGCCTATCTCAAAGGCGGCTACGGCGGACTGGTCGGCTTCGAGCTCGAGGGCGGTCGCGATGCCGGGCGCAAATTCATCGACAGTCTGAAAATGTTCTATCACGTCGCCAACATCGGCGATGCGCGTTCGCTCGCGATCCATCCGGCAAGCACCACGCATTCGCAGCTCACGCCGGAGGAGCAACTCAGAACCGGCGTGACGGAAGGCTATGTGCGGCTGTCGGTCGGCATCGAGCACATCGACGACATCATCGCCGATCTCGATCAGGCGCTCGCGGCCGCGTAACATTACGGTGTCCGAAATCGGCGCGTCCGCGCGCCTGCCCTCTCCCGCAAGGGGCGAGGGCACAACGACGACGCAGCGGCTCGAGCCAGATAGCGGTGGCTTGGGCGCGGCTCTTTTGCCGCACTGAAAATAGCCGTCGCTGCCATTCGGCGGCGACCGGAGGCGGCTTGCGCATGCCGCCGCGGCCCCGCGTAAAATCTTGATCCAGATCAAATCCGGCGCACCATACGAAAGAACTTTGCTTCATCGCCGGCTCGACGATCGGGATTGATCCGTATCAATGTCGCCTTGCGCCGCCGGGCTGATAGCTGACAGGATTTTCAGCCTGTAAAAGAGAACAGCGATGGCTAGCTCACCGAAGGTGGACGCCGCTTCGGCGACCGAATTCCCGCGCGGCGTGGCGCTCTTGCGCGAGCCGTTGCTCAACAAGGGGACCGCGTTTTCCGAGCATGAGCGTGACGTGCTCGGCTTGCGCGGACTGTTGCCGGCACATGTGCTGTCGCAGGACGAGCAGGCGGTCCGCGTCCTGGCGAATTTGCGCCGGCTGCCCGACGACCTCGACAAATACGTCGCGCTCAACGCCTTGCACGATCGCAACGAGCAGCTTTTCTTCCGCGTGGTGTGCGACAATATCGACGAGATTCAGCCGCTGATCTACACGCCCACGGTCGGTCTCGCCTGCCAGAAATTCGGCGACATTTTCCAACGGCCGCGCGGCCTGTTCATCAGCGCCGCCGATCACGGGCGGATCGCGGAATTGCTGGCCAATTGGCCGCATCCGGCCAAGCTCATCGTGGTGTCCGACGGCGAGCGCATCTTGGGGCTGGGCGATCTCGGCGCCAACGGCATGGGCATTCCCGTCGGCAAGCTCTCGCTCTATTCCGCCTGCGCCGGCGTGCATCCGAAACTATGCCTTCCCGTGATCCTCGATGTCGGCACCAACAATGCGGAGCTGTTGCAGGATCCGTTCTATGTCGGCTTGCGCCGCCGCCGGCTGCGCGGGGTCGAATACGACGAGCTGGTGGACGAGTTCATAACCGAGGCGCGCAAGGCCTTTCCCGGGGTTCTGATCCAGTTCGAGGACTTCGCCAATCACAATGCGTTTCACCTGTTGCGCAAATATCGCGAGCGGCTCTGCGTCTTCAACGACGATATCCAGGGCACCGCCGCGGTGGCGCTGGCCGGCCTGTTCACGGCTTTGCGCGTGACCGGCGGCAAGCTTACCGACCAGACCGTGCTGTTCCTCGGTGCCGGGGAGGCCGCGACCGGGATTGCCGACCTCGTCGTGTCCGCCATGGTTGCGCAAGGCTGTTCCGAGGCCGAGGCGCGGCGGCGCAATTGGCTCGTGGATTCGCGCGGCCTCGTGGTGAAGAGCCGCACCGATCTCGCCGAGCAGAAGCTTCCCTATGCGCACGAGCACGCTCCGGTCGGCGATTTTCTCACCGCGATCCGCACGCTCGAGCCCACCGCGATCATCGGCGTCGCCGCGGTCGGCGGCGCGTTCTCCGACGAAGTGTTGCAGACCATGGCCGAGCTCAATGCCCGGCCGATCGTGTTCGCGCTCTCCAACCCCACGTCAAAGGCGGAATGCACCGCCGAGGAGGCCTACCGCTACACCGCGGGGCGCGCGCTGTTCGCCTGCGGCAGCCCGTTCGACCCGGTGAAACTCGACGGCCGCACTTTCGTACCGCGCCAGGGCAACAACTCCTACATCTTCCCGGGCGTCGGGCTGGGCGCCATCGCCAGCGGCGCACGCCTCATCACCGACGAGATGTTCATGAGCGCCGCCTTGACGCTTGCCAAGCTGGTGCCGCAGTCGGACCTCGACCAGGGCAGCCTCTTTCCGGCGCTGCCGCGGATCCGCGAGGTTTCCGCGCACATCGCAGCCGCTGTCGCCGAGGTCGCCTACCAGCGCGGCCTGGCCACCGGCGATGCGCCGAACGACCTCAGGACGCATGTGCAGTCGCACATGTACGATCCGGCCTACCGCGCCTATGTCTGACGCGGTCGGATCGGAACGCGGTTTCTGCTGACGCTCAAACAAAAACCCCGGGGCGCGAACCCCGGGGCTTTTGACGCCGCTCCCTATTGCAACATTTTAGAACCTGTAGTTCACCCCGGCGCGGAGAACGTTGGTGTGGAATGAGACGTTGTCGGTGGCGAGACCGGAACCGCAGTTCAGGCCGCAATTGAAGCTGCCGAGACTGACGTAGAGATACTCGACCTTGGCGGTCCAATTGTTGACGAGTGCCGCCTCCAGTCCGCCGCCGACGGTCCAGCCGGCCTTGTCGGTGCTGGCCGTGGAGAAGCCCGGTGTCGCGGCGCGGATGTCGCCGAACGCCGCGCCGGCCGTGACATAGGGCAGGAAGCGATCGGCCGCATAGCCGAGCCGGCCGCGCACGGTCGAGAGCCAGGTGTCGCTCGTCTTACAGCCGAGCGGGCAACTCGTCGTGGTGCTGCCGTTGATGTCCGCCCAGTCGATGTCGCCTTCGAGACCCGCGACGGCCTGGCCGAACTGCCAATTGTAGCCGACGGTGCCGCCGACCAGCCCGCCGCTGATACTGCGGCTGCCGGTGCGGTCCCAGGTCGAATTGCCGAGCGCGCCGCCGCCGTTGATGCCGAGATAGAAGCCGGTCCAGTTATAGACCGGGGCGACGACCGGAACCTTCGGGTAATAGGCCGGCGGTGGAGGGCGCGCCATGTCGGCCGCTGCGGCTGCTCCCGAGAGCGCCAAGACACCAATGAACGCAACGCATAAACGCTTCATGTCGGACCTCCTGGGCGCGTGACGTCATTACGCGCGAGTTGGTCACTATAGTATTAGTTGTTTACTTTTCCGCTAGTGTAGAAAAGCCACAGGCCGTTTAGAATTTGTGCCTGTATTGTGGCGAGATTCTTCTTCAGGTGCCTTTGTTGTTATTAATTAAGTCTTAATATTGGCGCGGTGAGCATGGGTATTTTGTTCCGCCAACACAATTATACTACAAGTCGCGGAATAGCGGCGCGCGGCTTAGAAGCGATAATTGACGCCGAGCCGCACCAGATTGGCGGCGAGGCCATTATCGGCATGGGTGACCGAGTAGCTGCGGTCGGCGAAATCGAGGTAGAGCCACTCCGCCTTGGCCGACCAATGCGGCGTGAAGCCGATCTCGGCGCCGCCGCCTGCGGTCCAGCCGAAACTGGCGTGGCTTTCCGACAGGTTGCCCGCCGTGTCGGCGGTCAGCTCGCCATAGGCGACGCCGGCGGTGCCGTAGATCAGCACATTGCCGACGGCGACGCCGGCGCGGCCGCGCAGCGTGCCGAACCAGGGATTGGAGAATTGCCACGGCGCGAACGTGTCGTTGGCCCCGGACAGGTCGAAATCCGCCTCCACGCCGTAAACGAAATTGCCGTGCTGCCAGTTGAACCCGCCGTCGATGCCGCCGGCCGCGCCGGACGGGTGGGTAGGATTATTGGCGATGGTACCCCTTTCGTAACCCAAAGTGCCGCCGATATAGGGACCGACCCAGCTATAGCCCGCGGTCGCGGGCTCGGGCGCCGAGTAGTAGTACGCCGGCAGATCGGCGGCGGCCGCTGCGCCGCACGCCGCGAGCGAAGCAACTGCGCCAAAGAAAGCTGCGCCGCGGAAAGTCGAACTGCGTGTTGTTGTCATTTTGGCCTCCTCAACTGGATCGGGCGAAACGAGCGACGATTGCGGCAAGCACGGAATGCCTCGGCTGCGCCAAAGAACGCGCCGAAGGCTTCTCTCTGATCGATGGAATTTATCGCGATGTTTAAGTTAAGCGCTGCTGAATCGCGCGGCATTTCCAAGTTGATAGGGTTAAGAAACTCTATATCTGTGCGTTAGCCATGAACGCTCCGAAGCCCGAGATCGCGCCCGAGATCGAAGTCGTCGAGGAAGACGACGAGCAAGCCTTGCCGCTGCCCGATGCGGCCGAGACGGCGACGCTTGCCTTCGACGAGGACCAGGGTTCGCTTGCCGCCGGCCGCGCGGCCATCATCCATTGCGCCAGGCTTGCGCCGTCGCGGCCGGGTGTCTACCGCATGATCGATGCGCGCGGCGACGTGCTCTATGTCGGCAAGGCCAAGAACGTCAAAAAACGCGTCCAGGCCTATGCCCGTCCGACCGGCCTCGACACCCGCATCGAGCGCATGATCGCTCAGACCCGCACGCTCGAATTCGTCGTCACCCGCAGCGAAACCGAAGCGCTCTTGCTCGAGGCCAATCTGATCAAGCGGCTGCGCCCCCGCTTCAATGTCGTGCTACGCGACGATAAGTCGTTTCCCTATATCCTGATTACGTCGGACCACTGGGCGCCGCAAATCCTCAAGCATCGCGGTGCGCGCACGCGGCACGGGCATTATTACGGGCCGTTCGCTTCGGTATGGGCGGTCAACCGCACCGTCAACGCACTGCAGCGCGCGTTCCTGTTGCGCTCGTGCAGCGATGCGTTCTTCGACGGCCGCACGCGGCCGTGCCTGTTGCATCAGATCAAGCGCTGCTCGGCGCCGTGCACCAAGGAGATCGATTTTCGCGATTATTCGGCGCTGGTGCGCGAAGCCAACGACTTCCTGTCCGGCCGCAGCAAGCGGGTGAAGGACGAACTGGCCGAGGAAATGGAGAGGGCCTCGGCGGCGCTCGATTTCGAGCGGGCCGCGATCTACCGCGACCGCTTGGCGGCGCTGTCGGCGATCCAGTCGCATCAGGGCGTCAATCCGCGCGGCGTCGAGGAGGCGGACGTCTTCGCGTTGCACCAGCAGGGCGGGTTTTGCTGCGTCGAAGTGTTCTTTTTCCGCACCGGGCAGAACTGGGGCAACCGGGCCTATTTTCCGAAAGCGGATCGCTCGCTCGCGGCGGACGAAATCCTGTCCGCGTTCCTGGCTCAGTTTTACGACGACAAGCCGGCGCCGCGCCTCATTCTGATTTCGCACCCGATCGCCGACCGCGCGTTGCTCGCGCAAGCGCTGTCGACCAAAAGCGGCCACAAGATCGAGGTCACGGTGCCGCAGCGCGGCGAGAAAAAGGATTTGATCGAGCACGCGCTCGCCAATGCGCGCGAGGCGCTCGGCAGGAAGCTTGCGGAAACCTCGTCGCAGGAGAAATTGCTGCGGCAGCTCGCCGAAACCTTCGGCTTGGCGCAAGCGCCGCGCCGTATCGAAGTGTACGACAACAGCCACATCCAGGGTTCCAACGCGGTCGGCGCCATGATCGTGGCCGGGCCGGAAGGCTTTCGCAAAAGCCAATACCGCAAATTCAACATCCGCTCGGCCGATCTCACCCCGGGCGACGATTTCGCCATGATGCGCGAGGTCTTGGAGCGCCGCTTCAAGCGGCTGCTCGCCGAGGCGCCGAGAACCTTGCCCACTCCCGTTCCGGCTGAAAGCTCGGCTGTCGCGGCGGAGTGCGAACCCTCGACCGCCCTCGCTGCGCTTGGGCGGCCGTTCCCGGAGCGGGAGAGGGAAGGGGAGGATATCGACTCCCCCTGGCCGGATCTCGTCCTCATCGACGGCGGCCAGGGCCAGCTCACGGCTTCGCGCGAAGTGCTCGGCCGTCTTGGCGTCGAAGTTCCGCTCATCGCCATCGCCAAGGGGCCGGATCGCGACGCCGGCCGCGAAACCTTTTTTCTTCCCGGCCGCGAGGCGTTCAAACTGCCGCCGCGCGATCCGGTGCTGTATTTCGTCGAGCGGCTGCGCGACGAGGCGCACCGCTTTGCTATCGGCTCGCACCGGGCGCGACGCAGCCGCGATCTGCGCGACGCCGGCCTGCAGGAGATTCCAGGCATCGGGCCGGCCCGCAAGCGCGCGTTGCTCCATCATTTCGGCACGCTAAAGGCGATCGAGCGGGCCGCGGTCACCGATCTGATGCAAGTCGATGGTATCAGTGCCGAAACCGCGCAGCGGATCTATGCGTTCTTCCATGATGGGGCGGCATAGCGGGGGTGGCGAGAGCTTCGCAATGACGACAGTCGAATTTGCGACACCCGCGTCGACCGCGTGCGCCGAGAAACAGTCATGCGGGACGGGGCCCTGTCGGTTGTCAGGCGGCGGCGCTATGGTGATGCCATGAACGCGTCGACCACGACCAGGCCGGTACCGCTGCGCGCGCATCCGCTCGCGCTGCCCAATATCCTGACCTATGGCCGGATCGTGGCGGTGCCGGTCGTGGTCGGCGGCCTGTTCTGGCAAAATATCCTGCACGGTCCGTTGTGGCTGCGCTGGGTGGCGCTCGCCGTCTTCATCGCAGCCGGCGTCTCCGACTTTCTCGACGGCTATTTCGCCCGCATCTGGGCGCAGCAATCCTCGCTCGGCCGCATGCTCGATCCGATCGCCGACAAGCTTCTGGTCGCGTCCTGCCTGTTGATGCTCGGCGCCGAGAAGACCATCCACGGCTGGTCGTTGCTCGCGGCGGTGGTGATCCTGTGCCGCGAAATCCTGGTCTCGGGCCTGCGCGAATATCTCGCGGAGCTTAGGGTCAGCGTTCCGGTGACCCGGCTCGCCAAATGGAAGACCACGCTGCAGCTTGTCGCCGTCGGCTTTCTGATCTGCGGCGAGGCCGGCGACGAAATCGTGCCGGTGGTCACGCAGACCGGCATCGCGCTGCTCTGGTTGTCCGCTTTGCTGACGCTTTACACCGGCTGGGATTATCTGCGGGCCGGCTTGCATCATCTGACCAAGGAGGATGCGTGAAGCTGCGCTACTTCGCCTGGGTCCGCGAGCGGATCGGCAAGGCGGAAGAGGACATCGAGCCGCCGCAGGCCATTGTGACCGTCGGCGAGCTTGTCGCTTGGCTCGCCGGGCGGGGCGAAGGCTATGCTTATGCCTTCGAAAATCCCAAAGTGATCCGCGCAGCGATCGACAAAAGCCACGTCCGCGCCGATGCGCGGATCGCAGGCGCCGGCGAAATCGCGTTCTTTCCGCCGATGACGGGCGGCTGAAGATGACCACGACCATCCGCCTGCAGACCGAGCCGTTCGATCTTGCCGCCGAGGTGGCGGCGCTGACGCGCGCGCGCACCGACATCGGCGCCGTGGTGACGTTCACCGGC
>Ga0181533_1003070_pt1 | contig 18582 bp, 12 predicted proteins | sample PEATcosm2014_Bin_45_FD_119772 | JGI IMG/M metagenome (GOLD analysis project Ga0181533, IMG submission 119772) | Peatland microbial communities from MTU Mesocosm Facility, Houghton, MI, USA - PEATcosm2014_Bin11_60_metaG | ecosystem: Environmental > Terrestrial > Soil > Wetlands > Peat | place... | reverse complement strand
CGGAAATCCGATTACCTCGGGGGAGCGGAACATCGAAGGTCTCCTCGATCGATTAGAGGCCACAAGCTTTCATGCCGTTGAGGTTATCCCGCACCGCAATACGCGCGAGCGACTGTCTGAAATTGTCTCGAGCGCCCGGCGCCGCTGGTGGCCCGTCTTCAATGGCACGGAACACAACACCCCGGAGGCTCGGTCCCTGCTCGACCCCTTCGCCCTCGATCCGGAGTTCGAGCCCTGGTTTCGCGAAAGTACCGCATTGCTGCTCGGTCACCAAGGGCTCGTCGCGCAGGGTAAGCCGGGGTACGTTGATCTTGAAGGCAAAGCTACGATTGCCGACCCACGCGCCAGGTTCGAGCACTTCAGTCAGGCGGGTCGGTAAGAGTCCGGCGCGGAGTGCATTTGATCGACGATGCACACCAGGTTTTTGCTTGTCCGAAATGTTGACCAGCACCCCTACCCCTCCCGCCGCGGCGGGAGGAGAATCCGAACTCCCCTCCTTTGTTAAGCAGGGGCTCAGGAGGGTGGATGCAAAACTGATTGCAATTTGGCCCTTATTGGCGGAACATAGCAAGTTTGGTTAGATGAACTAATTTCCTACCTGAAAGGTGGAGGACGAGAAAAGTGACAAACAAAGAGATTCCAATAGCAGAACCGAAGGGGAAGTTGGGTGTTCTTACGGTCGGGATGGGGGCAGTCGCGACTACAATGATCGCCGGTGTGGAAGCGGTTCGCAGAAAGATTGCGCTCCCTATAGGTTCTCTCACGCAGATGGGTACGGTGCGCCTTGGAAAGCGCACGGAGAAGCGGATTCCCAAGATCAAGGATTTCGTACCTCTGGCCAATCTCGAGGATCTGGTTTTTGGTGGCTGGGACCTTTTCACTGACAGCGCCTATGAAGCGGCTATTAAGGCCGGGGTCCTGGAAAAGACCCAGGTTGACCAATTGAAGGATTTTCTCCAGGAGTTGCGGCCCATGCCTGCCGCCTTCGAGCAAAAGTGGGTGAAGAATCTCCACCCCAACAATGTCAAGACCGGCAAGTCAAAAATGGATCTTGCCGAGCAAGTCATGAAGGACATCCAGCAGTTTAAGAAGCAGTCGGGCGCCGACCGCCTGGTGATGATCTGGTGTGGCTCGACCGAAGTTTTTTCCAAGCCGCATCCTGTTCACAACACCCTGGAGACCTTTGAGGAAGGGCTGAAGTCAAACAGCCCGGACATCTCTCCCAGCATGATCTATGCCTACGCTGCCTTGAAGCTGGGTGTCCCGCACGCCAACGGGGCGCCGCATATCACTACGGATATTCCTGCGCTCGCTAGCTTGGCAGTCGAGAACAAGGTGCCCGTCTGCGGTAAAGACTTCAAGTCAGGTCAGACCTTCATGAAGACCCTCCTGGCGCCCGGCATCAAGGCCAGGCTGCTGGGATTGAAGGGTTGGTTCTCAACCAACATTCTGGGTAACCGGGATGGTGAGGTGCTGGACGATCCCGATGCTTTCCGCAGTAAAGAAGAAAGCAAGCTTTCGGTGCTCGAGTACATTATTCAGCCTGATCTTTATCCCGAGCTTTATAAGGGTTACTACCACAAGGTGAGAATCGAGTACTACCCCCCACGGGGCGACAATAAGGAAAGCTGGGACAACCTCGATATCTTCGGTTGGTTGGGCTACCCGATGCAGATTAAGGTGAATTGCCTTTTCCGGGATTCGATTCTGGCCGCCCCCATGGCGTTGGACCTCGTCATTTTAATGGACCTCGCTCAACGCTGCCCGGACTTGGCGAAGATGGGAGTCCAGGAATGGTTATCCTTCTACTTCAAGAGCCCCATGTGCGCGGCCAGCGTTTACCCCGAGCACGACGTTTTTATTCAACTTATGAAGCTCAAGAACACCCTTCGCCACCTGCGTGGTGAAGAGCTGATCACTCATTTGGGATTGGAGTACTACGACTAACAGTGAGCACATCTCCATCGATTCCTGTTGAGATGCGCGCCCTGGTTTTGGATGGGGTTGGTTTCGGTCACCTGCAAGTGCGGCGAGTACCGACTCCGCGTCCGGGCCCGGGCCAAATGCTGGCCCGAGTCGATGCTGCGGGGATTTGCACCTCACTCCTCAAGCTGGTCGAGCAGGGTCCGGACCACAGCCAAGTGTATGGCTGGGACCTCGGGCGCTTCCCACTGATTCTTGGAGACGAGGGCTCGGTAACGCTTGTCGAGGTGGGGCAGGATTTGCAAGCTCGCTACCACCCCGGCGAGCGATATGTCATTCAACCCGCAGTCAATCACCCACCCATCAATCATCGGGAGCGATATCGCGACGGGGGCCGAGGCGTCGCCAAGGTTGCTGTCGGCTACACGATGTCAGGACACCTGGCGGAATATATTCTCATCACGGAAGAGACTGTGGCCGCGGGATGTCTTCTCCCCATCCGCGACCCCTCGTTCCCCTTTGCGCACGCGGCCATGAGCGAGCCTTTGTCTTGCTGCGTCTCGGCTCAAGACCACCATGTGCACCTGGTGCAGGAGACACCCCTGGAGCCGCGCCAAGTTGTAAAAGGACTCAAGCCCGGAGGAGTGACCGTGGTGGTCGGCGCCGGGGCTATGGGCCGGATGCACGTGGACTTGGCGCTTAGCTACAACCCTCGTGCCATTTTGGTTGCTGACCTCGTGGAGGCACGCTTGGAGCTGGTGAGGAATCTGTTGGGGCCGCGGGCAACCAAGGCCGGAATCGACCTTCAGGCCCTCAACCCGGGGACCATTGATTTGAACAAGCGGGTGAACGAGCTAACGAATTACAGGGGGGCAGATGATGTGATTGTGGCCGCGGGCTCCAAGAAGGCCATCGAGAGCGCTCAGAGCCTGGTCGGGCGGGGCGCCGTCCTGGACCTGTTTGGGGGCCTAAAAAAAGGCGAGGATGTTATCGGCCTCGACACGGGAATCGTCCATTACAAGGAAATCAACGTCACCGGGTCCAGTGGAGGTTCCCCTTGGGACATCGCCCGAACGCTGGAGTTGATGCTTAGCCGCGAGATTGACGCCGGGTGCCACATTACTCGAATTGGCGACCTGGAACACGCTATCGAGTTCTTAAGAATGGTAATGGCGCAGGAAATTGACGGCAAAGCTGTGGTCTACCCTCACCGGCGCAGCGCGGAAATCAGGGCGGTGAAATCCTGGAGCGCGCAGGATGAGGCGGACTACCTGGCAGGTTGCTGATAGAGACAGAAAAGTGACGAGTGACGAGCAGGAGTCAGGAGTTAGAAGTCAGAACGAGTCGAAAAGTCGAGAGTCGAAGGTCGAGGAGTTAAGAACTCTTCGACCCTCAACTCTTCGACTGCCGGGAAAAGGAAGAAGGCGGCTCGAAATTGACCATCCAGAATAGCCCCAGTCCCCAGCCCCCAGCCCCTAGCCCCCTCCGCCAACGCACCTTCGTTGGTTTCGGCTTCGGCTCCATCCAAGCCGGACTGTTTCTTTACGAAGCTTTCCGTTCCGACAGTTTCGGCCGGCTGGTGGTGGCGGAAGTGGCTGCGGATATCGTGCACGCGGTGCGCGAAGCAGGGGGACGTTTCTCCGTGAACATCGCCCACTCGGACCGCATCGAGATGGCGGAGGTTGGGCCCTTGGAAATCGAGGATCCGGAGTCTGAATCTGACCGGCGCCGCCTGGTGGAAGCGGTTGCGGGAGCGGAGGAAATCGCTACCGCAGTGCCCAGCGTGCAATTCTACACTTCCTCAAGCCCCGGCAGCATTCATCGACTCCTGGCCGAAGGGCTGCGACGCAAAGCAGCCACGCAGGGGCCGCGGGCAATCGTTTATGCGGCGGAAAACCATAACCATGCAGCCGAGATCCTGGAAGGAAGAGTTCTGGAAGAGATTCCCGAAAACGAAAGAGAGCGTGTCCGTTCTCGCGTCCGATTCTTGAACACCGTGATCGGGAAAATGAGTGGGGTGGTTTCCGGCGCGGAAGAAATTACGTCGCAGAACCTGGCTGCCATAACTCCTGACGGCCAGCGTGCCTTTCTGGTCGAAGCGTTCAACCGAATCCTGATTTCCAAAATCCGATTTGCGGGCGCCGGTGATGCGCCGGCTTTTCAGCGCGGCATAAAGGTTTTTGAAGAGAAGGATGACTTGTTGCCTTTCGAAGAAGCCAAGCTATACGGCCACAACGCCACCCATGCCCTCGCTGCCTACGTCGGCGCCATACGCGGTGTCGAACGTATTGCGGACATTCGCAAATACCCCGATATCTTGGCTTTCCTCCGCGCCGCGTTCATTCAAGAATCCGGAGAGGCGTTGGTGCGTAAGCACGCAGGTGAAGACCCGCTCTTTACTCACCAAGGTTATGGGGAATACGCGGACGACCTGCTCGCCCGCATGGTTAATCCCTTCCTTCACGACAGCGTGGAAAGGGTGGGGCGCGACCCGCAGCGAAAACTCGAGTGGGACGACCGCTTGGTGGGAACCCTGCGCGTGGCGTTAGGGCAGGGCATTAAGCCACTGCGTTATGCTTTCGGTGCAGCAGCCGCACTGGCCGTGCTGGGACGTAACACCCTGGAAACCAATGTCCCGCTGGCAACCTGGCTCGCCCCCCTGTGGAAAATGGCCTCTCCGGATAAGCAGGAAAAGGAGAAAGTCCTCGACCTGATTGAAGAAGGCCGCGAGCGACTCCGGAGCTGGCGCGCCTCTGGGTTCCAAGACCTGGAGGACTTGTTCTCGAGGGAAGGCTAAGGCCGGTTTGAGTCGCGTCAGAGCCTGTGTGATACGAAGTCGCATTCATACGCACTAGATTCCCGCTTGGGCGCGACTGACTGGGACCTGCAACGCCCAATCCTCGCAAATGACATCATCGCCCCCTTTGAGCGAATAGATGGCTTTTACGCCCAAGGCGTAATAAACTCAACCTCGCGTCTTATCCCGAATCTATCTGCAAGAACGAATTTCCCTTTTGGAGGGACTGCCATGAGAATTGATAGAGCCATTAGACCACTCGCTTTATTTTCTGTGGGTCTGATTATTTTCCTAACTGCCTGTTCACGAAAAGAAACCGTGTCCAAGCCCGGCCCAGCCGAAAAGGCGAAGGTCACCGTCATCTGGGACAAGGTGGTGGCCGTCTCGAAGGCCACTCCTACGCTTCAAGTCGTGGTCAATCCTCCCCTGCGGCGGGGCTCGCAGATTCACGACCGGGTCTTTCAAGATCTGCGCGAATTGGGCGCCGACTATGTTCGTTATGTGCCCTGGTTGCCTTACCCCAAGCTGGGGGTCGCCGAACTCGAGCCGCCCGCAGACGGCAAGACTTCCTGGGACTTCTCCCTGATCGACCCCATGATGGAGGACTTCATGAACGCCCAGGAGGGGCATTCAGTGGTCATCAACTTCAGCACCATTCCCCAGTGGATGTTCAAGACGGAGAAGCCGGTGCCTTATCCCGCCGATCCGGAGCAAGTGACCTGGGACTACGAGAAAGGAACAGAGTTCCGGGATGCGAGCTTAAAAGAAGTGGGGGACTACTACGCACGGCTGGTGAGTTGGTACACGAAGGGCGGATTCACGGACGAATACGGGAAACGCCACGAGTCCGGCCATCAGTACAAAATTCAATACTGGGAAGTTTTGAACGAGGTCGACTTTGAGCATCAGATGTCGCCGGAAACGTACACCCGGGTCTACGACGCAGTCGTGAGTTCAATTCGACGCGTGGAACCACAGATGAAGTTTATGGGCGTGGCTTTGGCAGGGACGTCGCCAAACATCTTCCTTGAGAAAAACATTCCGGCATATTTCGAATACTTCCTTAACCCGAAAAATCATAAGCCTGGGATCCCGCTGGATATGGTTTCCTACCACTTCTATGCGGCTCCCTCGGCTGACCAGAGTCCGGAGGTGCAACAGTACACGGTTTTCGATCAGGCTGCCGGCTTTCTCAATTCGGTCCGCTATCTAGATTCAATTCGGCAACGCCTGTCTCCGAAGACACAAACCGACCTGGATGAGCTGGGGTTAATTCCGGCTGACGATAATGCGGTACCTCGCAAACCGATCCCCGATTCCTACTGGAACCTCTGCGGGGCGCTGTATGGCTACCTTTACGCGGAGTTGGCTCGGTTCGGCATTGACGTGGTCGGTGAATCTCAAATGGTGGGTTACCCCTCACAGTTTCCGGGCGTTTCAATGGTGGATTGGAACACCGGGCAACCCAACGCCCGTTATTGGGTGTTGAAGCTGCTCCATGACAACTTCGGCCCGGGAGACAAGCTGGTGGACACCGATTCCCGCTTCCCCCATATCTTCGCCCAAGGCTTCGTGACTCGCGACGGCAAGCATAAGCTCTTGCTGGTCAACAAGCGCGACCGGAATTTCGATTTGTCCATTCCGGGGATCTCCGGGGCGGAGGTAACCTATGTCGACCAGACAACAGGCTTCCAAACGCCCGCAACCTCGCACTTGAATGCCGACCAGACAACCTTACGAGGACTGGCCGTTGCGGTGGTGACCCTTCCCAAGTGACTTACGGCTGTTAATCAATCAGCAAGGGATAGGCGAGGCATGTCATGAAAAGAGCCTTGTTCGCTGTCGGGGTATTTCTGGCTCTGACCGGATGCTTTCTGGCAGCGGGCAGTGGGGAGAAGGCGGACGACCTTGCGGTGGGGTTTCACTCCCCGCCTGACTCGGCGAAACCGTGGGCGTACTGGTGGTGGCTTAACGGAAACGTTTCCAAGGTGGGGATCACCAAAGACCTCGAGGAGATGAAGCGCCAGGGGATCAACGGCGTGTTGATCTTCCAGGCGGGAGGAGGGGACACTCCTCAAGGTGTCCAGTTCCTAAGCCCGGAGTGGCATGAGCTGTTTCGGTACGCACTTCGAGAGGCGAGCCGCCTGGACATGGGAGTGAGCGTCAACCTCTGTGACGGCTGGGACAGTGGTGGGCCATGGATTACTCGCGAGCAAGCCAACAAGAAGCTGGTGTATTCCGAGTTTCAAGTGGATGGGCGGAGGAAGCTCTCGCAGGTTCTCCCTCTGCCTCCTGTGGTGGACGAATTCTACCGCGATGTGGCCGTGGTGGCCATCCGGGAAAAAACCAACCGGCCCGTGACGCCAGCGAAGGTGACGGCGAGTTCGACCCTGGAGGGTTACGTGGGGGAATGGAACTTCGTGCCGCAGGACGCGACGGATGCTGACCCGGAAACATTCTGGTCGTCTGCGGACGTTGCACCCACCCCGACTCAGCCGCAATGGCTCGCATTCCAATATCACGAACCTCTGGCGGCCACTGGGATCTATGTGGCGCCGGGGCCCGAAAGCGGACCGCGTGAGTGTGAGTTGCAAGCGTCGACGGACGGGAAAACGTATTCCTCGGTTTGCCGCTTGAGCCTGGACAAAGGGAAGGCCAGGAGGGTGGATTTCGCGGAGGTGCAGGCTAAAGAGTTCCGGCTTTTGATCTCATCGGCGTACGGGACGCCGGTTCGGGTTGCGGAAGCGGTGCTGTTGAGGAAGGGTGACGAACCGTATCTTCGCCGGGGGACCAAGTGGTGGTGGTTCAAATCCGCGAACCGGAGTTTCTGGGACTACCCACGACAGGGGCCGGCGGCCTTAGCCGAAGAGTACGACCAAGACGGTACGTCGGACTGCCGCTCCAGCGAAGTCGTGGACATTACAAAGTACATGAATGCGGACGGGGGTATCGAATGGGACGTGCCGCAGGGCCGGTGGACCGTTCTGCGATTCGGATACACGCTGGAAGGACAGCGGAAACGCGCTGAATCCATGGGGGGCCGAGGCGGATATGAGGCTGACATGCTCGACAGCGCCGCCCTCGAGTGCCAGTTCAAAAACACCGCCGAGCCAATACTGGTGGACTCTGCCTCAGTCGGAACGAAAGCGCTGAAATACTTCCACATCGACAGCTATGAATTGGGAGCGGACGTGAGGGGACAGCAGCCTACTTGGTCCCAGGCCTTTCGCGAGGAGTTCAAAAACCGGCGCGGGTACGACCTGCTGCCATTCCTTCCCGCGCTGGCCAGGCGAATTGTGGACAGCCGCGAAGTCACCGACCGCTTCCTCGAAGACTTTCGCTGGACCATCGGAGACTTGATGGCGGAACGATTCTGGGCACGGTTCGGGGAGCTTGCGCACGGGCGCGGAGTCGGTATCCACACCGAGACCGGCTATGGGACCTATCCTTACCCGCACATCGACGGACTGCGCTGTGCGGGGAACAATGACGTGCCCATGGGCGAGTTCTGGTTCGGAACGGATATCATGTCGCAGTTCAACCCTTGGGGGAATGTCATTCGGACAGTGGCTTCGGCGGCGCACGTTTATGGACGCCCGATTGTGCAGGCGGAGTCATTCACGGCCTGGACACACTGGCGGGAATTCCCGTATGCGCTCAAACCGGTGGGAGATGAGGCGTCTGTTGCCGGACTGAACCGCATGGTCTTCCACCAGTACACCCACCAGCCACTCCTGGATATGAAGCCCGGCTGGCAGTACGGTGCAGGGACCCACTTCGATCGCAACATTACGTGGTGGGAGCAGGCGCGGGCGTTCTTTCAGTACCTGGCACGCTGTCAATACCTTTTACAGTCGGGGAGGTTTGTGGCGGATACCCTCTATTTCTACGGCGAGGGCGTGACCAAGTTTGTGCCCTCGAGAGAGTACGTGCGTCCGCCGCTTCCCCAAGGTTATGACTTTGACGCCGTCAATTCCGACGTGCTGCTCCGCCGCCTATCGGTTTTCAACGGACGCTTGGTTTTGCCGGGCGGCCTGAGCTATGGCGTGCTGGCGTTGCCTGAGGACGCGGTGATGTCGCCGGGAGTGCTGCGGAGGGTCAAGGAACTGGTGGCTGCCGGTGCGCTCGCGGTTGGGCCAAAACCCCAAAGAGCTCCCGGACTGATGAACTATCCGCACTCGGACGACGAGTTGAAAAAGCTTGCCGATGAAGTTTGGGGGAATTGCGACGGGAAGAGCGTCAAAGAAAGGAATCTTGGCAAGGGGCGGATCGTTTGGGGCAAACCGCTGCGCGAAGTTCTGCTTGGCGAAGGCATTGCCCCGGACTTCGAGTATCGGGGCAAGGACAAGGACACTTCCCTGGACTTCATCCACCGCTCCACGGGCGACTCCGAAATCTATTTCGTCACCAACCGCAAAGAACGCCAAGAGCAGGCGGAGTGCACCTTCCGCGTCAGCGGTAAACGTCCGGAGCTGTGGGACCCAGTCACCGGCGAGACCCGCCCGGCAGAAGCATTTAAACAAGCGGGCGGGCGGACGATGTTGCCCCTGGAATTTGCTCCCTATGGCTCGTTGTTCGTGATCTTCCGCCAACCGATGGCGCAGGATGCGCACGGCACGGCGACCCGGAACTTCCCGGTTTACGCGAATGATCAGGAGCTGAGCGGACCGTGGACGGTAAGCTTCGATCCGAAATGGGGTGGTCCCGCGAAGGCGGAGTTCGCGGAACTGGTTAGCTGGACCAGGAGGACTGAGGAAGGCATCCGGCACTACTCCGGCACAGCGACGTATCGTAAGTCGTTCGATCTCCCGGCGTCCCTGCGGAACCGGCACAGGCGGACAGCACTGGACCTCGGCGAGGTGAAACACGTCGCGCAGGTACGCTTGAACGGAAAGGACCTGGGCGTGCTTTGGACCAAGCCGTTCCGCGTCGAGATCACCGGTGCGGTCAAGCCCTCCGGCAACCTATTGGAGATCGACGTAGTCAACCTCTGGCCAAATCGGATCATCGGCGATGCCGCGCTGCCACCGGAAAAGCGCTTCACCCGCACCAACATTGCCCTCAAGAAAGACGACCCACTGCTGGAGTCGGGATTGCTGGGGCCGGTGAGGCTGCAAGTCATCTTAAGCGCAAATTCGTCACTACGTTGGCCGACCTGCGAGGCGAGCTGGGCTTCCGCATCGGTGGCGACGACGCGAAGACGCTCAGGCGGGACTTCGCTACAATACAGCCTGCTTGTAGCGCAGGGCCCGCCATCCGGCCCTGCGGCCCTTCCAGCGACGCGGCTTTTTGCCGCGTCGCCAACAAGGTAATCCGAATTAACATGGGCCGCGCCGTGAAAACCACGGCGCGGTGGAAAAGGCGTCCGTCGGCTGACGGACTGGAGCGCGAGCCTTGCTGGAAGGAGAACGCGATGAGCGACAAGTCCATCCTGCACGGCCATGGGGAGTCGTACCACGGCATAGTACCCACGAAGCAGCCGACTGATCTGGGAATTCGATGCATTAGCCCTGAAACTTCCTGCGGCGGACCGAGCGGACTCAGTGTCCCTTGACAGGCGAGAGAGAGTAGGCTAGTATAGTAAATCGTGGCTTGCCACGAACTCGAAGTAGCAGGGCAGCTCGTTTCTTTCGATGCGACATCCGACGCCCAAATCCAGCTTCGACAGTGCTCCGAGCAGCACAACAAGAAGGAAAATTCCCAGGCTTCCTTTGGGTACTGCGGTCATTTGGAGCGCAGTCATTCCCGTCCCGCCAAGGCGGGACGGGAATGACTGCCTTCACAGTCCCGCACGAGAAATCAACCTCCCCCAAATGACATCAGCACCTTCCTTTGGACAAGATGTCGGTTCCGGCGTGGAAGTGAAAGAAAGTGATTCTTCAAAACTCAAGGAACGACGCGGGAATGTCTATGAAAACAAAGGGTCGGCTTTCCACGGCCCGAAACGAAGCGGGAATGTTGTTGAAAACAAAGGTGGTATGTAGTAGATGGGGCAGAAAGGCTGGGTGCTGGGGAAGAGCCCTTTGCCAGCGGCTTTTGATTTGACAAACTGCGGACGAACAAATCAGGTCCACGCTACTGCCCCCATTCTGCAAAGGTCGAATGCGTCTATGAAAAGCGATACGAAGTGCGCCGTGCTTGGAATTGATGTAGGAACCAGTGGAGTGCGCGGTGTTGCAGTCAGTCCCGCTGGCGAGCTTTTAGCGGAAGCGGATGAGAAGATTCGGCAGGACCACCGCGCCGCCGGGGGAATCCACGAGCAAGACCCTGGTGAATGGTGGGAGGCTCTGTGCTCCGTGGGACAGGCGATTGTCAAAAGCCTGAAGGAGAAATCTCGCGATGTGGAGCTTCGAGGCGTGGCGGTCACGTCCACTTCGGGGTCTCTTGTGGTGGCGGATGCGGAAGGTCGTGCCTTGCGCCCGGCCATTCTTTACGACGATGGCCGGGGAGTGGAGATTGCGGAGGAGCTGAACAAACAAGGCGGCGCCCAGAGCATCCCTCTGGGGCCATCCTTTTCGCTGGTGAAGGCTGCCTGGGTCCGGCAGCAGGAGCCCGGGTTGTGGGAGCGCACTCGGTACATCCTGCATCCGGCGGATTGGCTGTCGGGAAAGCTCACCGGAGAGTTTGGTATTTCGGATTTCACCAACGCGTTGAAGCTCGGCTATGACCCGGAAAACAGCTCTTGGATTGGAGCTGTTCGCGCCGCGGGCTTGCCCAAGGACCGCCTGCCTGTAGTTCGCCGCCCCGCAGAGCAAATCGGACAGGTGAGCAGCGTGGCCGCTGCCCAGACAGGCTTGCTGGTGCGAACGCCGGTCCTGGCAGGCGCAACCGACGGGATGGCGAGTGTGATCGCCTCAGGAGCCAGCCGGCGCGGCGATGCCAACACAACCCTGGGAACTACCCTTGTCTGGAAAGTGCTTCACGACGGAAAGCCCATGGCGCGCGGTGGTATTTACTATCACCTGCATCCCGGGGGTTTATGGGTCCCGGGAGCCGCAAGCAACACCGGGCTGGGAAGCGTGAAAATAGCCGGCGGTGCAGCTTCTCTTGGGGAAATGGACCGGCTGGCTGCCAACTATTTTCCAACCTCTGTGGTCTGCTATGTGCTGCCGGGTCAAGGCGAGAGGTTCCCCTTTGCAAACCCGCAAGCCGAATCATTTGTGGAAGGGAATCCGCGTGACGCCGGCGAGTCTTACGCGGCGCAATTGCAGTCCATCGGTTTCGTGGAGCGCTGGGGCTACGAAATTCTTGAGGAATGCGGCGTGAAGATCGGGGGCAGGGTTCTTTCAACGGGTGCTGCCGCGAAAAGCCCTGTGCTTTCGCAGTTACGCGCGAACATCCTGGGCAGGACCGTTGCCCAGTCTCGATACCCCACCGCAGCCTTCGGGGCAGCAATTCTGGCGGCCACTGGCGCCGTATTCTCAGGGAACATTTTCGACGCCATACAATCCATGACCAGCATCTTGGAAAGCCACCATCCGTCACGAGACCAGGTCCCAGTCTTGGATGACATCTACAGGTCCTTTCGGGACGCGTGCAGGCGACGAGGTTACGGCGCATGAACCCGTGGAAGGCATGTGATATCCGGGGACCATTCCCGGAGGAAGTCACACCGGAACTCTTTCGACTCATCGGGCACAGTGTGGCTTCAGGGATGCCCGCGGGAGCGAAGAGCCTGGTGGCGGGCGATTTCCGCACCAGCACGCCAATTCTGAAGAGTGCCCTGATCAAGGGTCTCGTCGGGTCGGGATCACGCGTGCTCGATGCGGGACAAATTCCCACCCCCGTAGCTTACTTTGCCCATCAGCATTTTGAAACCGACGCCGTCCTCATCGTCACTGCCTCTCACAACCCACCGACCCACAATGGACTCAAGTTGATGGTCGGCGACCTGCCCCCGGTTCCGGATGACTTTGCACAGCTTCGCGGCCGGGTCGGCAAAGGCGCATTCCGTTCCTCCAAAGGTTCAAGTGAGGAACTGGACCCGGTCCCGGCTTACCGGCAATGGATCATTGAGCGCTGGAAAAATCTCACCCCAACTGGCCGGCTGGCAGTAGTCTTGGACGCCGGCAATGGAGCGTGGTCCGAGCTTGCGCCTCGAATCTTTGATGAGCTCGGCATCCGGTTTCATCGCCTTTACTGCGATCTCGATGGAACGTACCCAAACCGTTCGCCGGATTGTGCGCGCCCCGGGGCGCTCGAGGCCCTGAAGTCTGTAGTCACAAAAACGCATTCGCAGCTCGGCATAGCCTGGGATGGCGACGGTGACCGTGTGGCCTTTGTTGACGAGGCGGGCTCATTCGTCACCAGCGACGAAGTCTCGGCGCTGCTCATCCGGTTCCTGCTCGCCAACCAAACCGGCGCTCGAGTTGTCTTCGACCTCAAGCTCTCCAGCCTGGTCCGCGAAACGGTTCTCGAGTGCGGAGGCGTGCCCGTCATGGAACGGAGCGGCCACACCTTCATCAAGCGCAAGATGATCGAGGAGGAATGTCTGTTTGGGTGCGAGGCGAGTGGCCACTATTTCTACCGGGAACTGCGGGGAGGAGACGACGGGCTCTTTTCTGCGCTGTTGATGACTGAATTGGTGGCTAAGGCGAGTTCGCTCCGGGAGCTTCGCAACTCGCTGGCCCCCTTCTTCGTGACTCCGGACTTGCGCCTGCCCGCAAGTGTCTTACCGTATGATGAGTTTGTGAGACGGCTGCGCCGACTGTTTCGCGGCGTCAGGGAAACGACGCTTGATGGCCTCAGACTCGAAACGCCGGAAGGCTCCGTCCTGGTGCGGGAGTCCGTCACCGAACCCGTTATAACGATGCGTCTCGAAGGCTCGAGCGCCGAAGCTCTGGGCAAGCTTCTTGCGGCTTTCCATTCGACGTTTCCTGAAGTCTCAATCGAAATCGCGCGCCAGATCCGTAAAGGATGAAGCCCAACCCCAAGCCGCGTTTCCTTGAATAGCCAACTGACGGCTGACAACTGAGCGCTGATAGCTTCACTTCGAGGTCGGTGTTACCATGGCATGCAGGAGGGGGTGATGATTAGTCAAGGCTGGTTTCGGATGAGGAGTCGCCATCTTGTTTTGACGCTACTGTTCGGTGCCCTCGCCCTTGCCGCCTGTCACGCACAGGAGCAGCATCAGAAAGAGGCCGACAAGTTAGCGACACTGCTGAATTGGAAGTCGGGGAGCGTCATTGCCGAAATCGGAGCGGGGGATGGCGGCCTGACGCTGGCTGCCGCCGAGCGCGTGGGGCCAACGGGCCGCGTTTACACGACGGAACTGGACCCCAAGAAACTGGCGGCTTTGGAGACCCTCGCCGTCAAGCAGAAGGTCCAAAACATCACGGTGGTCAAGGCGGGCGAAGCCGCGACGAACCTTCCGCGCGAGTGCTGTGATTCCATCTTCATGCGGCGTGTTTACCATCATTTCACGCAGCCAGCGACAGAGGATGCCAGCCTTTTCCAATCGCTCAAGCCCGGCGGCCTCCTCGCCGTCATTGATTTTCCACCTGGGAAGGGGCCCGGCAAACTCGAGCCGGTAAAGGGCGTGCCGGAAAACCGGGGCGGGCACGGCATGCCAAAGCAGTTGCTGATCGATGAGCTCACCGCCGCGGGATTCCAGGCACTGACGACGCCCACGGAATGGCCCGGGGAGGATTACTGCGTCGTCTTCCGAAAGCCGGAGTAGGGAATAGGGAACAGGGAACAGAACGGCCGCAGTCCCTCGGCGACTGGCACTTGGAACCTCGCACCTGAAACCCGGCACCTGAAATGGCCCCTGAAAGGTGGCCTCCGACGCCTGAAACCTGACACCTTTTCCTATTCCCTATTCCCTAGTAATCATGCATAATCTCGTGTTTGCCCGCGCGGATCTTCTGATCCTCATTCCAAGGCAAAGGTAGGACCATGGCAGACGCATCAACCACCCATTCACCGGTTTCCGGCCGCATCGCCTCCATCGACGCGCTTCGCGGCTTCGACATGCTGTGGATTACCTTCGGCGAGGAAGTGATCCACAGCTTGTGTAAACTGATTCACCACCCTTTGACGGACGCGATCAACCAGCAATTCGAACACGTGGAATGGCAGGGCTTCCGTTTCTATGATTTGATCTTCCCCCTTTTCCTCTTTATCGTCGGCGTTGTGCTGCCCTTCTCTCTCACGCGGCGTCTTGAGGCCGGAGCGAACCGGGCCGATATCTACAAGCATCTGGTCCGCCGGATGGTCCTGCTGTTCTTTTTAGGCTTGGTTGTTAATGGCCTCTTGAATTTCAGGTTTCACGAGCTTCGCATCCCTGGGGTTCTTCAACGGATCGCGGTGTGCTATTTCATTTCGGCGCTGGTGATGATGAACACCAGAGTACGTGGTCAGGTCGCGGTGGCGGGCGGCCTGCTGGTGGTTTACTGGCTGGTGATGAGGCTGGTGCCGGTTCCGGGTATCGGCGCCGGCGTCTTTACCCCCTCCGGCAACCTCTCCGCGTTTATCGACCAGCATCTTCTGCCACGACCCTTCTGCTGCTATACCTTCGGCGACAACGAAGGAATTCTCTCCACGATCCCGGCTGTGTCCACGTGCCTGATGGGCGCCCTGGCCGGGCATTGGTTGCGCTCCAATCGGCTTCCAGTGCGCAAGGCGCTTGGGCTGGCCTTGGCGGGCGTTGCCAGTCTGCTCCTGGGCCTGGTTTGGGGTCATTGGTTTCCCATCATCAAGAACATCTGGACGAGCTCGTATGTCCTGGTCGCGGGTGGGTGGAGCCTGCTGCTGCTCGCCCTCTTCTACTGGGCCATCGATGTTCGTGGCTACCGGCGCTGGGCTTTCTTTTTCACCGTCATTGGCCTGAACTCTATTACGATTTACGTGATTCGCAGCCAGTTTAATTTTGGAATCATCGCAAATATATTCGTCCGGGGGTTCATCGACTACCTCGGGCCCTATAAGCCCCTTTTCTGGAGCCTCAGCGTTCTGGCTGTCGGGTGGTTGTTTCTGTGGTTTCTATATCGCCAGAAGATATTCCTTAAGGTCTAAACAAAGTTGTCGGTAACTGATGTCGAACTTTCCAGTCTGCGTTTACTGCGGTTCCAGCCGCCAATGTGATCCCGTTTATCTGGATGCTGCTGAGCGCCTGGGGCGCGAGCTGGCGAGAAACGGCGCCACTCTCATTTACGGCGGTGGGGCGGTTGGGTTGATGGGTGCTCTCGCCGAGGGCGCGCTGGCTGAGGGCGGCAAAGTCATCGGCATCATTCCCAGCTTCATGAATGAGCTCGATTGGGGGCACAAGGGCATTACCGAATTGCGCGTGGTGCGCGATATACACGAGCGCAAGCGGCTCATGATCCAGGATGCGAGTGCGGTGGTCGCCTTGCCCGGCGGCTCAGGAACGCTGGACGAGCTTCTGGAGGCCATTTCGCTCAAGCGGCTTGCCCTCTTCCTCGGCCCTATCGTTGTTCTGAACACCCGGTCGTATTTCGATAATCTGCTCCTGGCGCTCGAGAGGTGCGTTTCCGAGCGCTTCATGGACCCCCGGCATAAATCCATGTGGTCGGTCGTAAATGATCCAGCGGAGGTCCTGCCTGCCATCTACTCCGCCCCACCCTGGGATTCCAAGAGCCTCAGCTTCGCCGGGATCTGATGGATATCCCTCGCCCCCACCGCCCCTCACCTGACGAGCGGGCCTTTTCAATCCCGACCATCAAAGCACTAACCAAAAGGCCAGGTTTTCAGGCTTCACTCCACTGCTCTTTCAAGTACTTCAGCGCTCGTGCTAGGGCGGCTTCGGGATTATCAGTGGCTCTGGATTCGACCGTCAGCCAGCCCGAGTAACCCCATTTCTTTAACGCTCTAAACCCAGGGCGATAATCAAACGGCAGCGAGCCCGGCTCCGTTCGCTTCTCACCATCCGCAAGATGTACATAGCCAGTGTATTTGCCATCGCGAGTAAGAGTCTCGCCAATGTCTTTCTCTTCTAACTGCATGTGGTAAAAGTCGCTGAGTAGCTTGAAGCCCGGCTTGCCGACAGCCTTAATGATTTCCACCATCTGGTCTTGGCGGTTTATGAAGTGGGTCTCCTTCTTATTCAAGGATTCCAGCAAAAGCGTGACACCAGTGCGTTCAACATCCAGGGCAAGTTGCTTCAAGCCAGCGGTGAGGAGCTGTTCCTCGATCTGACGCGGTGTCATGAGGGGAGAAATGTCCTGAAAGCGATTGGGCCCAAAGGTAGGAACCTCAATCACGCTGCCAGCTCCCAACTGTTTCGCCATCTGCAAGCGGCGACGATCGAGCTCAACCGCCTGGGCGCGCGCCTGAGGGTCAGTATCCAAAAGTCCTATCGAGCCCACAATGGCGCTTACCGCGATCTCAATGCCCTCTAATTCTTTCTTGATTGCGTCTACCGGTTGATCCAACCACTCCGGTCCGAGCTCAATGCCTTGATAGCCAAGTCGCTGCACTAGCAACGCTCTCTCGCGGAGGCTTGCCTTGGGAAGCGGCGTACGTACGCCGAAGCGCACACCCGGAGCCTTACCTTTCCCCGTTGCTTGTCCTTGTACAGTGGACGCCAATACGAGCCCCGTAACGGCTGCACTTCCTGCGGCCAAGAATCCTCTTCTTGTGGTCTTGTGTATCTCCGTCATGGTTCCCTTCCTTGGTTAGCACTCCGTCCGTCACTCTATGAAGATACGGAGGAAAACTCCGCCAAGGAGTTTAGCGCAAAATTCGGCGATCAGATACTGGGAGTTCTGTCGGGGTTTGATCGCCTGGTATTCCGCGGCACGTTGCGGGCTATCGTTTTCGCCCAGGGGATGGAAAGCCCACTTGGAGCATGCACATTGACTAAACGCGCAGAGCGTAATATCGTTTCAGTCGAATCAGGGCGCGTGAATCAGAATGCTGCCGGCTGCGTCTGGATTCCACCATGCCAATAGAAAACACAGATTTGCTCGATATCGACCAGCGTGAAGCCTCTGTTCGTCAACGAATCTATGAGGAATCCCATTTTTGGGCCGATGCGCCGGAAGATCCCGATTCACTCATCGGCACTTACTACCTCCGTGCGCGGACTGGGACTCTGACGGCTGCCGGGAAGTTGATCTCCTACCACATGACAACCGGTGTGAAGGAAACTCGTCCCGGAACGCTGATTCATCGCTGTACTGGGCGGGTGGTGGGCGTTCTGCCTTGGGACAGCAGCGAGCGTAACGGGTTGGTTCGTGTTTCGTTCCCGGCGCGGCTTTTCCAGCACGCCGACGGGAGGTTCTACACTACCGACTTCCTCCATCTGATGGGTGGCGAGGGAGTATTCGGTTTGTGGGAGTTTGCGGAGGCCAAGCTGGTTGACATCAAGATTCCCTCGGAAGTCCTCTCGACTTTCCCTGGACCGGCCTATGGAAGCTCCGGCGTGCGTGCGCTCACAAACTGGCCCACCGATGAGCCTGCTTTTGGAACCATACTTAAGCCCACCGCGGGAATTACGGACGATGAGGTTGCCCGGCTGGTCGAGCAGGTAGTTGAGGAGCAACTCTTTCTATTTGTGAAGGAGGATGAAAACCTTTTTCCCGCTTTGGAGTATTGCCCCCTGCTGTCGCGAACTCGCAAAGCGTTGGAGGTCATTCGTCGCTTGGGCGAATCGCGACGCGGGCGCGGCTTGATCTTCGCGCCGCACGTTACCTCTCCTCCCCATCTGCTCTACGAAACCGTCATGCCCGTCCTCGAAACTGGAGTGGCCGGGATCATGTTCAGTGAGCAGTACACCGGGGGCACGGTTCGTGCCGTGAGGGAATGGACGGCGAAGCTGGAGAAGCCCCCGGTCATCTACGGCCACAATAGTGGAATTTCCTCTCGTACAAACTCGATTTGGCGCGAAGTGTTGGACTTTT
>Ga0181533_1003062_pt1 | contig 18613 bp, 20 predicted proteins | sample PEATcosm2014_Bin_45_FD_119772 | JGI IMG/M metagenome (GOLD analysis project Ga0181533, IMG submission 119772) | Peatland microbial communities from MTU Mesocosm Facility, Houghton, MI, USA - PEATcosm2014_Bin11_60_metaG | ecosystem: Environmental > Terrestrial > Soil > Wetlands > Peat | place... | reverse complement strand
TTTGCACCTTCCTCTCGGCTGCCCTTATTTCTTCAACGGTTGACATGGCAAGGCCGCTCTCCCCTACGGTGCTCGTAAGACTCCCAGAGGGGAGCCCCACTGTCTGTGATTTCCGTCACAGTTTAAACCGAAGTGGGTGGTTTGGCGAAAAATCCCGATATCGCTCATTGACCTTTTTCTGAGCGTTTGTCGGCGCTCAGATTGACTGCAATGGAGCCGTTTCGTGATCTACGTCAGGCTCTCCGGGGGGTTCTTAACGTGGGGCGATAGTCTGCCTGGGGAATCTTCCTGATCTCCCGTTCAACAATCTTGCCGCCACAACCACGCGGCACCAGAAACTCTATTGTTGTTGGCTCGCCATCCTCAGTCTCAAACCGCAGCACAACGCATCCTACAAAAGCCTCTGGCGATGCCAACTCTCCGTTCTGCTGTATTGTTTCGCGGATATTTTGCCGAAGTTTCTTGAGCAACTCCTCTGCTGTCCCTGCGGCTGTCACGGTTTCACCTCTTGCGACCTGAATACGCCTAAGCATTCCCGCTGTCAACGCGGGCGCTCATTTACACGCTCTTGGGGTGGCCAAAAGCCTTGACTGGCGGGCCATTCGAGCCTATGATGCTCCCGATCTTGAAGGGGCATCTTTGAAGTTGCCAACGGGGGAGGGCTAACTTCTTTGAATGCCCGGTCTGCCTTAAAGATTGGTTCACCGATGGCCACAGATTCCCCAATTCACGGTGAGCCTTCTTTCTTTCACTGACCCTGGACCTGTGGCTGACCCCCGATACTCACCTGATTGACTGTACCAATCTTAGGCGTTGCGTTCCCTTCCCACGCTGGCGTACTTTGTTCTCAAACACCACAACCGTGAGCAAGTCTTTTCCCGCACGAACCTTTTCGCGGCTCGCGCTTACAGCAACCTTCCAGCCAGAAAGAGGCTCCCCATGGCAGTGAGAGTGATACGTACCAGCAGAGAAGACCCCAATATCGTCTTAGAACAAATCGCCCAGCGTGCTTATGAACTCTATGAAGCACGAGGTCGGGAGGACGGCCACGACCTGGAAGACTGGCTCTGCGCCGAAGCGGAGATCACGAGCCGGGCCGCAAAAGGAGCGTCAGCCTAATCTCAGCGGAGGTGATGAGCAAGCCTCAGACGATCCTGGGGCTTGCATTTCCCATTCTTCGGCTTAGGGAGTTGGCGGCCTACCCGCAGATCAGTTGGCGAAAAATCCAGATAGAACTCATTGACCCCGGCGGGGGCGCGGTCTATAGGTCTACATCAGGATTACTTGGCGGTGCGAAGCAGCTTCCCTCAGCGACTGGTCGACCCGCCCAAAATCCCCTTCCCCATCGGGTGTGCATCTACCTGAATCTACGGGGTTCGGAAGTCCTCGGCTCCGCTGCCCACAAACAGATGTTTTTGAGGTGGCTACGAATTCCGACTGACGGCCGATCGGGCGGTTCTTCGTTAGATGGACGTGAGTGCTGTCAAGGCAAATTGCACCCTGTGTTCTCGTGCAGCGGGAATCAGCAAAGAGTCGCCGATGCCTTACCTCTACATCGCGGCGGAGGAAGTAAGAACACAGGGCAGAGGCAGGGGTACCGGGCCTCCATAGCCCAAGTGCTGGACAGAGACCTTCCCACGCCGCCGCAGGTGTAGGTGACGGAATCAGGCGTTGTACACCCCGGCCCCGGCCAACGAACAGTGAGTGGAAGATCGCTCTGGACCTCATATCCCTTTCATGTGTGACCAGCGTCACTGCAGAGGGTTTAGGGGAAGCACATAATTCCTCTGCTTTCGGCCGGAACCCACATCATGGAAGGAGAGACAAGCCATGAAGGGAGGGACGGTTGCAGAGAGTACTAAGGACGTTATCGCGGGGCATCCTTTCTTTGCGGGCGTGGATCAAGCCCTCCTCAGCCAAATCGTTGACGTTGCTTCCAACGTGAAGTTCGATGCCGGCACCTACATCTTCAAGGAGGGCGACCAGGCCAACGCATTCTATTTGATTTGCGATAACAGGGTGGCACTCGAGATCGTCGCGCCGGGACACAAACCAATCATTGTAGACACTCTGGAAGCCGGGGATACGCTGGGTTGGTCGTGGCTGTTGTCTCCGTTCCACTGGAAATTCAGCGCGCATGCGAAGACCGGCGTGCGGGCCATCGCACTGGACGCAAAATCTCTACGAGCCAGGTGCGACGAGAACCGCAATCTGGGTTATGAGGTATTGAATCGCCTGACACTTATTATCGAGCGGCGGGGCCACACGGTTCCAGTTGCTGGATATCTACGGAGGCCGAGTATCGGCCTGAGAATGCCCAACTACGGCGAAGATGTCCAGAGGCACGCCTTTGCCCTGGAATCTCCCAGGATTGAGGCAGGCAGGTCGAAAACCATGAGAGCGGCGCACATCCATCCAGCGACCGCTCCGGCAAAACGAAGGGTGTGACACGGGGATGCGATAGAGAACATCCTCGCTTGAAGAACACCTCTATTACCTGAAATCTCATCACAGCCGTTCAGCAGCCTGTGGCTGAGTGCGGAAGACGAGAGGACTTGTCATGTTGGCCGTCCCAACTGCTTGTCCATTCTGTTCCTGTGGCTGCGGATTCTACCTCCTGGCGAGGGATGGACAGGTCTCGGGTGTCGCACCGAGCCAGACTCATCCAGTGTCCGGGGGCCGGCTGTGCGCACGAGGTTGGAGCGCGCATGAGGCGACCTTGTGGGGCGACCGACTGCGACAACCATTGCTCCAGCGCGACGGGAAGCAAGAGTCCGTTTCGTGGGATGAGGCTCTTGACTGGGTTGCTATGCGCCTGAAGCGGTTGCTGGCTGCTGCTAAGCCGGTCGGAGTGTTGGGTTCTGCAAGAGCAACCAATGAAGAGAACTACCTGGCGGGCAAGTTTGCCAGGGTCGGCCTCCGAACCAACAACCTCGGGTTTTCCTATTATTCCGTCTGTGCCCCGCTGCTGGCAGGCGTGGAAGAAGTATGCGGCACGCCGGCACCTACCCTCCGCCTCAATGACATTGCATCCAGCCAAGTCATCTTACTGATCGAAGGTGACCTGGCCGAGACGCACCCACGAGCGGCTGGATCGGTTCTGCAAGCGGTAGAGAACGGTGCCCACCTTATCACTATCGGCTGCCGGGAGACGCAGATGGCCCGGGTGGCCTCCCTCCACCTGCAAACCGCACCGGGGAATGAGTATGAAGTGATCCATGAGCTCTCGGCCGCCGTCGCTGATTTGGGGCAAGGCCGTCCGTCGGTTTCGATCCGGAATGATGCAGGTCAGCAGGACCTGGAGCAGCACTTCGGTTCTCTTGCTTGTCTCCAGGCGGCCGAGTGGATCGCGCGCGCCGAGCGGGCGGCATTTTTGATTCCACCCACTTGCGGAGAAGAGAATCGGCAGCCCAAGACTGCTGCCGCATTTACTGCGCTGGCTGCGATCACCGGTCATTTGAATAGACCCGGTTCTGGAGTCTTGCCACTCTTAGCCAGGAGCAACGCGCGTGGGGCTTGCGAAACAGCGGTCGTATACAACCGCCTACCCGGTTTCGAGCGCCTCGACGATTCACGGTCTCGACAACGCCTTGAGGATCTCTGGGGAAAGAAATTGCCGTCTGCCCCAGGGTGGGATGCCGAAATGCTTTTGCAGTCGGTGAGCGGATTAGTCGTCGTGGCGGATGACCCCCCATCCGTGATGCCGATGGGGCAAAAGGCTATTACTGCATTGGGAAGGCTGGAATTCCTGGTCGTCCTGGATGCCTTTGCTACTCCTACAGCCCGCATAGCCCATGCGCTGCTTCCGATTTCGAGCTTTGCTGAAGCCGAAGGCACGTTCACCAACATGGAAGGCCGGGTCCAGAAACTTCGGCCAGCGACCAATGCCCCCGGAGAAGCAAGACCTGGCTGGCAGGTGCTGGCTGAGTTATGTGCGAGATTCGACGCCGCTGCCTCCTACGATTCAGCCGCTGACGTGCTCCGCGAGATCGGCCAAGCGGCTCCTCAATACGCGGGGATCGAACAGCGCCTTGCAGAAGCCGGATGGAGCGGAGCATTGCTTGAGGACTCGGGCAAGCAGAAATTGCAGATCCCTCCCGCGGAAACCATAGCTTTCGCATCGCTGAGATCAGCCGAGCGCCCACACCTGCTGGCGCTTGATCCTGCTTTTGATTGGGGAAGCGACCCGCTCGTTTTCTTCTCGCCTACCTTGAGTCGTGATTTTCGATCACAGCGAAAGGCATTTCCCAATGGCTTCGTTGAGATCGCGCAGGAGGACGCAGACGAGCTTCAGGTGAAGAGCGGTCGCCGGGTCAGATTGACTTCTGTGCAGGGTGCGGCAACGGTTCCAGCTCTCGTGAGAGAGGACTTGAAATACGGGCAGCTGATTGTCCCGTTCGTGTTCCGCGATCACGTCTCCAACGTATTAGGCAGCGACAGCGTCACGGCAGTAAGAATTGAACGCGCGTAAGAGAATGTTCATGGCCTTAGCAATAGAAAAGAAAGCGGTATCGGGATGGCTTGAACGGTTGCTGAAGTTGGGAGAGGTAATTGCTCCCACCCGTACTCCGACTGGGGACGTCCTGTTTTCAAACATTCGTTCTGGCAGGGACGTGGCGTGGGATCTCCCCAATCCTCTTCATCCACCGAAAGAATTTGTTCTACCCCAAACTGATCCTCTGGTTCAGATCAAACGCAACGGCCAACACCACGAGGTTGAGGCGATTCATGACGGCCGCCGCCGCTTTCTTGTGAACGCGCGCAGCTGCGATGTCAAAGGAATCGCATTTCTGACTCGCATGCACGAAATGGAACCGGCGGACGTTTCGTATCTTCGGCGCTCCAGCAATCTCACGATCATCAGCCTAGCATGCGCAACTCCGTGCCCATCGGGCTTCTGCATCTGCACAGAGTCGGGGCCATTCTTGAGCGACTGTTATGACGTCCAGCTGACCGATCTCGATAAGAGCTACCTCGTCGAAGTGGGGAGCGCAAAGGGTGAAGCCGCGGCAGCGGAAGGGCAAGGTCTCTTCCGGAAGGCCAGCGAGGACGAGGTGTCCCAGCGAAAGAGACTTGAGGAAACAGCGAAACAACATTTTGGGGATCAGACCTGCCATTTTGCGTCGGCCATGAGACGCATTTCCACCGGTCGCGTGCAAGACGTTTTGTGGGAAAAGATGAGCGACTGGTGCCTGGAATGCGGCGGTTGCAACGTGATTTGCCCCACCTGTTACTGCTTCAGCGTAAAGGATCTCGGCCGTGATGGCGCGTGGATCCGCTGCCGGTTGCGGGACTCCTGCCAGTACGCAGCCTTCACTCTCGAAGCCTCGGGTCACAATCCGCGGCCGGAAAAGAAAGACCGGATGAAGCGGCGCTTCTTCCACAAGGTAAGCGCGCAGTACTACACGCGGGATGGCGCGGTTGGGTGTGTCGGATGCGGGCGGTGCGTTCAGGTGTGTTTGGGCGCCACGCATATGCCGGCCGTTGTTGCCGCCATCCGGAAAGGAAGCTGGCATGAATGACGTGTTCCTTCCCGATCTCGCGTGTCTAACGGGCCTCTGCGACGAGACTCCCGACACCAGGACTTTCCGCTTACGCTTCCGCGATTCGAGCAAAGTGAAGGATTTCCGTTTTCTGCCCGGCGAGTTCATCGAACTGTCGGTTTTTGGCTACGGAGAGGCTCCCTTCTGCATCGCGTCCAGTCCGACCAGACCCGAGGCGCTGGAAACAACGGTGCGTCGCACCGGTCAATTGACCGACGCACTTCACCAGCTTGGAGAAGGCAACGAAGTGGGGGTACGCGGACCATTCGGCAATGGATTCGATGTGGCAGCGGCCGAAGGGAAGGACTTGCTGTTTGTAGCCGGGGGGATCGGACTGCCGCCGCTCCGCAGTCTGATTTGGAATGTTCTCGACGAGCGCTCCCGGTTTGGCAAGGTGACCATCCTGTACGGTGCTCGGACGCCGGCGGACCTGGTCTATAAGCGCGAACTCGACGAGTGGGGAAAGCGTTCGGATGTGGAGTTTCGCGTAACTGTGGACTCGGCCCAGCCGGGCTGGTCAGGGGCAGTGGGTGTGGTCCCAACCCTGTTCAGGAAGGTCGACCTTCATCCCAAGACTTCTCTTGCCTACGTCTGTGGCCCGCCCATCATGATCAAGATCGTCGTTCAGGATCTCGTGGCCCTTGGATTCAAGCAAGAAGCCATCATTTCGACACTGGAACGCATGATGCAATGTGGCATTGGTAAGTGCAATCACTGTGCGATCGGCCATCGCTACGTATGCCGCGACGGCCCGGTTTTCAACTACGGTCAGATCAAGGAATTGGTCGACTAGAGATAGTTTAGAGCACCTCGACTTGGGCGTGCTTCCGCGCCAGCCGACGAATATGAACTTACGAGAAAAGCTTTGCCGTAGGGTGCAAGGCAAGGTCGTCGTGATGGGCATCGGCAACCCCTCCCGGGGCGACGACGCGGCCGGGAGTTGCGTGGCCCAACAGATCTGCAGCGCACCGGCGGTGCACATCATCGACGCTCAGGACGTCCCAGAGAACTATCTTTGCCAGGTGGCGGATCGGCAGCCTGACACGGTCGTGCTGATTGATTGCGTCGACCTGAAATCGGCGCCCGGCTCCGTGGCGCTTCTCGAGAAAGATGAAACGATGGCGTACTGGCCGAGCACCCATCGTGTGCCGATGGGCCTGATCGTGAATTACCTTGAAGGAACGACCGATGCCCGCATCCTTCTGATTGGTATTCAGCCCCAGCAAACGGACTTCCTCCAACCTATCAGCGCCGACGTGCTTTCCAGTGTTGAGGTGGTTGCTCGCGTGTTGAACGAAATCTTCGAAAGCCGGAGGATCTCGGCCAGCGTGCAAGGCGCGAACCCGCTCACAGGAGAGGTGCCCGCATGATCGCCTCGGTCGCGGTCCTCATGCTGATTTTGCCGGTCGCAGGAGCCCTCCTGTCTGTGCTGTTGAGAAGGCGCGCCCGTCCCGCTGCCGTGGCGACGGCTGCGGTAGCAGTCGCCCTGGCCATGTGGCTCACCGTTTCCACCTACGGCACCTCGTACACCAGAATGCTGTGGCACATTCCCTGGCTGCGCGGCATCGTCGATGTGCCAGTCCTTGGTTTGCTAGTCGATCCATTGGCTTCCGTGATGTTGCTCGTTGCCGTGCCCATCGGATTGCTTACCGTTCTGTTTTCGACCGCATATCTTACGGACAAGAACGCGGAACATCCGGTAGGGAGCGAGGACTACGGACGATACTACTTCTGGCTGCTGCTGTTCATTGCCAGCATGGTGGGGCTGGCAGTATCGCCGAATCTTCTGCAGTTCTTCATCTTCTGGGAACTCACTACCCTGTGTTCTTGGGCCCTGATCTCCTTCTATCAAAACGAGCGCAGCCTGCGGGCGGGATTCAAAGCCATATTGATGACGCATGTCGGCAGCGGTTTCTTTCTGCTGGCCATCTTGATTCTGTTTGCGCGCACGAGCTCGTTCGAGTTCTCGGCCCTCGGCTTGCTGCCCGATGGTTTGAGGTCAGGGGTATTTATCCTCCTTTTGATCGCGGCCTGGGCCAAGGCGGCGCAGGTTCCTCTGCATACCTGGCTGCCGGACGCTATGGAAGCGCCGACTCCGATCAGCGCTTACCTGCACGCCGCAGCGATGGTCAAAGCCGGCGTTTACCTGATGGCGCGGACGATGAGCGGAGGATGGGAAGTTTCTCAGAAGACCTGCTTGCTCATGGCCGGCATGGCACTGCTCACGATTTTGGTCGCCCTCTCTTTTTACTTCGTGCAGGATGACCTGAAGCGACTGCTGGCTTATTCGACCATTGCGCATCTCGGCTATGTGCTGCTGGGTGTCGCGATTGGTGGGATGGGATCACCGCTGGGGCTTCGCGGCGGCGTGCTGCACATCATCTGTCACGCATATAGCAAAGCGACGCTGTTTTTCTGCGTTGGCACCGTCGCCTATGTCACCGGGACTCGCAGCATATCGTCGCTGCGAGGCTTGGGCAGGAGTATGCCGCTCACGGCCACGGCATTTTTCATTGGCGTTCTGAGCGTCACCGGCGTCCCGCCTCTGGCCTGCTTCTGGAGCAAGTTCATGATCCTTTCGGGTGCCATGCGCCTTCCCGGCCCGATCGGACCGCTGATCGTGACTCTCGTCCTTTGCGAGACTCTGATCTCGTTCGGCTGGATGCTTTACATCGCACAAAAAGTCTTTCTGGGTGCGCCTTTGACGGCGGTTGAAGTCCCGGCCGATCCGCCTTTGGCTATGAATATCACTTTGATCGTCCTGATGATCGGTTGTGTGGCCGCGCCGTTCGTGGGCATGCCCTTGGTGCAGTTAATAGGGAAATAAGATGACGAACGCAGTTCGCAACGTCGAAGCAAGCATTGTGATTCTGATCGCGGGGTCAGTGGTGAGCCTGCTCTTTGCACGCCGCCGGAAGCTCTGCGGCTGGATTAGTTTCGTCTTCGTCTGTGTTTCTTCGGTGTTTACCGGGTTTGCGATCGTGGCGGCGTTCACCGGGGCATCAGGGGAACATACGATCCTGGCGTTACCCCAACTGGGCTCTCGTTTCTCGCTACGGATTGATCCGCTCAGCGCCATTTTCCTGGCGATTGTTGCCGTGATTGCTCTCCTCAGCACTCTGTACTCCGTCCGGTATATGGAGCACTACACGCGCGACAACGTCGCGAAGTTCTTCCCAATTCTTCTGCTCTCGATCGCCAGCATGACAGGCGTTCTGGCATGCACGGACTTCTTGTTCTTCCTCATCTTCTGGGAGTCGATGACGCTGACTTCCTACTTCCTGGTGACGTTCGAGAGTCAGAACGAGGCCAGCCAACGGGCCGGCCTGAAGTACTTCATCATTACTCACGGCGCCACGCTTTGTATGCTGGCAGCGGTATTGCTCCTCTGGAGAACATCCGGCTCGTTTGCTTTTGATGCCGCCCGGCAGACCTTATCCGGGATGTTAACCACTCGGCCGGTCCTGGGCCATGCCATCATCTTTCTCTTCTTCCTGGGGTTCGCCACAAAAGCGGGAATCTTGCCCATGGGCGATTGGCTCCCGGATGCGCATCCGGTTGCGCCTTCCGGCATGAGCGCCACGCTTTCCGGAGCACTCGTCAAGCTGGGAATCTACGGGCTGGTCCGTGTTTTTTGCTCTTTTCTGGCTGTTTCCCCGTCGCTCAAGGTGTGGGGAATCATTCTGGCGCTCGCAGGTACAGGGTCGCTTTTCGTGGGGACCTTGACCGCACTGCGGCAGACCGACACCAAGCGGTTGATGGCCTTCCACACTATCGGGCAGATCGGCTACATCTGTCTCGGCCTGGGAGTGGGGATCTACTGTCTCAACATGTACCCGGCGCTCGCTACCATTGCGCTCGCAGGTGCGATTCTGCACGCGGTGAACCACGCCTGCTTCAAGTCTTGCCTGTTTCTGGGCGCAGGATCGGTGCTCTACCGGACCGGCAAGCGCGACATGGACCAACTCGGCGGCTTGGCGCGCTTCTTGCCCTTCACCACGGGCACGACGACTATAGCCTCACTGAGTATCGCAGGCGTGCCGCCGCTCAACGGATTTACCAGCAAGTGGCTGATCGTTGCCGGTTGCCTGTTGGCCGGAATGCGCTTCCCGTTGTTCCTGCTGTTAGGCCTCATCGCACTATTCATTTCACTCGCTACACTCGCTTCCTTCCTTAAGGTTCTCGCATCCGTCTTCCTCGGCAAGACGGATGAAGAAAGCGGAATCGCCGAAGTTCCGTTATCCATGATCGTGCCCCAAGTGACGCTTGCGTCCCTGTGCGTCCTGCTGGGCGTCTTCCCACAACTTGTGTTGCGTTTTATCGGGCATGCAATCGAGGCAGCTACTGCCATGCCTCTGGCGGGCATACAGGCAACCGGAATGTGGAGCGGTCTCCGGCTGATGGACGGATCGCCGGTGGGGTTCTGGTCGCCTCTCGCTGTTGTGGCGGCATTGGCAGTTCTGGCAGTGCTCTGCTTTGCGATTCAACGCGCGGGTCAGGCACAGACCAGGTCGGTGCCCGTCTGGTACTGCGGAGAAGAGCACTCTCCGGCAAGTGTTCGCTACCCGGCCAGCAGCCTTTATCTCCCTTTCAAACACGCTCTGCCGGAAATCTATCCGAGCGGAAAAGTTCACGCGCCGAGATTCCCGGCTTTCCTTCGCCGCGTGCTGGATTTGGACCGATGGCTGTACACGCCGACCGTCAAAGCAGTTGGCCGAAGCGCGGACCGCATCAGCAGAACGCACGTCGGCATCCCGCAGATCTATCTTCTGTGGATCGTGATTGGAGCCATCGTAGTGACGGCAATCTTGCTTTGGGTAAGGAGTTGAAGGAGATGGGCATGAGCACCGTAGATCACGCGACAGTTGCGCGGGTCAAAGAGGCAGTCGCAGCACACTGCGATGGCGATCTCCTGGCAGCGACCCAGCCACACCCGGATACCTTGCGATTCGAGATCAAAAAAACGGCTGTGCGAGCCGTCGCCGCTGCGCTGGTCGGGGATCTGCAAGCCCGTTTCATGATCTCGGTGGGAACTGATAAAAGGTCCCTCGCCGGAGATTTCGCGATTTCGCATCTGTTTTCGCTCGACCGCGAGCACCTGTATGTACTCGTCGACTCTCCCGTATCGGAGCAAGACCCGAAGATCGAGTCCATCACCGAAGTCATCCCAGGAGCCAATTGGGCAGAGCGAGAATTCCGGGACGCTATCGGCGTTCGTCCTGATGGACACCCCGATCCGCGCCGCCTCCTCCTGGCAGACGACTGGCCGGAAGGCATGTATCCCCTGCGAAAGGATTTTCCCTACAACTATCAACCTCCTCGTGCCGAAAATGTGCGCCCACAAATGCTCGAACCGCCAAAAGGGGCAAGCGTGGTGCCGATCGGGCCCTTCTTTCCGGTTCTGGAGGAACCTGCCTACTGGCGCATGTTCGTCGAGGGGGAGACGATTGTGGGCTGCGACCTCCGCATTTTCTACAACCACCGCGGCATTGAAAAGCTCGGCGATACCGTTTTGACCTACAACGAGATTCCGTATCTGGCGGAGAGAATATGCGGGATTTGCGGTTTCATTCACTCCACATGCTATTGCCAGGCCGTGGAGAAAGCTGCCGGCATCGAAGTGCCGCGCCGGGCGCGCTATATCCGCACTCTCATGCTGGAACTGGAACGCATTCACTCACACCTGCTCTGGCTGGGCATTGCGGGACACATCATCGGTTTTGACACCGTTCTGATGCAGACCTGGAGAATTCGCGAGCCGGTAATGTGGTTTTGTGAAGAGATTTCCGGGAATCGCAAGACGTACGGAATGAACACGGTCGGTGGTTTGCGACGTGATCTCCCGGATCAGATCAAGCCCAAGCTCCTCGAGATCCTTGCCGGCGTGGAAAAAGAGGCGGTTGCGGTTCGCAATGCAATTGTCGGCGACACGACATTGCAAGCCAGAACCAAAGGCGTTGGGTGTTTGACGAACGAATGGGCGAAGAAGATCTGTGTCGTCGGCCCGCCGGCCCGAGCGTCCGGTGTACCGATCGATGCGCGGATCGATCATCCCTACGCCGCTTATGACGAACTTCCCCCACGAATTGCAACGGAGGAGGCGGGCGATACATGGGCGCGGGTGCTGGTGCGGGTCGCTGAGTTGCTGGAATCCATTCGGCTGGTTCGCGAGGCGCTCGCGGCCATGCCTGAGGGTCCTGTCTGCGCGGAGATCAAAGAAGAAATACCGCCGGATCGCATCGGAGTGTCGGTGGTGGAGGCGCCGCGAGGCGAGGCGGTTCACATGGTGCTGACTGGCGGCGATAACCGGCCCCTTCGCTGGAGGGTGCGCGCCCCAACCTATCCGAATCTCCAGGCTATGCCTGCCATGGTCGCGGGCGCCAACATCGCGGACGTGCCGATTACGCTGGGCAGTCTTGATCCTTGCTTCTCTTGTACGGAGCGGCTCGAGACGGTTGATCGCAAGACCAGCAAAGTCAGGATCTATTCTCACGCCGAGCTTTTGGAATTATCCAGAAAGGCGCGCAGCGGAGGGGCGCGATGACGACCTGGCTCATCAAGATACTCCTGCCCTGTTTGCTGAACGTAGCCGCCGCTTTGCTGCTGGCGCCTCTTTGTGAAGGCCTCATGCGCAAGCTGCGTGCCGCGCTCCATTCTCGAATCGGGCCACCCATCACGCAGCCCTATTGGGATCTTCTTAAGCTCCTGGGCAAGGAGGATCTCAGAAGCACGGGCGGAGTCGTTTACGCGGCTATGCCGGCAATCACGCTGGGTTCGGTGCTGCTTCTCGCGGCGCTGGTTCCCATGGGAGCCGCGGCGCCGCTGGCCTTCGCGGGTGATTTGATTGTGATGCTCTATGTCTCGACGATGAGTGCCGTGCTGATCATGCTGGTAGGTTTCGCCAGCTCCAGCCCTTACGCCTCGATCGGCAGCTCGCGCGAAATGATGATGCTCTTATCGGTCGAGCCCATCCTGGCCATTGCTCTCTGCGTGGGCGCATTCAAGGCCAAGACCTTGGCCCTGGGCGGCATTGTCAACTGGCAAGTGCAGAACGGACCGAGCATCAGCATGGCGATCGCGGGCGTGGCGTTCTTGCTCGCTCTTCAAGCGGTGGCCGGCAAGCTGCCCTTCGACATTGCCGAAGCTGACCAGGAAATCATGGGAGGTTCGCTGGTCGAGCAAAGCGGCCCCCGCCTGGCTCTGTTCCGCTGGACGATGTGGGTCAAGCAGCTTGTGTTCGCCTTTTTGTTGGTGGAAGTTTTCTTCCCCTGGCCCTACTTCGCTGCCCCCGTGGTGGACTTGGCCGCGACAATCGTGAAGGTGCTTGTCGTTCTAACCCTGGTGGCAGTCGTTGACGTGGTAAATCCTAGGCTCCGCATTGATCAGGCCATGGGCTATTTCATGCGGGTTGGAGTTTCGTCTCTGGCTGCGCTCGCTTTTGCGGTGATTGGAAAGTAGCGGGAGGTTAAGGTGTTTCTCAGCAAGCTGCGGGAAGCGTGGATCTGCTTGAAGGCGGGGCGTGTCACCCTCGGCTATCCTTTTGCGCCCCACGAACCGAAACCCGGGTTTCGCGGCAAGATCACGATCGACGCCGATTTGTGTTTCGGATGCGGCGGCTGTGCCAACGTCTGCCCGGCCAACGTGATTGTGTTGTCCGATGCACAGCAACTCATGAGAACGATTGAGTTTTACTGGCGTCGGTGTACGTATTGCGGCAGGTGCGAGGAAGTCTGCCCGGAGAAGGCCATCCGTCTTAGCCAGCAATTCGAAACCGCCACCAATGCTCCCCAGGACATGTATATGCGCTTGGAGGTTTTCATGGGGCCTTGTCAGCGGTGCGGCAGGTGCTTCCCACCTCCAACCGTGCTCGACCGGATGATGACGCCTGGTTTCAGAGAGGGCTTGCGGGGAGGAGACGCGTGAACCCGGAAGGACTGCATACCGACTTGATCGAGACCCTGAGCCTAACCTTGGTGATTACCTCGGTGGCGGCGGTGGAGATGCGGAGGCTCAAGTTTTCGATCATCGCCTACCTCTGCCAGGCACTGCTGATTGTGGCGCTGCTCTTGAGTTTCGCGTCCGTCAACCACGCTCTGTACTGGTGGGCAGCCACGGCCTTGGTTACGAAAGCAATTCTGACACCGTGGTTCCTTTTCCGAGCGATCCGCGGTGTGGATGACCACGAATTAAAGCCCGTGATTGGCTTTGGACCGTCGGTCGTGATCGTCGCTGTCCTGATGATAACTTTCTTCCGTCTCGCCCACGGCAAAGTCGCTCTTCTGGCGCCAACCGGGTTAGCACAGCTCGAGGTATTTAGAACGAACCTGGCGGTGGCGTCAACCGTCTTCGCATTGGGGCTCTATGCAGTGTTAACGCGTCGGGATGCCATCAAAACGGTGATCGGTCTTTGCCTGCTTGAGAACGGAGTGCATTTGAGTCTGGTGAGCCTGGCTCCCGGCCTGTCGGAGACAGCTCTTTTTGGTGTTGCCACGGAAGTCGTTGTGACGGTCTTCCTGCTCCTGTATGTCATCGGTGGAGTCCGGCAAGTCTTCGGAACGACGGATACGTTTAGGCTGAGGGAATTAAGGTGGTGAACCAACAGTTCGCCCGGAGGATCTTTAGATGTCCGCGGAAGCATTGACAGAGACATCGGTTCTGCCTGCGGCGGTATTTCTCTTGCCGGTGGTAGTCGGCGCGATTGTGATCTCGGCGACACGCAGCAGCCGGGCCCTTCAGCAATGGCTATCCGTTGTGACCATGGCAGTGGTCACCGGGTTGGGTGCCTGGATGGTGTACCGGACTCTGCACAACGTGGTGCTCACGGCCTGGCACAGTGAACTCCGTGTCGACGCTCTAAGTGCCCTGATGGTCGTCATCATCGGCGCCGTCGGACTGCTCGCATCGGTTTATTCCGTACGGTACGTCGACGCGCATATAACCCGAGGTCCTGCCGCTGCCCGCACCAGCACGTTCTACGGGCTGCTGCTGTGGTTTCTGGGAACTATGTTATGGGGATGCATCACCAACAATGTGATCATGCTCTACGTGGCGATCGAAGCCACGACGCTGACCTCCGGCCTGCTAGTGGCTTTCTATTGGGATCGGCGCGCGCTGGAAGCGGGATACAAGTACCTCATGTTGCTGACCATCGGGATTACCTTCGCTTTGTTCGGATGCGTTTTGCTCTACGCCGGTGCGGCGGGCACAAACAAACTCGGTGGAGAGAGCGCCCTGCTGATCAGCAATATCCGGCGCGTGGCTCAGTTCATACCGAGCCGCACGGCGGCCATCACGATCGCATTTCTCGTCATCGGATTTGGAACCAAGGCCGGAATAGCGCCCTTTCATCCCTGGCTCCCTGACGCGCACGCAGAGGCACCGACACCGATTAGCGTGTTGTTGTCGGGCGTGATGATAAAAATGTCCGTCTACGCCCTCGCCCGCACGGTGAGCATATTCTATCCAGCCTGGCCGCAGGTCACGGTTTTCCTGGTAGCGCTGGGCACTTTTACCATGCTGCTCGGCATCATCCTGGCTCTGGAGCAGAACGATCTCAAGCGCCTGTTGGCCTACTCATCCGTAAGCCAGATGGGCTACATTCTGGCGGGAATCGGACTCGGAACTTACCTGGGCTGTTACGGCGGCCTTTATCACCTGCTTAACCACGCGCTGTACAAATCCCTGTTGTTCATGTGTGTCGGCGCAGTGATGTATGCCACCGGTACGCGGCGAATATCCGAACTGGGCGGGTTGAAAAGTCAGATGCCGGTTACGAGCGCGTGCTACTTCATGGGAGCGTTTGCCCTGGCGGGGTTCCCGCCGCTCAACGGGTTTTGGAGCAAGCTGACGATCTACCTGGCTCTGGCCCGAGCCGGGCTGTGGTGGGCGGCGGGCATTGCCATCGTGACCAGTGTTTTGACCATGGTGGTCATGATACGAACGGGCTACAAAGTGTTTTGGGAGAACCGGCCTTTGACGAACGCCACCGCACCCGACCTGAAGGAAGTACCGGCGCTGATGTTCGTTCCGATGACCGTATTGGCGGGATTGTGTGCCTTACTCGGGATTTGGCCCCAATTGCCATACCCTCTCCTCGACCGCGCGGCGGGAGTTTTGGCAACCCTTGGAAGATAGATGGAAGGTTAGGTACCACCATGTTAAGAGGTTTGTGCAAGAAGGCTCTCGGCAAGGCGCTTTGGGTTTACCACGCAAATACCGGCGCCTGCAACGGATGCGATATCGAAGTCATCAACGTTCTCACCCCTTACTATGATGCCGAACGTTTCGGAATCAAGCTGGTCGGTTCTCCCCGGCATGCCGATGTGCTCCTGATATGCGGCCCTGTCACCCGGCAAGTTGCGCCCGCGCTGCGCAAACTGGTGGAGGCTGTTCCCAATCCCAAGTTCACCTTCGCCATCGGCTCTTGTGCCACGGGAGGAGGTTGTTGGTTTGACACTTACAACGTGTTAGGCGGCGCCGACAAGGTGATCCCTGTCGATTTCTATGTGCCGGGTTGTCCGCCTCGACCGGAAGCAATTCTCTACGGAGTGGCTCTGGCCTTGGGCCTGGTTCCAAAGAAGGTAGCCGAGGAAAAGCTGAGTCAAGAGACGCTCGCCGAACTGGCGCAGGGCAAGTCCATTACGCAGGGAAAACATCCTCCAGCGGCACCTTCAATTAAGTAGCGCGACTGCTGTGCGTCTTGCCGCCTGCCCGGCAGCTGTTTCATGATGACAACCTATCAACGCTAGAGTGTAGCAGCGAACTTGGCCGACAGTTGTTTACTAACCGTCCTATCAGTACGATAGTTGGCGAAAAATCGCGATAACGCTCATTGACCCCGACGGGAGCGGCCAATTCTCAATGGGTGTATCGCCTGCCCACGCTGAAGTTGGCGAGTGAGGCGTATAATCTGTCACCACAGTGGCAGGAGGTCCGAGATGGCTAAGATCAAGCAACTCACAATCGCTGTCGAGAATCGACCGGGTGCTGTCGCAGAAATTGCGAAAGCACTTGGCAACGCGAGGGTCAATGTTCTCTCACTGATGGGAACCGCCCAAGGAACGGGCGGCACGATTCAACTCGTCGCCGAGGATGCCAAGCGAGCAAAAAAGGCATTGGATGAGGCCAAGATTTCGTACCAGGAGGCTGCAGCAGAGGAGTACGAACTGCCAAACAAGGCCGGTGCGCTCGCGCAATACTTAGAGAAACTCGCAACTAAAGGGGTCAACTTAAGCTCGATTCATGCGACGGTTTCGAAGAGCGGGCGTAAGGCGGTTGTCGTCTATACCGTAGAGGCAGAAGCAAAAGTGGTGCAAGCAGCATAGTAATCCAAAGGTCCTACCGACCTGACTCATCTGCTTGCAGGCGAAGGTCTGTCTCATAGCAATCTCCTACCGGGGATAGGCTCCCGTGATGTAGCCTTCCAACTCCTGAATGGTTTGTGCCTGACCAGAGATAATCCACCTCACCAAGTCGCCGATTGAGACGACTCCGACCACCGTGTCATCCTGCATGACCGGTAGGTGGCGAAAACGATGCTTGGTCATAATGGCCATGCACTCGTCCACGGTGTGCTTCGGACTCACGAAGACAACCGGGCTGGTCATGATCTGGCGGACCAGGGTTTCCTTGGAAGAATGGCCCATGAGGATTACTTTGCGCGCGTAGTCCCGCTCCGATAGGATTCCGACCAGTTTATGTTCGGAGAGGACCAGCAAGGCGCCGATGCCGTGCTCGGCCATCTTCTCAATCGCTTCATAGACCGGCTGATCGGGTGCCACCGATAGTACTCGATTCTCGTCTTTGCTCTGCAGAACCAATCCAATCGTGTCGGAAAGTTTCATCAGACCCCCTAAACCACTCAGTCACTTGCCGGTGTGCCAATCCCATATCGGCTTGCCTTTGTCGTCGCGGAACAGAAGTGTGTCTGTACCCTTCACCAGCTCTCGAGCAAGAACGATGTCCGACGCCTCTTGCTTAACCTTTGAACCTGTGACCGCAATCTCGTCTCCCTCGCTGAAACTGATGCCCATCTCGTCTTGAAAAGGTTTGGGGCACACATAGACGTGAACCTTTTCATCCCCGCTCTTAATGATCAGTTCAGTAAAGTCTTTCCGGGTCCCGACAGACAGCAGGTTTACTTCCTCCACAACTCCTTTGGTCTTCGTCCCTGTATGGAGGTCATACTTGGGGAGGCCAGCGTCACTAGGTTCCGCTTTTTGCGAGAGCACCGGGGTCACACAAAAGAGCAGAAACAAGGCGATGCGGAGAAGCACTTTGGCGGCTTCGCATGGCAGGACGGGGATTTCCAGATCCAGTGGCACGGCCCCTCCTCGTAGCTCGCGGGAAACCTAATGCGGAGGGCGAGGTGCCTCTCCATCTGCGGCACGACCCCGAGAAAGATGTGCGTCGGTTCCCGGTTGCCTGATAGTCTTGGCTGGCGATAAGGCCGCTTACTCAGTCGCGTTCTAGAATGACAGAGAAATCGTACACCCTCGGGGCGATCTCAGGCCAGACTTGGGTCAGCATTTAGTCGAAATCTTTACGCAAACTGCACGCTAACCGATTCGAGATTCAGCTGCAGGGTCACCCAAGGCGGAGTATGATCGGGGCCTATGGCGGTACCGGTCGCTCTTCCTGCTCTGGCTCGCAAACGCGGCAACCCCAATTGGGGGCGTCCCATTCCGCCCAGCTCCCGCGCTCGCCACTGAATTTAAACTGCAGGTCAGGCAATTGCAACTCACGCCAGAGATGTATACCTCGTCGGCGGAACTGCGGAACTGGTGCAGGCAAAACAGGAATCGTGTATACATCCCAGAATGGCTGCTTAGAATGGCTGCTTAAGGCGTGGCGCCTCACCGTAGATCCAACCTTCAGCGACGCCGCGTGACCACTTGGGTGGTAGACGGGCAGGAGCAGAACACCCCGGTAACTGTTGCAAAATCTCTATAGCACGCAATATAAAAAGGCGCCCACTTTTGCGGTAGGTTGAGATTGTTCGCACCACCAACCTAGCGAAAAGGAGCGCCTTTATGAGTCAGGAAAAGTATATCGGCATGGATGTTCATCAG
>Ga0181533_1003058_pt1 | contig 18623 bp, 26 predicted proteins | sample PEATcosm2014_Bin_45_FD_119772 | JGI IMG/M metagenome (GOLD analysis project Ga0181533, IMG submission 119772) | Peatland microbial communities from MTU Mesocosm Facility, Houghton, MI, USA - PEATcosm2014_Bin11_60_metaG | ecosystem: Environmental > Terrestrial > Soil > Wetlands > Peat | place... | reverse complement strand
CCTGGCGTTCTTGTTCTGTCAACGTCACACGGTAGCGTGGTTTCATGGCAAATCCCTCCCCCTGGAATTTGCCATGATTATACCTCATTATACGAAAAAAGCAATGTTACATGGTACTAGTTAACAAGTCTGTCATACGAGGACCCGGCGCCTCAAAATATTCTTTTTACTTCATAGACCAGGGGCTCACTACCCTGCTTTCCGTGAAAACAGGTCGTCTGTGGCAGGATTTTAGAAATCTTGTCCTTCAGCTCTTCTATTTCTTCGATTTCCGGTACTCTCCACGATTGGCCGGGAACCGGCAGGTATGCATCTATCCTCAATGGAATATCCGGATCGATCGATGCAATGAATGCGGCAACGTTCATTATCTCGGCTTCATCAACGTAATCGGGAATGAAGACCGTCTGCGCATGAAGCTTTATCCGGGTCAAGCCGGCCAGTTCTCTGAAATGTTTGAGGATAGCCTGATTGCCAAAACCGGTATAATTGCGGTGCAGCGAAGGGGTGATCGCCTTTATGCTGAAGATGACCTCGTCGAGCAAATGCACGGGGGGCATCAGTTTTCCGTTGGTCAAAAGCGAAATAAGGCAGGATTTTTCCCGGCGCAGGAATTCAAGAATCTGAGGAAGGAAAGGTTCGCAGAGGGGCTCCGCTCCCATTAGAAAAATCCGTTTGATTGGCAGGCGGTCCAAAATCTGCAGGGTCCGTTCAAGTGTCAGGAACTCCCGGGGCCTCGGACTCACGAAAGAGGGATCATAGATGCGCAGCCTTGTTTCAGGGAGATGGCAGTCAAAAACCTCTTTCTTGAGAAGACAGATACGGCACCGCAGGTTACAACCCCAGAAATAGAGAGTGCAAATGCCGTACTGCTCTCCCCATGTAATGTGATAAAGCGAGATACGGTCGGTTTTGGCCGGCATAATTGCCCCCTGTTGAACGGCTTTAAATCGGGTCTTCCGAGAAATGAGCACCTGTGATGTGGATTCTTGCCCCGAAGGGCTGCATAAATTAGCCCACGATCTCCACGCTCCGCGAGGTGCCACCCTGGGGATGTTACGCAACAAAAACCAGTTTTTTACCCTGAAGGGGTTGCATAATAGAGCCGGGTTCACCTGGTCGACCATTGTGTACATGGGGCGTCTTTATGCGGCCTCATCAGGGTATTCGGCTATCTTTGTCACATCTTTTCCCATCGTTGTATGCGTTTTCTCATAAAAGCGAAATGGAGACAAGCTGTGAGCACTTTCAAAACCAAAATATCTCGGGAGACGGCTGCCGGGTATGGCCGGGAGGCGGTCCGGATCACCGAGTCCGGGGAATACCCGGCGCCATCCGGCCGGGTGGTCGATGTTTCTCAATTAGTCAAACGATCGGTCGATGGAACGGTCTCTTATCCCCCAGGCCAAGCGTATCATGAATCGGCGAGGGGGAATTATGAGACGAAGATTTCAGTCGAAAACATGACAACTCTTGAGGCTGCACGCCGACTGATCTCTGGAGGGTGAACCCTCACCCCGTTCGGGTTCGCGCTAAGCGTACGCAACCACGGCCGATGCTTATAGTTCGCGCCCGATCTTTTGTGAGGGCGCAGGCCGGCGGTGCTCAACTTCGCTTCGGCAACGCATCCCGGTGGCGGTTTTCTCGGTGGCGCCAGGGCGCAGGAGGAATACCTGGCCAGATCGTCGGGCCTTTACGCCTGTATAAGGGACAATGCAATGTATGCGTTTCACCGGTCACGCCGGGACCCTCTTTACACGAATTATGCAATCTATTCACCTGATGTGCCGGTCTTTCGCTCAGATGATGGAAGACTTCTCGATGAACCATACACAGTTGGAATCATCACGTGCCCGGCGGTCAATGCCGGTAAAACGGCCCCTGAGAGGCGTAGTGAAATAGGCCCGGCCATGTGGCTGCGTATTCTCAAAGTACTGTCCATCGGGGTGAAGTATGCCCACGACTCCATTGTCCTTGGGGCATGGGGTTGTGGAGCATTCGGTAACGACGGCCGTGAAATCGCTGAGTTGTTCTGTCGGGCGCTCGAACGGAACTTCAAGGGGGGCTACAGGCAGGTTGTTTTCGCCATCGTGGATTGGTCTCGGGACCGAAGGCTTATCGGTCCATTTCAGGAGGCTTTCAGGGTGAAGTGACGTGTAACGTTACGAGTAAAATGGTCCCTTGGGGCAAAATTATGATATAGTTCTTCCGGGATCAAGGTGCGGCTTGATGACGACCGGATCGGACGAGTGCAGGAGGTCCTTCCGGAGCAGTAGCGGGCACGTCCGACTTGCCGGAAAGGGGCAAGAATTATGGAGGTCATCTTCATAAGACCGACCATGTAAGAAATGGAGGTAATACCATGAGTTCCCATGACGATCTCATATCTGAGGCGGTTTCCCTTCCTGTGGAAATCCGGATTCGACTTGTTGAAGAACTCCTTGAAAGCCTCAACCCCACTCACCAGGACATTGATGAGCTATGGGCCGTAGAATCCGAAAGGAGAGCGGCTCAAATTGAGGGAGGGGAGGTCGAGACCGTGCCTGGAGACGTGGTATTCGAGCGGCTTCTCAAGAAGCTGAAGAAATGAGGCGCCGATTCCACCCGGAAGCCGAAGCCGAACTCAATGATGCAGTTGATTATTACAACGAATGTCAGGAAAGCCTTGGACTGGAGTTCGCCAAAGAAGTCTACGCTGCAATCGAAAGCATCTGTGAGTTCCCACTCGCCTGGACTCCTCTTTCTCAGAACACCCGGAGGCGCCTTCTAAAGCGCTTCCCTTACGGGGTGGTCTATCAGCTCAAAGGTGATGAGATAATCATCATAGCAGTCATGCAGCTCAACAGGAAGCCCGGTTATTGGCCTCACCGAAAAGACTGAGAGAACCAAAAACCAGAGGAATTTTCGTGCAGCATCCGACAGGAGAAAACCCCATGCGCCGGATAACCTTCGAGGAAGCCAAATCGCGGGTGCAGGACCTTGAAGGCATCCCGCGCACGCCCAAAGCGGATGATAGACACGTCAGGGGATGCCTTCCGGGCTATGCATCACTCGTCGCATAGGGATGCCCGCGAGAGCATCTCACCAAATGATCGTTTAGTGCTGTTGACAAGTCTCTCATACGAGGAGCAAGTGAGAAAGTTGGAAACGGGTGTTTCGCCTGGTATGGTTGAACGTCCTTTGGATACAGTCGCAGTAAAAGCGGCTGTTTCGTGGTCATTGACCACATTTTAAGACTCCAAAACAGCCAATCGGGACAACTCTTTCCTTGAGCAGTCAAACTTTAGCATGGCCCGACCCTAACCTTCTAAATCCTGACCTCTACTAACCTCTGAACCCCAACCTCACACCGGAGGGATTCTTCACAAGCCTCTAGTTTTCAGCTTCATGATATGTTATGATTGCATGCGAGTGCAACGCAATCAATGTGCAATCACTTGGAGTAAACCATGCCCAGTACCACCATAACCATTCGTACCGATCCGGATTTGGCCGGGAAAATTGCCGCCCTTGCCTTGGCTATGGATCGCTCCCGGAATTGGGTGATCGAAGAGGCCCTTAAGCAATATGTAGAGACGCAGATGTGGCAGATCGAAGGCATTAAGGCCGCTATTGCCTCTGTTGACAAAGGGGGAGGCATTCCTCACGAACAGGTCATGGCTGAAGCTGAGGCCCTTCTAAGCGGACATGACGCTGCCCGATGAAGATTATTTGGTCTCCCCAGGCCCGTGACGACCTTGTGGACATCTATCGGTACATCTCCGCCGAGAATCCGGGCGTTGCGCGCGCCTTGCACGACAAAATAGTCTCCCGCCTGCTGGTGCTGCTGGAAACACCACAAATCGGGCGACCCGGCCGTGTGGCCGGCACGCGGGAACTCGTCATTTTCGGCACCCCCTACATTGTTCCCTATCGGATTGGTAGCGAAACCCTGCAAATCCTCCGCGTCTATCACTCCTCCAGGTTCTGGCCTGAGTCCTTCGAATAAACTCAAGAGCGCGATGAGAAAGCCCGGCAAGTCCATTCCCGTCGCTGCCGGGCTGCCAGATCCACAAATGCCTCTTCAGTGATGGGAATCGGTATCGGGAATTGTCGGCCAGATCAGGGGAACACCCGACGGGCGCCCCGGCAGGTGTTTACCCAATACTTTTCGTGGTCGGCGAGCAGGCGATGTCACGGTTTGCGGGACACTTTTCTCTATGTAATTAGAAATCTGGTATAAGAAGACCTCGCACATCCTCAGCGCCTGGTTTCCCTCGGCCCCTCTGGCAGTCTTTCTCACCGCAATATCGCTGATTCTTTACACGAGGATCAGGAGCAAACAGACGCCCACAATGTGTGCATGGAATCACAGAGTTCAAGGCTTCCTCCCTGGCGGAGCGAAACCATAAACCTATCTGGAAGAAGGAGGGAAAAACCAAATCGGGAAGAATAAAAACCAGATATAGGGAAGCAAAAGGATTTTGCATGCGCAAAATGAAAGAAAAACCAGCCGCATGTTAGCCGGTCAATGATGCCAAAAAATGGTTCCTAAGCCACGAAAACGCCCTTCCCATCGCTTCTTCTCACAGAAGATCAAGCACTTCTTATGGCCCGACCCCCGATTGCCGATTGAAACGTGCATTCAGCCGATGGCGTCTTGGATCTTATCTCTCCTCTGCTTGAACGCTACCGCCTGTGGTTCAAGCAATTTTGGCTTCGGGGGGATGCGGCATTTGCCAGTCCCTGTCTTTATGAGTTTTGTGAAGACCGTCGCATCACCTACTTCATTCGGCTTGTCAGCAATAGCAGCCTCAAGAGCCGCTTAGGACCGCATTTGAAGCGACCCGCCGGTCGTCCACCAAAGACCGGTGTACAGGTGAGGGTGATCGAGTTCCATTACCAGGCGGAGAGTTGGAATAAACCCCGCAGGGTCGTCTGCAAAATAGAATGGCACGTGGGTGAACTCTTTTCTCGTGTCGGATTTATTGTGACCAACTCAAAGCTTGAAGCGCACAAGGTAATTACGATTTACAATGGTCGTGCTGAGATTGAAAACAGGATAAAAGAGGGGAAGAATACCCTCAGGTGGGATAAGACGAGTTGCCATCGCTTCGCACCCAATCAGGCAAGGCTTCTCATCGGATGCCTTGCCTGCAATCTGCTCCACATGATCCGGGATACGGCGTTCTGGGGGCAAAGCGTCAGACCGTCCATAGACTCGATCATCAGGCGGCTCGTCAAAGTTGGGGCCAGGGTGGTCTATCATGCCATGAAGTGGTACGTCCATGTTGTGTCGGCTTTTTCCCTCGCCCGCTATTATCGCATCTTATTAGCCTGAGCCTCCCCAACACCATGAGGGGCGGGAAGCGAGCTATTGGCTGCGGGGATGGTGGTATGTCCTCAAATTGCCCAAATTGGTCTGATCGGCATTCTTCTTGCGGGTTTTGATTGGAATATCGTATGATTTACAGACAATCGGCATTCCAAGAGCTTTTTCGGATGGAATCCGACCCGTAAATGCGGTTCGGCTCCAGTTGGGGGTCCAGTTGACGCATTATTCAGGGTCTTGATGATCCTGAAACTCTAAACGCTAATGAGCTCTATCCCGATCATGTTTACATAAAGCGGAAGAAGTGCTGGCAGATCCAAAGTTTGTTTTTGGTTAAATCGGGTACATACTGGCAGAGTATTGAGCTGCGAAAACAAGGTGAACTCAAAAGGAGGTTGGATCATGATGAAGATGTCGAGACGCGGCTTGATGAAGTTGGGGGCAGCCTTGGGCGCCGGCTTGGCTGCTGGAAAGATTAATGGAATCGTTTCCCCGAAGGAGGCCCAAGCCACTCAGACAGGAGGCGCGGAAAAGTCTGCATGGGTAATAGGTCATATCAAAGTCAAGGACAACGACAAATGGGGTGAATATCGCAGCAAAGTCCCTGAAACTCTCGTTCAATGGGGGGGTGAAGTGCTCTTTCGGGGCCACCGCGTCGACGTGTTGAGCGGCGAACATTCGTACCTTGATTGTGTCGTTATTCGATTCCCTGACGCAAAGTCTGCCGCGGGATGGTACAATTCCGCAGCCTACCAGGCGCTCATTCCAATTCGGGAGCAAGCCGCCGACATCGTGTTGGTTAGCTTCGAATCATAGTAGACCGGGTATTGGAACCCAAACTGTGGATGGCAAGACATCGTCATGCGAAGCCTGGCTCGAACCCCGATCCGGGGAAAGCCGGCATCCAGTGGGTTTTCACACTCATCTGCATTATGGTAAGTTGTAAGGGTTCTAAACCTGGATTATGCATGAGCATACCTTAGAATGATGCAGCATTTATCCCAACCATCTGATATTATGGCTCAAATTCGTCAGAGGGGAGGAAAGTGTGGTGCGCGCAGTTGGTGACAAGCAAACAAGGACCATAAGGCCGGATTTCGACAGGTCCATCAGCATCGATTTTCAGGGTGCAAAGATCACCAGCGATACCGGCTTTCTTCTCATGAGAGAGATTGATCAACGCTTCAACATACTCAGTGCTGCGGCGTCCCAAGTTGATGATCCGAGATCGCGTCGCCGTACGGATCATTCACTGCTCCAACTGCTGCGCCAGAGAGTCTATCAGGTCGCGGCAGGATATGAGGATTGCAATGACGCTAATCATCTCAGGGTGGACCCGGCGCTCCGATTGGCCCTGGGAAAAGAGCATAAGAATGGAGCCGGCCAATCCTCGCTCAGCCGATTCGAGAATAAGATACTCGCGACCGGCAGGGGACTGAGGGCACTCGAAGAAAACGTAAGCCGATCCGCCGACACCTTGCTTCGACGGAGAAACAAACGGCGACTCATCATCGATGTGGATTCCACTGAAGACCCCGTTCACGGAAAACAGGAGGGCGCCGCATTTAACGGCTACTTCGAACAGGTCTGTTAGCATCCTCTGTTTTGCTTCACCAGCAAAGGGCATCTTTTGGGCGCAAGGTTAAGACCCGGTAACGCACATTCAGCCGAAGGCGTCTTGGACCTGATCTCTCCCCTGGTTGAGCGCTACCGATCTTGGTTCAGGCAGCTTTGGCTCCGGGGGGATGCGGCCTTTGCAGGCCCAGACCTGTACGAGTTTTGCGAAAAGAAGCGTATCATTTACTTCATTCGGCTTTCCAGCAACAATAGCCTGAAGAGGCACATTCTGCCTCACCTGAGGCGTCCGGTCGGTCGTCCCCCAAAGAGCGGCGTACATGTCAGGGTGATCGAGTTTCAGTACCAGGCGGAGAAGTGGAATAAACCCCGGAGGGTTGTCTGCAAGATCGAATGGCATGTGGGTGAACTCTTTCCCCGTGTTGGATTCATCGTGACCAACTGGAACCTTGAAGCGCACAAGGTGGTTACGATTTACAATGGCCGTGCTGAGATTGAAAACCGGATAAAAGAAGGGAAGAACACCCTCCGCTGGGACAAAACGAGTTGCCATCGCTTCGCAGCCAATCAAGCAAGGCTTCTTGTCGGATGTCTTGCGTATAACCTGCTCCACATGATCCGGGATACGGCGTTCTGGGGTGAGAAGGTCAAGCCGTCCATAGACTCAATCATCAGGCGGCTTGTGAAGGTTGGAGCCAGAGTGGTCTACCACGCCAGGAGGTGGCGTGTTCATGTTGCGTCAGCTTTCCCATTAGGCCGGTATTACGGCATTCTATTCTCCTGAGCCTGCAACCTGGCGTGACGGGGACAGATTAACCAACTGTGGGAGGAGGTGTGTAGGAAAATCGCAAAAACCAGTCCTGCGCACGTTTAACTTGCATATTCTATTGGGAAAATTGTATTCCGTTGGGGATTCCGGAGTGCATCAGAGACTTTTCGAGCAAAAATTCTATTCCGACACGTAGTTCGGCGTATGCAGATAGTCAAGTTGATGCATTATTCAGGTATAAGTCTGTCTTACGAGGTTGAGGAATGAACCCACAAAAAGAAGAGGTTCAACCATTCGTGAAAGCTATTCTCCAGTTGCGCATGATTGCTGGCGCGATTGCTTGTGCAGCGATGTTGTCAGGGGCGGGCGGACTTCCATCAGCAAGGGCTGCCTCTGCCAGCGTGACTGCCAAAATACTGAGCGGGACCGTCCAATCGGGCGGCACTTCGTCCGTACATCCGCTCGCTGGTGCTGTGGTCACGCTGTTGGAGGCGACGGAAGAGCGGCCTAGAAAGCTGAGCCGTGCGACGACAGACCGCTCTGGCCGCTTCTTGCTCACGACGCCCAAAGTCGACACGGAAAGCATTTTCTACGTGACCGCCAATCTTGGTGGAGGGGTCAAACTGGTCACGATCCTGGGTCAAAACCTGCCGTCCAAAATCACCATCAACGAACTGACTACCGTTGGCGCCGCCTACTCCATGGCGCAGTTCTACAAGAAAGGTGTGATCTCCGGCAATTCCTTCGGACTGCGTATCGCCGCCGGCATGAACGATAACATCGTGTCGACTGCAACCGGCGAATCGTCGGCAGTACTTATGACGTCGCCCAACGCCGACCAGACGAACTCTCTGCGCTCCACGCGCGCCCTCGCCAACCTGCTGGCGGCCTGCGTGCAGAATCACGCCATCGCTAAGTTGTTCTTCGAGGTGGCTACGCCCCTTGGATGTTCCGCACCGCGCAATACCCCTGAAGCGCTGGCAAATATCGCACGCAATCCGGGACAGAGCGTTGAGGCTATTTTTTCGCTGCCGCAGGTGCATGAACTCTACCTTCCTACGCTCGAAAGCATTCCGGATGCCTGGACGGTTACAGTGAAAGTCAATGATACGGGCAGCGACAGCATTCTTTTCGGTGGGTTGGGGAATATCGTTTTCGATGCAAGAGGGTTTGCCTGGATCATCAACAACGTCGTGCAGGGAACCACCTACTCAAGTCAGGCCCTCATGGTACTCAAGCCCAACGGACAGCCGGCCGACGGGAGTAATGGCTCACCCAGGTCGCCGATCGAGGGTGGAGGAGTTCTCGGCGGCGGTTTCGGCATCTGCATTGATCCGTGGGGCACGGTGTGGGAAGGCAACTTTGGCTGGGGTGGCGTCAATCCATCGCCGGCGCCGCCCGGGAGTGGAAGCGTTTCTCAGTTCACCGCGTCGGGGCAACCAATCTCGCCCCCCAACGGCTATTACGGGGGTGTCTACAGGGCGCAGGGCTTGGCATCGGACGCCCTGGGCAACATCTGGATCCCGAGTAATGGCAACGACCGTGTCTGCGTATTTCTCAAAGGCGATCCCAATAACTCCATTTGCTTTCAGGAGGCGAATGGAAGCAAACCTTTCGATGTCCGAATAGCAACCGACGGAACAGCCTGGGTGACCAACACCGGTAACCTGACAGTAAATAGCAGTATTGCGAAATTCAAAATGGTTCAAGGGAAGCTGCAGCAGCAATTCCTGATCCCGCTGGGAAGCGGGTTCAAGGGAATGAGCCTCGACTCCCAGGGGAATGCATGGGTCGCTTCAGGCGGCGACAGCAAAATCTATGGAGTCCGGCCCAACGGGACGGTCATTGGCGGCTTCGACGGGGGCGGCGTCGACGGCCCGTGGAGCGTGACGGTCGACGGCGAGGACAACTTGTGGGTGGCGAATTTCGGTCCCCTATCAGCAGGTAGTAACTTCACGTCCGGTAGGATCTCGAAAGTCTACGGCAGCAATAGCGCCACCCGGCCCCCGGGCCTTAAGACGGGCCATCCCATCTCGCCCTCGACGGGGTTCACCGTGCCTTCCGCCGGCAGCCAGGTGCTGTTGTACAACGGAGATCCACTATACGGTCCGGGCGCACCCCCCTGCTTCTCCCCGTTGATGCGGCTGACGCAGGTCATGATTGATCAGGCCGGCAATGTCTGGGCGCTGAACAACTGGAAGCCCGATTTCGATATCGATTTCCTATCCAATCCGGGTGGCGACGGCGCCGTCATCTTCGTCGGCCTCGCGCCCCCACCCCGTAAACACTTTCCTAACCTATAGGCGCTCTAACAAACGCCTATAGGTTAGGGGCATATTCCTTGCCGTAGTGCCGCCGGGCAAACTCCATCATGGGCGTGATGCCGACAAGCGGGCTTTCAGCCTCCGCCCACGTCTTGTCTTTGGTCACCTTGAGCAATGCCAACAAGCAAAGCCCTGAACGGTCATTTTGTTGTGCCAGGGGAAGCCCGAGAATGGCGAGGATCTGAATAGCGCTTTTTACGTTGTCGTTTTCTGCCATGCGAGGCTTTCTATTTTCTGGTCGATTAAGGATTGTGTGAGTTCTCCCTGAGTTCTTGCCCATACGCCAAGGCGGGGCAAGGCTTCACGGCTTGGATATTTCAGCAGGCGCAAATCGGTCGCGTTTATCTGCGATAAAAACCTGTTCACTAATTTGACTGACATGGAAAGGTTGATCGTGGCCTTGTGAAGTTAATGTTCGGAGAGATTTTGAAACTCTTTCTGAATTATCCAGACTAAAATGTGGATGTAACCTATCCACAATAACATCATTGTCCTTGGGGCATGGGGTTGTGGAGCGTTCGGCAACGACGGCCGTGAAATCGCCGAGTTGTTCCATCGGGCGCTCGAACAGAACTTCAAGGCATCCCGCTGACGGCCCAACGCGCATGACTTCCGCCTAAAGGCGGTAAGAGGAATGACCAGATTATGACCAGATTAGACGAACCGAGCGGGATGCCTTCCGCGCTACGCGAAGCACATCGCTAAGGGATGCCCGCGAGAGCGTCTCACCAAATGATCGTTGAGTGCTGTTAACAAGTCTGTCATACGAGGGGGGCTACAGGCAGGTCGTTTTCGCCATCTTGGATTGGTCTCGGGACCGAAGGTTTATCGGGCCATTTCAGGAGGCTTTCAGGGTGAACTGAGCTGACTGGCTCACCCGGCTAGTAATTATGGTGAATCGTGAATAGCAAAGTGAACTGATCTGACGGGCTCACCCGGCTATGAATTGACCGGGTCTTTTCATTTTACGAGTTCCTCCAGCACATTGTAGGGCTGAGCGCCGACTACGATGCGGCCATTGGCCGCAAAAGTCGGGACGGCCTTGACGCCACAACTGCGAGAGTATCTCCAGTCGCTGTCCACTGCCTCTTTAAAAGTCCCCTTGGACAGGACCTGTTCCACTCCACTGAGGCCGACCGATTCTGCCAGCTCCACCAAAACCGGGACCTTGGCAATGTTGAGTCCGTCTGCGAAGTAAGCCTTGAACACCGCCATGTGAAACTCTTCTCCCTTATTCCTGGATTCGGCCCATTTTCCGGCCTCTTGAGCCCGCCGGCTATTATATGTCCTGGTTTTCGGGCCGAAGGGCAGGCCGCAGCCGGCTGCCGCTGATTTCAGCCGATCCAGCATGGCGGGAATCTCGATATCCCTTCCCGCGAAAAGTTCATCCAGGGTGAGGCCCTCTTCGGGCGTTTCCGGATGCAGGGGAAAGGCAATCCACCTGACTTCGAGATCGTATGTCTGCTTGAGTTTTTCAATACGCCCGGTAATGAAGTAGCACCACGGTCAGATGTAATCGGAAAAGACTTCCAAAAGGACTCTGCCTCGTTCGGTCATCTCTTTTCACCTCATGCCGACAGCTTCCCTGCAATTTTGGCCACGTGAGCCCCCTGAAAGCGGGCAATCGCGAGCTCATTTTCCGAAACTTGCCGGCTGCCGTCCGGACCGGCAAGCGTCCCAGCTCCGTAAGGCGATCCGCCTGTTATTTCGCTCATATTCATGATTTCCTGACAAGAATAGGGAACGCCCACAATGATCATGCCTTGATGCAGAAGCGTCGAATGAAAGGAAGTAATCGTAGTTTCCTGTCCGCCGTGTTGGGTACCGGTCGACGTGAAAACACTGCCCACCTTTCCAATCAGGCTGCCGTTGAACCACAAGCCGCCGGTCTGGTCCAGAAAATTGCGCATCTGCGCGCACATGTTGCCGAAGCGGGTCGGCGCGCCAAAGATGATGGCGTCATAGCTCGGCAGTTCATCAACGGTGGCGATCGGCGCCGCTTGATCGAGTTTCGCCCCGGCCTTGCGCGCCACGTCCTCCGGCATCAGCTCCGGCACGCGCTTGATCGTGACCTGAGCGCCCTCAACACTCTTGGCGCCTTCGGCGACCGCCTTCGCCATAGTTTCTACGTGACCGTACATGCTGTAGTAAAGAATGAGAATATTTGCCATCTTCCAGCTCCTCTTTCTGTTTGTTATTTGATTTCCACATTCAGGCCCAAAACTTTCCAGCCCAACCCCTCATAGATATATTCCTGCTTGAAGAAAACCTGGCTTGGCTTTGTAGGATAATGACCCTTTATCAGCAGGACGCCGTCTGAATTCAAGGATGGTTTTTCATCGAATACCGGGCTGAGATTATCGAGCACCGTGAAATCCGTTCCAATCTTGTAGAAGGGAGCAAACGCTTCATCGAGCTTCTGCGGAGCGTACTGTTTCTGCATAAGGCTGGAAGAGTATGCATGAAATTTCGCCATACTTTTTTCATTCACGCAGAGGGCGAATACGTGCATGGTTTCGGCAACCAGTTTCACCTGATCGCTTTCGGCGGGAAACTGCCCGGCTTTCTCATCCTGAATGCCGGCTTGCGGTTTTTCAATGGAATAGATTTTCCATCCGGATTCACCTTTGACAAGGCTCAACTTGATGGGCGCCACGCCGCCGGATTCGGTGTTGATGGACCCGGTGAGTTCACCACGGCCCCCGCTTATCGACCGATTCTGCCAACTTGCACTTTTAAAAGCGCTCAGGCCGCTCTTCGAGAGAAAATCACCCAACGCCTCCTGGGACGTCCTTGCTTTGAAATCATCGGAAAGATACGAGTAAGCCTTAGACATATCACCAGACTTAACGGCATTGAAAAAACCGTCGGCCACCTGGACCATATCGGAAGTAAAGTAAAAAACAGCCGCGATTGCGAGCACGACGATAACGGCGATCCCGAGTAAAACCTTCAGGAATTTGTTCATTTGATGGTCATCCCTTCAGTCATGGGAGGCAGTGCAATAACGATCGTTCCGTCAGGAACTTAATAATGCATCGAGCAGAGCACAAGGCATAGGACTGAGGACTGAGGACTGAGGAAAAAAGGAACTTAATAATGCATCGAGTTGGGCACAAGGCCTCCAGCGACCGCCCAACGCACACGATAGACCCTTCCGGGGATGCCTTACGCGCTGCGCGGCGGACCTTCCGCCTAGAGGCGGTAAATTGAATGACCAGATTAACGCACAGGGTTGTTTATAAGTCTATCATACGAGGGATGGCGAAACGCATATGGGGGTCGTGTTGTGTCCTGAAAAAGCCATTAAGAGAATCAATGACCTTCGCCGAGAGACTCCGTGTATTTTGAAAAGAAGGGTCACCCCAGATGACCCCCAAATTTCAAATGCGGAATGGGGAGCTGAAGAATGGCCGGCATTCGACCTCCAATCATTCGTCACTCCAACCTCAGGACAGCGCCTGTCAACGGGGTCCCCGGAGGCTTCAAGGCCCCTGCGCACATGAGCGCCGAAAGGCTTTCGAGGGCTGCGTCCCATGACAGACAGTACACCTGTGCCAAATGCCGGGATGCAGGTAAACGGCATTCTTCATTTCTAAAGAGGAGCACGGGTAGCAGTGACTCAAGAGGAGAGATACAAAGAGATCAATTCACCTTTTTGTTCGCGTTAGAGGACCCCGTAAATGAGGAAAACACCCAATAGAGCGAGAAGGATGAGCATGATTTTCTTGTATGTCCGATCGCCGATGCGGCCGTAGAAGAAGGACCCAAAATAGGTCCCGAGGATGAGAGCCGGCATGGATATGAGACAATACCACAGGACCGGAATCGTCGTCAGACCATTGAGGGCATGCAGAAGGACCACGACCAGACCCGAAGCCGTGTAAAAGCCTTGCAGAGTGGCCTTGATCGTGCTCTTGGTCCAAGGTTGAAGAGAGGTGTAAACAATGACCGGGGGTCCGGACGCCCCGAGGGCTCCGCCCAGACAACCGGCCAGGAAACCCGCCGCCAAGGCCCCAGTTGTTTTGATCTCCCACAGCACAGGCCGGAAAGAGAGACTGAAGCAGGCATAGGAGACAAGGATGAGGCCCATCGCGAGCTGAATGCTATCGGTGTTTACGGTTTTGAGAAAAAAGACGCCGATGGGGACCCCCGGTATGGAGCCCACGAAGAGGGGAAGGACCTTTTTCCATTCAAGGTCCTTCCTGAGTCCGACAAGCAGAAGGACTGTTGAGAACAAGCCCTGGAGAGCAACCAGAGGGATGACCGTTTTGATATCGAGAAAAATCGACAATAAAGGCAAGGCCAGGAGTATGGAACCGAAACCGGACAGGCCCTGGGTAAAGCCGGCCAGAAAGATAATGAGGACAATGAGAATATATTCGTTCACAAACCTGGCCGCTCCTGGAGGGCTGATGCCAAGGCAATGCCCCAGCAACTACTCGCTGACAATGCCGTGCTTTACCGCAAACCGCACCAGTTCCGCCGAGCTCTTCAGCGCGGAGTTCTCCATAATAGCGTATTTGTGGAATTCCACAATCCTTGCCAGGAGGTGGAATTTGACCGGAGAGTCCTGGCATAAAAAGTATGATCCGGATGTGCTAAATTCTAAGTTTTCAGGAATCCAAGGACCAGAGCTGTGTTAAATGAGCGCTGCAGGCTGGCGCCCGCCGGGTGCAATTTTTGGTTCCCCTCTTTGGCGTCACGTTTCGAGCGCACTTCTGATGCCTTCGAGTCCCGACAGCAGTTGCGGCACATGCTGCTCGATGATGTTCCAAATCTCATCCATAAATGGGTATGATACAGAGGAACGTATCCTTCAAAGTGGCGTGGCCTCCCGAAGCACTCGGTCCCTGATGCGATGATGCAGAGCCTTCTCGTTGACGACGTCCACCTTTCGGGAAAGGATATCTTCTAAATCCTGGAGCAGCGCTACATGGTCCAGGAGGCTCCTGCCCGGTTCAAGTTCGATGAGCAAATCTACATCACTCTCCGGCCCCGCCTCCCCACGCGCAACCGAGCCGAACACCCGCACGTTGGTTGCGCCGTGTTTGACGGCAATGCGAAGGATCTCTTCACGTTTGGATGTTAAAAGGTCTTGTACGCACATGGCACAGGTCCCTCTGCCTTCGACGGATTTTCCGATCCTACCCGCAGTTCCCATCTTTATCATAACACAATCGGAAACGCGATACCTTGTCAATATGTGAGGCCTAATGGCGAACTCAGCCGAAAGCATATGATCTGCATCTTTGGGTTTGCAGAAGCCCTTGACTGGAGATCGGAGACAAAAGCGGTCCGCCGGCGCAGAATTCCATCTCCCACGTCCAACTGCCGGCTTTGTTAACGATTCACCCCGGATTAAAGCCTGTCCCGGACCCCGGACCCGGTCAGGTCCTGTGGTGCCGCCTTCGAGCAATCACGACTGCCCGCCCACCCGCCCTCGAGGCGTGGCGGTCCGGGTCCCTAAGCCCCGCCCGCCACCGCAGGTAGCAGGCATCCCGGCTGGCGGGCCCCGCCGCCCCCTCATCGGTTTTTGGACCACTGCCTCAGATCGTCGGACCAGGCGCAAACGATTCTTTTGCCGAGCCGCCGCCTCCGGTAAAAGATACGGCCCCCTTCCAGGAGCGGGCCCCTATATCCCCGAATCGACCGCTCGGATACTCCAAGAAATTGTGCAATCTGCTTCCAGCCTACCAGCAGATCGTTTTCCACCATGATCTTTCCTCCTCACCGATTGACCTATTCACCCATTCACCGATTCACCCGCTCTTAATTTACCCATTCACGGATTCACCTGGACTTTTTTGGCTCAAGCAGACGTTGCAGACACTTGCAGTCGGACTTTTCATGGTTTTTCAGCTATATTTTTTGTCTCGTGCAGCACCCTGAAAAAACTGTCTGCATTTGTCTGCGTGTCTGCATCCAATTTAAGCCCGATGCCCTGGAAACCCCTGTCCTGCTTATGCCCAAGCCGCGTTCGCTTCAGTCCGCGCTCTTCGAGTACGGCCCCAAAAGTCCTGAATTTGATGTATTCTTCGCCGTTGTCGCCACACCATTTTTGATATCGATTATACAGTTCTGTAGACCGGCACTTAGCCGGGGGATTGATAATGCAGCAATCAGAGATGAAGCCGCCGAGGATGTCGGAATCGGCACGATAGTCACGCGTAGCCCGCTCTACTTCTTCCGGCTTTTCCAAGCCCTCTTTTTGCCATGCAAGACACCCCTCGACTGCCCAGGCGAGAATACCCGGCCACTCTTCCCTTAGCCGCTCAAGCATTACTGTCCTCGGGATCTGCTCGGATTTCGGTATGGTCACATCGAATGGGACAAGGTGAATCCGGGACCATATCGCTGCATCGGTCCCCCGGATTGAAGGCTTGTGATTTGTGGAAAGAACAATTTTGAATTCAGGCACGAACTCGAAAAACTCCTGGTGAAGAAACCGGGCGCTTATCTTATCTCCACCAGTCAGCCGCTTTATTAGAGATTCCGCCAGGCGCTGGCCGCGTTCGCCCTCGGATGCAGTCACAAGGCGGGCGCCTTTGAGACCTGCAATATCGTTGGGAATAGTTTCGTTTCGCTTAATCATAAGGGTTTCAACCGGGGTTTCCCGGGCATAATCGCCGAGCATGGCCCCGATCGTGGCCGTAAAAATGGTTTTGCCGTTATTTCCGACGCCGTGGAGGACTGGAAGGCACTTTTCCCTGGTGTCCCCGGTAAGACAGTAGCCGGCGAGTTTTTGAAGGTAGCAAATCAGCCCTGGGCTCCCGGCCATTATGCGGTCTAAGAAGTTGAACCACTCAGGGCACTCGGCCGCCGGATCATATGCAACGGGAGCCAATTTAGTTATGAGCTCGCTTCGCCGATGCCGGCGCAATTCCCCTGTCCTCATGTCCAAAGTCCCATTTAGTACATTCAGGAGCCAGGGGTTTGTGTCGAGATCTCTTCCGGTAACCGCTATATCGGGCTCGGTTTGAGCAAGACTTAACATGGCCTGTACCCGTCCGGCGGACTCTGAGGCCCGCGCGTGTTTGGATACTGCTTTGCGGCGGTCATCGTCACTTATTTGCGATGCCTCGGCATAGATGCTTCTGACAGTTGCCTTGCAGAGCTGATTTATCTTCGCTGTTTCATCCACCTTCCAATGATTACCGCTCCAGATCAGCCATTTTCCCCAGGTATGGCAATATCGGACATTTTGAGAGTGCTGTTCTGCGAAGCGTTCGGCATTCCCAAAATCCGTAAGCGCGAAAGGCGCCTTCCGCTGCCGCTCGCACTGACTGCTCGTGCCCGGCTCGTTTGCATTTGTGAAAAATGAAGCAGTTTGAACGATCTCCAGGAGGAATTCTTTCGTGCCGCCGTTATTCAGCCAGTCCGAAATATCACCCTTCGGAGCAATGCCGGGCAGCTCTGCAATCTTTACGCTTGCAGCCCCCGCAGACTTCACCTTTGCTGCGACGTCCCACGCGTGATTTCGCCCTGGCTCATCGTTATCCGGGAGAATCACAACGTTCTTATCAATAAAGTAGGGGCTGAGAGCGTCTCTCCACTTCCCCGCCCCCTCCGAATTGGTAGTGGCCGCAAACCGGCAGGGCCGCCTGCCGAGGTTTGCGCTACGCCCGGATCGCAGTCCGGGGCAGACTTGGGCGGCGCCTCGATGCGGTGGGCCGCCGGCCTGGTCCTCTTCGGCGAAAAGTCCCGCCAACCGGTCGGCGTCTTTTTCGCCCTCGACCACAAAAACCGTTTCCGCAGCTATGACTTCCGGAAGCCGGTAGGGGACCCTGCGCACCCCGTCCAGGTTCCATATCCAGGTTTGGGAACCAGGACAGCCCCCCGGATTGCCCTCTGCCTTTGGCGGCGGGCAGGAAATGGCGGTGGGCGGCAGGACCGCACCCGGGATCGCCTCTGCCAAGGGCGGCGGGGCTTGGGAACCGGGACCGCCAGCCTGGATTTCGACAGCCAGCTTGCCCTCCCGCGAGGCGGGTGGACCAGACAAAAGCGCGGGGCCGTCTCTCCCGCCGCTACTCTTGGTAGCGGCTACCCTGGCTGTGGCCCAGCCACCACCCGGCCGGCGCTGTCTGAAAGTCTTGGGATCGAATCTCACCGTCTGATACAAGAGCCTGCCTTCGGCATCAGTGTAATCGTAGACGGCGACCAGGCGGTGGGACCGCCTGCCAGGATGGCCACTCAAACCTTCGGCGGCGGCAAGGACGGCAGTGGCAGGCGCCGCCCGCGAGGTGCGCGGCCCCGCAGCCTTCAGCAGGCCAAGCTCTTTCGCCAGTTCCGCAACAGCCTCCCTGTTGGTGGTCCCGGTTGCCCTGGCATACAGATCGACAGCGTCCAGCTTAAGATTTTCCGCATGGCAAAAAGCCAGCTCCCGGCTTACCTGAAGCGATGACGTTGAATCGTAGTGAAAGGGGCAAAAACAATTTCCGCGCTCACGGAAATGCTTGGGCCAGAAGCGTTTGAAAATCGAACGGCAGTCGGCTGCCTGCTTAATGAGCACGATAATGTCCCTGTGCACCCTTTCCCCTCTTTTTTGAGAAAGAAAAAAAATTCACCACGAGACACAGAGAACACAGAGAACGGGGCATAGTCCGGTAATTGAGAGAAATGCTTTGTAAGAATTGAGCAATTT
>Ga0181533_1003056_pt1 | contig 18637 bp, 6 predicted proteins | sample PEATcosm2014_Bin_45_FD_119772 | JGI IMG/M metagenome (GOLD analysis project Ga0181533, IMG submission 119772) | Peatland microbial communities from MTU Mesocosm Facility, Houghton, MI, USA - PEATcosm2014_Bin11_60_metaG | ecosystem: Environmental > Terrestrial > Soil > Wetlands > Peat | place... | reverse complement strand
CATTGCTTACGGGGCTTGATTCTCAACCCGAAATTGCCCTGCCGAATGTCGCCGTGCGACAAGGAACAGGATCGCCGCGGCAAAAATCAGAAGCACCGCCGTCGTGGTCGAATCGGGCGCGCCGGTGGAGGTCAGGCTCACTCCATCCAGCAGCACGAAAGGAGGTTCATTGGGCGAGGTGGGTGTTCCCGTGGCCAGGAACGAGAGCACTTCCGAGGCACTGGTGGCGGTGTAGTCAAACGTCACCTCAGTCCAAGGGTCAAAACCCTGGTTCGGCACACTAATGGTGACGGTATTATGACTCTGCCCTCCCAAGCTCGCCGTCAGATAGTCGGTCGTGGAGCCGCTGAAAGCCGTTTGTTGTGCGCCCGCCCAATAAAACGTCAGGGCGTATGTTTGACCCGGAGTCAAGCCGGTGATGGTCTGTGAAAGCGCGGCCTGGTAAGCGACATCCGAATCCAGCCCCACATAATTGCCTCCAGCAGGACTCGTTGCCGGGAGGCCATTGGCATGGCCGTTGCCCGGGCCGTAAAGGGTCAGAACTCCGTACTGGCCCAACGCCCCGGTGGAGTCGGCGGCGCCGGAAGCGAACAAGAAATCGTATGAGTATGGGCTGGTGATTGACGCGGGTGGGCCGACGGTCCAGTCGGTGGCGTTGATATCGTAACCCAATTGGCCGGACCCCGGGGTTGAGTCCGAATTGGGGCCTGTGGTGGTCGTTTCAAAACCACCATTTTGAACCAGTTGGGCATGGGCCATCTGCGCCAAGCCGAGGGATACAACACTGCACAAGGCAGTAACAAAGAATCCGTTTTTAAGTGTTTTCATATTGTCTAAACCTTTTATCGCTGACTGGTCGTTTCTTGCATTTGAGACCGCAATTTATGCAAATCTAAAATGAAATTAGCATAACTGGTGCCACATATCAGGCAGGGTCGAATTAAGCGATTCATGTTTATGTCTTAATCAATTCATGTTCAATATGATACATTAATATTATTTAATTTTAAGCAAGGTCTATGGTATTTGAAAACACTTCATAAACTGTTAACTTTTACGACATTATGTCGGCTTTTATTACAAGCTGTCGAACTGGATTACAGAATAACATCGGCCATCAGTGACTGGGTTGATTGCCAGGAAGGCCCCCATCTGGAGTCTCACGTCGTTGCAAGTAGGCAGTTGTTTTTTCGGCAAGCACCTCAAGCATCGGCGGTTTCCACATGGTATCATGGTCGCAAGGAAGCTTGATTTCTTCCAGATTTCCCGTGATCAACCCGCCCCACCCGTTGAATTCACGGATCAACCGCGTGGAGATGATGTAATTTGCAGGGTTTACCGGGAGCCAGGCGTGGCCGCCTCGTAGAGGTTGATTTCCTTCTGCAACGTGGCGGCCAGTGTCTGGTTCTTTTCCTCCACCGCCAACTCCAGGGCGCGCCGGGCCGTGGCGGAAGCCAGCGCGAAACTCCCTTCCTTCGCGTATGCCTCCGCCAGGGTGCGCAGCATCATCGGGTTGCCGCCTCCGCTCAACTGGTTGGCCTTGGCGGCCAGGGCCACGGCTTCTGCGGCATTGCGCAGAGAGGGCTGGGATGTCGTGGCCAGCAGCCAGGCCAGGTTGTTCAGGGCTTCCACATTTTCCGGCGCGGCTTCCAGGACCTGGCGGTATTGCGCGGCGGCTTCTTCCACCTGTCCATTCTGGAGAAGGGCAACGCCGAGGTTGTTGCGGGCTGCCACAAACCTGGGGTTGATTGCCAGGGCCTGACGCAATTGGGCCATGGCTTGGTTGAGTTGTCCCTTTTTGGCCAGGGCGTTGCCCAAGTTGAAATGGGCCTCCGCATAGGGAGGATTGAGTTCCAGGGCCTGGCGGTATTGGGCGATGGCTTCATCCAGTTTGTCGCACGTGACAAAGGCATTGCCCAGGTTGTAGTGGGCCTCGGCATAATCGGGCTGGCTTTGCAGGGCCTTGCGGTATTGCTGGATGGCTTCCTCCATATTTCCCTTCAGCGCCAGCGCAATGCCCAGGTTGTTGTGTGCTTTCGCGTTCTCAGGCGCGGTTAGCAGCGCCTGGCGGTATTGGGCGATGGCTTCCTCCGTGTCGCCCTTCGCGAAAAGAGCAATCCCCAGGTTGTAGTGGGCCTCGGCATAATCGGGCTGGCTTTGCAGGGCCTTGCGGTATTGCTGGATGGCGTCATCCAACTCCCCCATTTGGCGCAGGGCGATACCGAGGTTGTTGAGGGCCTGCGGATAACCGGGTTGGATTTCCAGGGCCTGTCTGTAATGGGTGACCGCTTTGTCCAACTCTCCCTTTCGGTAAAGAGCGTAGCCGAGGTTGTTGTGGGCCATGCTGTTGCCAGAGGTCCGGGCCAGCGCGCGCGTCCACAGCGATTGGTTGTCGCGCCAATACGAAGTCTGGATGTGCGCGCAGACCACCAATGCTCCAATTGCCGCCATCATCAAAGCGCCCAAAACGACCCGCCGATATTTCCACCCCGCACTCCAATCCCCCACCGCCCATGTCCCCGCCAGGGCCAAACCGATGCCCGGCAAATAAGTGTAGCGGTCGGCATGGGCTGTGCCAGACGAGATTTGAATGATGCCGATCACCGGAAGCAACATGCCCAGATACCAGAGCCAGCCGGCCAGCAGATAGGGGCGCTTTTTCCGGCACACCACCACCAGGGTGGAGATCGCGCCCAACAAGCCAAACGCCAGGCAGACCTCCCACTTCACCGGACCGTTTGGGGCAGTTGGATAGCAGAGGGCCAATCCCGCGGGGAAAACCATTTGCCGCAGATACACCACATAAGAAACCAGGGCATTGCCGATGCGTTCAAAAACCGGGATCCGCTGCGCATCCGTGATGATCAGTCCCGGCACCAGCGCCGCCGCCAGGCATGCTCCCGCCGAAAGCGCCAAGAGCGGAATCTTCTCCTTGACCAACCCCCAAAAAGGAACCCCAGGACTTCTCTGTTCTCCGCTTTCTGCCATCCCTGTCCTCCATCGCTTCAGCGAAGGAGGATGCGTTCCCTTCATCCGCCCCAACGGCCAATAATCCAGGAGCAACAAGAGCAACGGCAGCGTGACAAGCATGCCCTTGGCCAGCAGCCCAAGGGCAAAGAACAAAACCACCACCAGATACTGGCTGCCGCATCGCTTGCGCACATAGCGGACATACGCCCCGATGGTCAGGAGGAAAAAAAACGCGCTCAACACATCCTTGCGCTCCGACACCCACGCCACCGATTCCGCCCGCAACGGATGGATGGCGAAGAGCGCCGCCACGAACGCACTGCGCCACAGGCTCCCGGTCATCTGCCGCAACACCAAGAAGAGCAGCGCTGCGTTGGCGGCGTGCCAGAAAACATTGACCAGGTGATGTCCGCCCGCGTGGAGACCGAAGAGCTGGCAATCCAGCGCATGGGAAAGAGTGGTCAATGGAATCCAGTTGAACACCTGCGCGTGCGAGAAGGCCCAGCCAACCATGTGCGCGGACAACCCCTTTTCGACTGCCGGGTTCTCATAAACATTTAGATCATCATCGTAATTGACGAACTCAAAATGCGCCGTCTGTCCAAAGACGGCCAGAACCACCAGCGCCAGAAAGAGGCAAACGCAGACCCCCTGCCACACGCGCGGGTTCCTGGCTTTCTGAATTGCTTGTGCGTTTGGCTCTTTGAACATTCAGTTTTCCTGCTTTCTGCTTTCACCTTTCCCGCTCACCGGGCCGAATCGCGCATGGGTGCGCCTGTCTCGTAGAGTTTGATTTCCTTTTGCAACGTCGCGGCCAGCGCCTGGTTCTTTTCTTCCACCGCCAACTCCAGGGCGCGCCGGGCCGTGGCGGAGGCCAGCCCGTAACTGCCTTCCTCGGCGTAAGCCGCCGCCAGGGTGCGCAAAATCAGCGGATTGCCGGCTCCGCTCAACTGGCTGGCCTTTGCCGCCAGCGCCACGGCTTTTGTGCCATTGCGGAGTGAGGCGTCGGGTGTCGTGGCCAGCAACCAGGCCAGGTTGTTCTGGACAGAGACTTGGTTGGGATTGATCTCCAGAACTTTTTGATATTGCGCGACGGCTTCCTTCGAATTTCCCTCCAGGCGGAGAGCATTCCCGAGGTTGATGCGGGCAGGCTCATAGGCTGGATTGATTTGCAGGGCCTTGCGGTATTGGGCGGCGGCATCCTCCACTTTGTCATGCTTGGCAAGTGTGTTGCCCAGGTTGTAGTGCGCGTCCAGATAATCAGGATTGATCTCCAGGGCTTTTTGGAATTGCGCGATGGCTTCCTCGTCCGCCCCCTTTTGGGCCAGGGCGGTGCCCAAGTTGAAGTGGGCCTCCGCATGGCCGGGAGCGATTTGCAGGGCCTTGCGAAATTGGGCGATGGCTTCCCCCTCTTGGCCTGCGAGGGCCAGAGCATGGCCCAAATTGTTGAGGGCGATTTCATAGTCAGGATTGATTTGCACCGCCTTGCGGTATTGCTCCACGGCCTCATTGAGTTCTCCCTTTTTGGCCAGGGCGTTGCCCAGGTTATCGCGGATTTCCGCGTCATCAGGCAGGGTTTCCAGGGCCTTGCGGTATTGCTCGACGGCGTCCTCCAGATCTCCCTGAGTAAAAAACGCAACTCCCAGGTTGTTTAGGGCCTCCGCATAATCGGGCTTGATTTCCAAGGCTTGTTTGTATTGCGTGATGGCCGCCTCCAACTCTCCCTGGCGGGAATAATACGCGCCCAGGCTGTTGTGGGCAACGCTGTTGCCGGGATTGCAGACCAGAGTGTGTCTCCACAGCAACCCGCTGTCGCGCCAAAAGGAGGTCTGCGCGCGCGCGCAGTAAATGAGGGCCACGAGGATGGCCGTGGAACATGCGCCTTGAATCAGGCGGCGGTAACGCCAGCCGGCAGACATGTCGGCCGCCGCCCAAGTGAGCAGCACATACAAACCGATCTGGGGCAGGTAGGTGTTGCGATCCGCGTGCGCAAAGTCACCCACTTGAACGATGCCGATCGCCGGAACCAGCATTCCCAAATACCAGAACCACCCCACCGCCAGCCAGGGGCGCGTTCGCCAAAACGACAAAACTCCCGCCGAAACGCCCGCCAGGAGGAGGAAGGCCAGGCCAATTTCCCAAAGCGGATAATTCCTTGTTGGATAAGGATAGAAAGCCGCCAGTCCCGACGGCCATACCATCTGGCGCAGATAGACCACGTACGAAACCAAAACATTGCCGACGCGCAAAACCATGGGATATTTGGCGGTGGACATCACCGCTGTGCCCTCCGCAAAATAAGTCACCACCCCCGCCAGCGCCGCCAGTGCCGCCAGCGGAATCTTCTCCTTGACCAACTGCCAAAACGGAACCCCCGCGCTTCTCTCCTCTGCGCTTTCCGCTTTCCGCTTTCCGCTTTCTGTTGTCTGCTTTCCCTTGACCATCCGCCCCAGCGGCCAGTAATCCAGCAGCAAGAGCGCAAACGGCAAGGCCAGCGCCGTCGGCTTGCACAGCAGGCCCAGCACGAAAAACAGCGCCACCATCAAGTAACGCCCCAGCGAGTTCGGGTTGCGGACATGGCGGACATAAGCGCCCAGGGTGAGCATGAAGAAGAAAGCGCCCAGCACGTCCTTGCGCTCCGTCACCCACGCCACCGACTCCACCCGCAGCGGGTGGATGGCGAAGACCGCCGCCACGAACGCGCTGCGCCAAAGCGCGCCGGTCATCCGCCGCAAAATGAGAAAAAGCAGGATCACCGAAGCCGTGTGAATGAGCACATTAGTCAGATGATAGCCGCCGGCATTGAGCTTGTGGAATTGATAATCCACCATCAGGGAGAGCATGGTCAGGGGATGGTAAAAATTGCACTGCGCATGAGACCACACCCAGGCGACGCCCTTCCATGTCAGACCGCTGGTGACCATGGGGTTGGCGTAAACATAGTCATTATCATCGTAATTGACGAACTCAAAATGCGCCGTCTGTCCAAAGACGGCCAGGACCGCCAGCGCCAGAAAGGCGCAAACGCAAACCACCTGCAAAGTCTGCGGGTTGCTTTCTTGCCGCGTCGCTTTTAATGTTGCCGGTTTCAAATTTGAGGCTTCAGCTTTCAAGTTTCCCTGCTCACCGCGTCGCATCCCGCGCCGTGGGCGCGCCTGGCTTTATTGTGATGTCTCGCACCGGCGTGTCGGCCTCGTAGAGTTTGATTTCCTTTTGCAACGTCGCGGCCAGCGCGTTGTTTTTTTGCTCCGTCGCCAGATCCAGGGCGCGCCGGGCCGTGACGGTGGCCAGCCCGTAACTGGCTTCCTCGGCGTACGCCGCCGCCAGGGTGTGCAGAATCATTGGATCGCCGCCCCCGCTCAACTGGTTGGCCTGGGCGGCCAGCGCAACGGCTTTGACGCCGTTGCGCAGGGTTGGGTCTGGGGTCGTGGCTAGCAACCACGCCAGATTGTTGACGACATAAACCCGGTCGGGCTTGATTTCGAGGGTCTGTTGCCAGGCCTCCATCGCCTGCCGGGTTTCCCCTTTCCTGGAGAAAGCCAGACCGAGATTGGCGCCGGCGTCGGCAAAGCGGGGGTCGTTTTTTAGCGCCTGCCGGTAGCACACAATGGCTTGGTCCAAATCTCCCTTCCTAGCCAGGGCATTGCCCAAGCCGTTGAGGGCTTTGGCATAGTCGGGCTTATTTGCCAGGGCCTTGCGATATTGGGCGATGGCTTCCTCCGTGTCTCCCTTCACGAAAAGAGCGTATCCCAGGTTGTTTCTGGCCTCCGCATAATCTGGATCGCTTTCTAGGGCCTTGCGGTATTGCTCAATAGCGCCGTCCAGGTCTGCCTTCCCGAAAAGTGCGACTCCCAGGTTGTTACGGATTGCCGCGTAATCGGGCCTGCTTGCCAGGCCCTTGCGGTATTGCTCGATGGCTTGATCGCTTTCCCCCGTCGAGAAGAGAGCAATCCCCAGGTTGTAGTGGGCCTCAAAATAGTCGGGCCTGCTTTCCAGCGCCTTGCGGTATTGCGCGATGGCTCCCTCCTTGTCTCCCTTTGCGAAAAGAGCAATCCCCAGGTTGTTTCGGGCATCCGTATAATCGGGATCGATTTTCAGGGACTCTTTATAGTGCCTGATGGCTCCATCCAGTTCTCCCTTTGCGTAAAGAGTGTTGCCCATGTTGTTGTGGGCAATGCTGTTGCCGGAGGTGCAGGCCAGCACGCGCGTCCACAACGTTTCGTTGTCGCGCCAATATGAAGTCTGGATCTGGCAGCAGACCATCAATACGCCAATGACCGCCACCATCAAACCGCCCAAAATCAACCTCCGATGCTTCCAACCCGCGCTCCAATCCCCCACCGCCCAAGTCCCCGCCAGGGCCAATCCGATCCCCGGCAAATACATGTAACGATCCGCGTGGGCGTAGTAGGATATCTGCACTATCCCAATCACTGGAACCAGCATCCCCGCAAACCAGAGCCAGCCGGCCGCCAGATACGGGCGCCTTTTCCGGCACGCCACCGTTCCTGCCGTAGCCGCAGCCAGGACCGCAAACGCCAGACAAACCTTCCAGATCCCAGGACCGTGCGGCGCCAGGGGATAAGGGCTGGCCAATCCGGTTGGGCAGACCATCTGCCGCAAATAGATGACATAGGAGACCAAAGCGTTTCCAACGCGTTCGACGGCCGGCACACGGTCCAGGCCCCCGAGCTTCTCTGGCACCATGACAGTGGCAACGCAGGACCCAATGGAAAGCAGGAACAACGGGATCTTCTCCTTCACCAATCCCAAAAAAGGAACACCAGGATTTCCCTGCTCTGCGCTTTCTGCTATCCCTGTCCTCCATAGCTTCAGCCAAGGAGGATGCTTTCCCTCCATCCGCCCCAGCGGCCACCAGTCCAGCAGCAGCAATAAAAACGGCAGCGTCACCAGCATGTTCTTGGATAAAAGCCCCAAGGCAAACCAGACCGCCACCGCCGCGTAACGCCCGCGCGACGGCTGCCGCACATATTTCACATACGCCCAGAGCGTGAGCATGAAGAACATCCCGCTGAGCACGTCCTTGCGCTCCGCAACCCAGGCCACCGACTCGGCCCGCAGCGGGTGGACGGCGAACACCGCCGCCACGAAGCCGCTCCGCCACAAGGCCCCCGTCATCGCGCGCAACACCAGGAACAAGAGCACCGTGGTCGCCGCGTGCAGCGCCACATTGGTCAGATGATGTCCGCCCGGCCAAAGCCCATAGACCTGGCAGTCCGCCATGTGGGTCAGCCAGGTCAACGGATGCCAATGGCCGATGTGGCCAAAACTCAAGGCCCACAGCGCCCCATTCCAACTCAACCCCTTTGCCACCACCGGGTTTTCATAAACATAGAGTTCATCATCATAATTGACGAAGCCGAACCAGGCCGTCTGCCCGAAGACGGCCAGAACCGCCAGGAGGAGAAAAAGACAAACGGCGGGGGTCTGCCAGTGGAGTCCGGCAGGGGTAATTCCATCGGCGCTTTGGCGCAGGGCAACGCGCCGGCGGTCAGGCAGTTTGTTGTGGGCCACAGTGCTTCCATCCAATCAGAGCCATCGCGAAAAATCAATGAGGAACGCCGCGGAGCCGGCATCAGGTCATTTTTGCGGCAAATTACGGGCGAACATTCGTCACCGTCGCCGCCCTGGTCGAAGTGCGCATGCTCTAAATGGGTCTGAATAAGGGGCTTTAACCTCTTTTTTGTAAAATTCTACTTGCATTGACTGGTTGTGCAATTTAGTCTTAGGCAAGTAAGCCTATGAAAGATGAGCAGATTGCGCCCTTTTAGTGCGCGCTCTTTCGATTCGGCCTCCAAATCGCGCAGGCTTCGTAAACAGTAAGTAAGAGTATTACAGTAATTCGGTGTAAAACTCACCCAAACCAGTCAAAACATCATGAAATCTAGCATTATCACTCCTCGTCTTCATATCCCGCTTTTCCTTTGCGCGCTGCTGGCCGCCCCAGGCGCATTTGCGCAGCCTACGGGTACCACCGATACTTGGACAGGAGCGCTCGACGGCAACTGGGCCGATGTGGGCGCCAGTCAAAACTGGGCCGGGAACAACCCGCCTCTACAAGGCGACACCCTTGCGTTTGGCGCGACCACGGGCGCCTACGGCGGGTTGGTGACCAACAATTTCGCCACCGCCACCAACTTTTACGGGCTGACATTCAACGCCGGCGCGGTGTCGTACACGCTTTACGGCATTGGCTTCACCAACAGCGGCGCGCTGGTGGACAATTCGGCCAACGCGCAAATCATTGCGTTGCCGGTCATTCTGGGCGTGACCACCAATATTAACGTGGCCGGCGGAGGTTCGCTGACCGTCAGCAATACGATTTCCGGCGCGTTTGGCTTTACCAACATCGGGGCCGGCCTGCTGACGCTGGTGTCCAACAATACTTTCACCGGCCCCATCACTATCAGCAATGGCACGCTGGCCATCACGGGCGCGGGCCGGTTGAATACCGGGGCCTATGCGGGCGCCATCTCCAACGGCGCCACCTTCACTTTTAGCAGCACCAATACACAAACATTGTCGGGGGCGATTACCAACACGGGCGCCCTCACCCTCAACGGCACGAACACAGAGACGTTGTCGGGGGTCGTCAACAACAGTGGTTCCATCAACGTGAGCGGTGGGCCGGGCACGCAGACCTTGTCGGGGACGATTACCAACACTGGAACGATCGCTTTCAGCACCACGGCGCCAGGCGCCGGCGTCTTGTCGGGAACCGGTTATGGAAACGGCTCCTTGAACGAAAACGGCCCGGGTGCGTTAACCATCTCGGGAAACTATTCCGCATATACCGGTGCTGTGGCGGTCAACGGCAGTGAACTCATCACTTCCTCTGGAGCTTCGCTTGGCGGCGTCGTCACGGTGGCGAGCGGCGCGACCAATGGGGTGAATCAGACCAGCACAGGCGGGCAGGCGATTATCGGCAGTTTGACCTTTGGTGCGGGCACTACTTACGCGCTTTTCAATTTCGCCCAATCCCCCAGCACCACGACCGCGCCGCTCCTGGTCACCAACCTGACTTTCACCGGCACACCCAACGTCATCGTGGCCGGCACCGTCGCGCTTTCGGCGGGCCAGTACCCGCTGATCAAATGTGGAGGGACACTGCCCGGGACGCTGCCAACCTCCCTGAACGTAATTATTCCCGGGGCAAACTCGTCCTTGTGCAGCCTCGTCCATGACACAGCCAACAATTCGATTGACCTGCTGGTTCCCGCCGGCGCCGGCAACCAAATCACGTGGGCGGCTGGTTCGGGCGTTTGGGATATCAATACCACGGCCGACTGGCTCAGTGGAACGCAGTCCTCGGAGTTTGTGAACGGCGACTACGTGGTTTTTGCCGACGCCCAGAGCGGCGCCAGCCCCATCGCCGTGACCCTCAACAGCACAGTCAGCCCCGGGGGTGTCCTGTTCGACAACAACTTGAAGACCTACAATATTGCTGGCACTGGCACCATCGCCGGCACGGGGGGTCTCACCCAGGCAGGCGCCAACACCACGACCCTGGCCACTACCAATACTTACACCGGCGCCACCGCCGTCAACGCCGGCACCCTGAACTTGGATTTCACCCAAGCTGCGTCGCCGCTCAACAACATCGTTGCGGTTACTTCCCCCTTGAGCCTGGGTGGCGGCACCTTGTCGCTCAACAGCGCGTTTAACAGCGCATCTTCTTCTTCGTCCACCCAGACTTTTGCCAGCACTGCGGTCGCCAGCGGCTCATCGGTGGTGACGACCAACGCGTCCAGCGCGGCGGGGGCCATCCCGACGATTGCTCTGGGCACTCTGACCGGCGGCATTGGTGTTGCTGTGCAGTTCGTCGGCCCGGCGTACAACAACGGCGCCAGCAGCGGCACCACTCCTGGCGGCACGACTGTCCCGGCGACCGCCACCATCACTGCCACGGCGAACACTCTGTTGGGCGGCTTGCTCGCCGCCAATGCAAATACCGGGACGACTGGCGATGGCGCGGCAGCTTACGCCACCGTGGGCTTATATGATTGGGCGGCTCTTTCCCCCGGCACTGAAGGCACGGCCACATCCGGCGCCATTGTGGGAGGCAGCCAGATCTCCGGCTTTTATACCGCCGGGGGTGTTCTGGGCGCAAATAACGTCAATCTCGATATCACCGGCAATGTTACGGCCAGTGGTAGTACCCAGTATGCCGATCAAACCTGGCGCGTCAATGCCCCCGGCGCGCTGACCATAACCCTTTCCACCGGCAAGAACGTCGGCAATGGCGGGTTATTGTTGACTCCGAATGTCGGCGCAGCCAACATCACTATTGCGGGCCCGGGCTATTGGAGGCCGAACCACAACAGTGGTGGGAACACCGAGTTTATGATCTGGCAAAACAATACTTTGGGACAGCTTGATTTCGCTGCAAACGCGGAGTTGGTAAACGGAACCTCCGTCTCAACCTCCGCCATTTATACTCAGGCGGGACCTGGCACGGTGGTTATGGGCACCGCAAACACCTACTCGGGCCAGAATTACTTGGACGGCGGGGTGACGGTAATCAGTGTGGATGCCGGATTGGGAGCCCCGGCCACAGGCGCCCAGGTCAATCTGAACGGGGGCACCCTCATGGGCAATGCCAACTTCACTCTGGACAACTCCGGTCCAAACAAGCGCCCGGTGGTTTTGAACAACAACGGCGGCGGGTTGGCGGCGGCCAGCGGCACAACCATGACCGTGGACGGGGTGGTCAGCGGGGCCGGTGCGTTGGACATCGGCATTCCGGCCTCGGCCGCCAACGGCAACACGGCGGGGCTTCTGCCTGGCACAGGCGCCAACACGGCCAACACCACCCCCACCAATGCCACCGGCACGGTGGTTTTGGACAGCGGGGCCAACACCTACACCGGCGGCACAGTGCTTTACAGCGGCACCCTGAACTTTTCCAGCGGCTCACTTGGCTCGGGCGGCGTAACCATCACCAATGACAGCACGCTGCAGTGGTCCAATAACGCCTATGATATTTCGGCCCAGACGGTCACCTTCCAATCCGGCGGCGCCACGCTGGACGTGAACGGAAACAGCGTCACGCTGGCCAACTCGATCGGCAACGGCGGCAGCGGGGGATTGACCGTGCTGAGCACCACGGCGGGCGGGGAGTTGACTTTGCTGGCAGCCAACACTTACACGGGCGGCACGACCGTCAGCAGCGGCACGTTGAGCGTGAATAACACGACCGGTTCGGGCACAGGCCCGGGCAACGTCACGGCCGCCAGCGGCGCGGCTTTGGGGGGATCCGGAACGATTTCGGGAAATGCCACCTGGCAGTCGGGCGCTTCGGCTTTGTTTCAATGCGCCCCGCCGGGTACTCCGCTGACAGTTTCCGGCACGGTCACATTCAACAACAACGCGGTGACGGTGTATGTGCCTGGAGTCGTGCCATTGCCGGTTGGCGCCTACACGCTGCTCACCGCTGCCAGCATCAGCGGGACTCTGCCGACGAATTCCCCAACCTACACCGGAGCCGGGGTCGCGTTATCCTCCGTGTCCCTTGTGACCACAGCCGCAAAAACGGTCACCTTGACCGTCACTTCCGTGGGCACGGCTGCCACATGGATCGGCAGCGGCAACTGGTCAACCGGAGCCAATTGGAACGTGGGCAGGGCCCCGACAATTGCCGGAGATTCGGGCACCTTTGGATCCGGAAGCAGCCCGGTGACTTTGGATGTCAACGAAACGGTGGGTGGGCTGATATTCACCAACCCGGCATCCTACACGATTCAGGGCAGCAGCACCTTGACCTTGGATAACAAGGGCGCCGGGGCCTTAATCGCGGTGAGCGCCGGCACAGCCAACTCGATCCAAACCCCAATTTCCCTGAACGACAACCTGACAACAAAGGTGGGCAGCGGCGACTCAGTGGCGTTTACCGGCAAGATCAGCAGCACGGGCATAACCGAGACACTGGCCCTGGCCGGGGCTGGCACCACCATTCTCAGCGGAGCCAACACCTACGGGCCGTCCACAGGCACGGCGGGCACCACCTTGAGTGGCGCGGGCACGCTGCAAGTGGGCAACAGCGGCGCGCTGGGCGCGGGGGACCTGGACATTGTGGGCTTGAGCGGCGGCACGCTCCAGGCGGGCGCCTCGATGACTCTGGGCAACAACATTGACATTGCCCCTGGCAGCATCGCCACAGTGGACAGCCAGGCAAACGCCCTGACTTTGTCCGGCGTAGTGGAAGACAGCGGCAGCTTGACCAAGATTGGCAGCGGCACGCTAACCTTGAGCGGCGCCAACACCTACAGCGGCCAGACGATGATTAACGCGGGCGTGGTCAGCATTTCAGCGGACAACAATCTGGGCAGTACCACCGCGGAGTCTCCTGTCGTTCTCAACGGCGGCGATTTGATGGGCGCCAACGGCGCCACCCTCGGCCGCAACATCAACATTGGGCCTGCCTCCGCGGGCGCCTTGGGCACCAACGGCCTTATTGACGCGCCGGCAGGAGCAACTTTCACCATCCCCACCATCATCGCCGGCGGCAACACGGGGACAAACAACCTGGTGGTCAACTGCCAGGTCGGCAGTACCGGCATTGTCGAACTGGAAGGCGCAAACACATATACCGGCACGACGGTCATCTCCAACGGCACCCTGATGGTGGGGGCTGCGGGGACCTTGGGGGTCACTACCCTGAATTACAACAATCAGGGCGGCTTCCTGGGCTTTGATGCCAACCAGAGCATCACCGCCGCCAGCTTGGGCGGATTGACCGGCACGCAAGAGTTTTTCATGACCAATTCGGCGGGCGCAGCGGTCAGTTTGACGATTGGCGGCAATAACACCTCCACCACCTTCAACGGCAACCTGAATGACGCCGGCACGGGCGCCAACCTCATCATGAATGGCACCGGCACGGTGACATTGGGCAACGCCAACTACACCGGCAACACCACCGTCAACCTCACCGGCACATTGACAATCAATGGAGGTTCCTTCGGCTCCTCCGCCAGCACCATTACAGTGGGCAGCCCTAATAATCCTGCCGTGGAAGCGGCCCAGCTTAACATCAACAACGCCACGGTCACAGCCGGCACTGTGGATGTTGGCACCGCTTCCAACGAATCTGGCAGCGGGATCAGCCTGACCGGAACGACCTTGGCCAATTTCAGCACGGTGAATATGGGAGTCTCGGGAGATTATTCCGGGCCTTGCTTCATCAATACATCCGCGTCGGTCGCGTTGGGCGCCTTCAGCCTTGCCAAGGATGAAAACGGCTTGGGACCAAACTCGGCGACCGGCGCCGGTCTGGTCGTCAGTAATGGCACTGTGACCGCAAATAGTGTCATGATCCAAACTTCCGGTTCCACGGGCGCCGGCACCATGGTCGTGGAGGGAGGCTCGCTGGTCATTGGCAATGCCTCATCATCCGCCGCTTTCGAGATCGGCATGGCCTCTGACACTCGCGGCGGATTCCTGACGATGACGGGAGGCTCGCTGACTTATTTGGGCACCGACGGCCTGTTGATCGGCACTGCCGCCACTCCAACTGCCGCCGCCCTCAGCGGAGGCACGGCCACTCTCACCGGGATCACGCTCAATCAGGTCGCTGGTGCTGCCAGCAGCACGCTCACCCTCTCCGGTACTAATACGACATATTTGGGAAGTGTGGGATTGGTCGTGGGTGCCGGCGACACGGCAACCACACCCATCTCAGTGGGTGGAACCTCCACGTTGGGCGCCATCTCGCCAGGCTGGTCCTCCAGCGCGCCCATTTTGCTGGCGGGCACGCCGACCATTCAAACGGCGGATAGTACTGGTAATCCGTGGCCCATCTCCTTGAGCGGAGGCGTCAGCGGAACGGGCAGTCTGCTGGTGACCGGCGGCGGCATCCTCACTTTGAGCGGGACCAACAACTGGACCGGAACGACCACGGTCAGCAGCGGCGCCACGCTGGCGTTAAGCGTCTCCCCCGCCACCGCGGTGAGCCTGACCAGCCCGTCCATTACCGTGGCCAGCGGGGCGACCTTTGACGTGTCCGCCGCCCCCGCTTTCGCTCTGGGAAGCGGCCAGAGCTTGTCCAGCTACGGCACGGTCAACGGCTCCTTGATCCTTGGCTCAGGCTCGGCCCTTTATCCGGGCTTGAACGGCACATACGGCACCAACAAATGCAACGATAACCTGACGATGGAAGGGGGTGCGACGGCCAATTTTGATCTTGGCACCGTCTATAATCAAACCAACGACCTGATCGTCGTGCTGGGAACCCTGGCGCTCAATGGCAACTCCATCCATATCAAAGCCCCGAGCACTTTGGCCAGTTTGGACACGACCGCCGACTACGTGCTGATCACCTCGACTGGCACCATCACTGGCAGCGCCGTGAGCCTGCCGGTATTCGATGTCGCCCCGGCCAATGCGGCCAACTTCACCATAGTTACCAAGGCCAACACGGTGGTGCTCCATTATAATTCAACCGGAGTGGGGACGCCGCCCGCCGTCGCGGCCACGCTTGCCCCGCCAAACCTGTTTGCGGGCCAAATCGGGCTTGTGACCGCAACCGTCACCCCTGGAACCAGCCAGACGATTAATTCAGTGACTCTGAACGCGTCTTCAATTGGCCTGTCGGGGACGCTCCCGCTGGTGCGGGTGAATTCGACAGACGTGTTTACCAACAGCTTCACCCTCCCCAACACCGGGCTCCAGGGTTATTATCCCTTGTCGGTGACGGTGACCGACGGGGCTGGTTTGATCGGCGCGGCGAGCTTAACCTTATTTGTGCCGGCCGGGAGCCTCTGGGTTGGCCAGGGGACCGATGAAAATTGGGACACGACCGCCAATTGGCTGGGAGGCCTGGCGCCCGCTTTTTCCGGGAGCAGCGTGACTTTTGACGGCTCGAAAAACAGGACCCCCGAGATGGACAATTCCTACTCTGTCGTCGGAATGACATTCGACAGCACGGCGGGAATCTTCACCATCAACCAACCTGTTGGCGACAATAACGGATTGACCGTCAGCGGCGGCGTGACCAACAACTCGGCTGACGTGGAAACGGTCAACGTGCCGATCACCGCAGGCGCGCCGATGACGATAGATGCGGCCGCCGGCAACCTTGTCTTTCCGACAAACATTGACAACGGCGGCTATCTGCTGACCGTCACCGGCCCAACCAACACGTTGATCACTGGCGTCCTGAGCGACACCGGCGGGTTGACCATGGCGGGCGCCGGCACCCTTGTCCTGTCGAACAACGATACTTATACTGGAAACACCGCCATCAGCGCCGGCACGCTGGCCATTGGAAGCTATGGCTCGTTGAACGACAACGCCACCGCCCCCGCCGCCGGTGTCTCTTACACGAATCCGATTACCATAGCCAACGGCGGGACACTTGCCTACAACGGCACGAATGTTCAGACTTTGACCGGGGTTATTTCCGGGGGTGGATCGCTTAACGCCATCGGTCTGCTGCCCTACACGGGAACCAACGGCACACTGATCCTGACGGGGGCGAACACCTTCACCAACAACATTATCATCTCCAATGCCTGGGTGTCGGACGATGCGGGAGAGCAGAACTCAACCGCCCCAACGGCGGGTGGCTTGGGCAATCCTCAAATTGCCGGGCGCACCGTCACCATCAACAGCAATGGCATGCTGTCGCTTGATTCGGGCGGCAATCTGTTCGGGGCAGGCAATTCTGCTCCGGCGTTTACCTTTGTCATAAACCAGGGCGGCGCGATGCAAATCACCGCCGGCAACACCACTATTGGCCCGCTGGTGCTCAACGGGGGCACCCTGATAACTGGCAATTATGCCAGCACCTCTACGCAGTATCAGCCTTTTGAATTGGGCAGCACGGTGACCGTCGGCGGAACCAGTCCCTCAGTGATCACCAACATAGGCAATGCGGGAGGGGGACTTAATCTGGGAGTGCTTGCCGCCTCCGGTTACCAGACCACCTTCATGGTGGCCTCGACCGGTTCCGGAGGTCCGGACCTGACGGTCTGGGTGCCTTTGTGCAACTCCGGCGGCACGACCGAGCCTACCGGCTTGATCAAAGCAGGTCCGGGCACGCTGGCGCTCGGCGGCCCCAACATCTACTCCAGTGTCACCACGCTCAGTAACGGGATCCTGAACCTGGGAGTTGTCGAAACAGTCGGAACCTCTGGGCCGTTGGGCCTTTCCGCGGCGTCCAATCCGGGTTCGATTGTCTTTCGCGGCGGCACTCTCCAATACTCGGCCGCAAACCAAAATGATTACTCCGGTCGTTTCAGCACTGCGGCCAATCAAGCGTTCAACATAGACACGGGGGGCCAACCCGTCACGTTTGCGACGGCCCTGGCAAGCGCCGGCGGCAGTTTGACCAAGCTTGGCGCCGGCACGCTGACGCTCTCCGCGGCGAACACTTACACCGGCAGCACGACCATCAGCAACGGCACGCTGGTTCTGGCAAGCACCGGTTCGCTCGCCAGCTCCACCAACATCACCATCGCCGCCGGAGCGGTCTTTAATGTCGCGCAACAAGCCGCCTTCACGCTTGGCTCGACCGCCTCGCTGACCGCCAGCGGCGCCGCCAGCCCGGCGGGCATTTCCGGCGTAGCGATCAACCTTGGCTCAAGCCCGATCATCTTGAACTACGACGGCTCGGATCCCGCGCTCACCATCTCGGCGGGCACTCTGTCGCTCAATGGCAATGCCTTTACCGTCAATAGCGCCTCGCCATTGGCCGTTGGGGCGCACGTCATAATCCAGCAAACCACAGGCAATATCATCAGTTCGGGCGCTTACACCGTTACGGGAACAGCCATCGGCGCGGCGGACAAGGGTTCCATCACCGTGAGCGGTTCCCAGGTGATTTTGAATATTGCAACGCTCCCGCCGCCTACCATCAGCTTCAGTGTCAACGCCAACAACACTTCGCTGAGCCTCTCTTGGTCAGGCTACCTCGGCGCGACGCTCCTGTATCAATCCAACGCGGTCGGCGTTGGTCTGCAAACCAACTCCTCCGCCTGGCAGGTGTGGCCCGGCTCAACCACCGTCACCTCGGAGGTCATTCCGATCGGCGTCACCAACGAGGTCTTCTTCCAGTTGCTCTATCCATAGTGATGCTGGAATGGGCGAACGGATCAGGCGCGGCTGCCGGATTTGCCGGCGGCAAGCGCCTCGTCGGTTCGTGTGAAAAACTGGAGCAGGATGGCGACACCGGGGGCGCCGTCGCTTCCAATAATTCTTTGGGGCAGTTTGGGTGGTCGTGATCATCCCGGCAACCTTGTCAGGATGCATTATGAGCCGTGTCGCCGAGCCCAAATTCAAATTACTGTTTCAACCACCATGTACCGTTCTTCCAATTGATACGAGTTGCGCCATCGGTCAAAACTCCGGTCAAACCGCCCTCCCAATCCAAAGCAACGACTTCCGAGTGGGTTTTAAGAACACCCCTGCATTTGTCGCCCTTCTCGTTCACAAAAGTCAGATTGGTCCCGGCTTGGAGTATCAGGCACGGCTGGCCGACGCTATATGGCCCGCCCATCTTCCAGTCTCCAGCAAGATGCGGAGATTTGCTGGCAAAGAAGAAGATTCCAGCCAAGATGAGCATGAGAATTCCGAATAGGAGTAGTGGTTTTGTTGTTTTCATCAATGCTCTCATTCCGCCGGGAATCTGGTCAAAACCGCAAAGGTT
>Ga0181533_1003051_pt1 | contig 18660 bp, 20 predicted proteins | sample PEATcosm2014_Bin_45_FD_119772 | JGI IMG/M metagenome (GOLD analysis project Ga0181533, IMG submission 119772) | Peatland microbial communities from MTU Mesocosm Facility, Houghton, MI, USA - PEATcosm2014_Bin11_60_metaG | ecosystem: Environmental > Terrestrial > Soil > Wetlands > Peat | place... | reverse complement strand
TCCTTTTGATGGGTAAGATTGATTACCTTTACGGCCATCAACACCCTGACCGATGACAAGTGAGTTATATCCGACCTGTTTTGTAGTAGTAACGGGACTCTCCTTCGGTGGGGAAGTAATCACCGTAGAATGATCCGCCGTATACTGAAATATATCCTGTTGGTTTCCGGAAGTATTTTTCTCATCCTCCTTATTTTATGTTTTACTTCTGTTCCCTTCTGGACCTGGTACCGGATGAGCACAAAGTATGCAGGCATCCACCGGCCTCCGGATGCGATTGTCATTCTTGGCGGCGGAGGCATGCCCAGCGAGTCAGGATTAATGCGTTGCTGGTATGGAGCAAAAGCAGCAAATTATTTTAAACATGCAAGAGTCATCGTAGCCCTGCCCGGCGATATCAACGACAGCATGAGCTCTGTCAACCAGATGAAAAAGGAGCTGATCCTTCATGGAGTCCAGGAGTCGAGGATCATGTTTGAAGATGCCGGCACCAATACCCGCGCCCAGGCACTGAATATCGTTTCATCCCTGATTCTTAATACCAAACTATCTGACATCCTGCACCCTGCATCCGGCATCATCCGCCCCGTACCTGGCATCCTGATCATTACCTCACCTGAACATCTCTACCGTGCAGTACTGACCTTTAAAAAGGCAGGATTCCATAAAGTCGACGGCCTGCCGGCTTTCGAAACAGCAATAGAATCGGGACTATCCTTTAATGACAAGGTGCTGGGAGGAAAACTATGGATGCCATCCATCGGAAAAAACATCACCCTCCGTTACCGGTTCTGGAGCCAGCTGCATTATGAACAACTGATAATCAGGGAATGGCTCGCCGTCGCCTTCTATAAACTGAATAACTGGGTCTGATAATTGTGAGAGGTGGGATGTGATAACACAAATTACCCGGTAGCTGATACCCAATGACAAGTTCAAACTACTGACTGCCCTATGAAATACCTGATAATTGGCCTTGGGAACATTGGTGACGAATACGCCGACACACGCCACAATATTGGCTTCGTGGTGGCTGATGCTTTTGCTTTTGACCGTAAGGTGCAGTTTGAAAGCGGAAGGTATGCTTCAGTAGCCAGGGCTACTCTGAAAGGGAGAACCTTTGTAATTATTAAACCCACCACCTTTATGAACCTGAGCGGGAAAGCCGTCATGTACTGGATGAAGAAAGAAGATATCCTGCCTGAGAATATCCTGGTGATCGTTGATGACCTCGCCCTGCCCCTGGGGACCCTGAGATTAAGGAAAAAAGGCAGCGATGGCGGCCACAACGGACTGATCAGTATTATAGAAGAAACCGGAACTACAGAATTTGCCCGGTTGCGCATTGGCATTGGCGACAACTTTGCAAAAGGCTACCAGGTTGATTATGTTTTGAGCCGATGGACTAAAGAAGAAGAAACCATCCTCCTGCCAAAGATCGCAATTGCAGTGGAAATCATTAAAAACTTCGCCCTGGTTGGAATTGACCGGACAATGAATCTCTTCAACAAAAAAAGTGAAGAGTAGCGGCAACAATATGCAAGACGGATTGAGAACCCCACTCCAATGAAACCCGGTACTTCACCCCGGCCCCCCTGCCTGCCGATTGTACGGCAGGGATGCCAAGACGCTAAAAATTAAATTATTGATTTTGCGTTCTTTGCGTCTTAGAGACTTAGCGGTAAAAGATAAAAGTCCGACTTATTAGTCAATCCCTGAAAGGATGAAATGCCTTTTGATGATAAATGAACAGAAAAAGATTATTTCTTTTCAGGTTCACCTTTTTTAGCTTTCTCAGCACCTTCGGCAGGTTCGGCACCTTCGGCAGGTTCAGCGCCTTCAGCGGCCTCGCCTTCTGCTACAGGAGCTTCTTCAACCAGCACGCGGGCCGTGCGAACGCCCACTAAGATGTCGTTGGGTGGATCCATGAAGGTGATATTCTCTAATGAAAGGTCCTTCACTCTTATGGAATCGCCGATATCGAGCGTGTCGATAGATACAGTGACCTCATCCGGAAGGTATTGCATAAGTCCATGGATCTTCAGTTTCCTGGTTTTAAAGATCAGCCGGCCACCTTTTAACACACCTTGTGCCGTGCCGGTGATCCTGACCGGGACACTGATGTTGACAGGCTTTTCAGGCTGGATCTCCAGGAAATCGACATGAAGGATATGGTCTGTTACCGGGTGGTACTGCACATCCTGTATGATCGTATTATAACTCTTTCCTGCAATCTCCAGGTTAAAAATATAAACATTGGGTGTAAAGATCAGTTTTCGGAACGCCTTGTCGCTGGTCACAAAATGGATCTGTTCCTTACCGCCATACATTACGCAGGGAATATTTCCTTCCTTACGGTGTTTTTTAGCATCTTTTTTCCCTACGTTCTCTCTGAGAGAACCGCTCAATGATACTGTTTTCATAATTGATAATTAATAATTGATAATTGATAATTAATAATTTGTATTGGGTATTTAAGTTTTCGCTACTTGCCTGCCGGCAGGCAGGTTTCGCTATTTATCCTGCTCTTCCCCGAACTTGAATAAAGAGCTAATTGATTCGTGGCTTTCCACGCGTCTGATCACCTCTGCAAAGAGGTTGGCAGTGGAAAGGACAGTTATTTTACTGCTTTCTCTTTTCAGCGGGATCGTATCGGTTACCACAATTTCGGAGATAGCTGATTTTTCGAGCCGTTCGACGGCATTGCTTGAGAAAAGCGGGTGTGTGCACACGGCACGCACGCTGTTTGCTTTGTTCTCCATGATGACAGTGGCTGCTTTGGTAAGGGTGCCTGCAGTATCCACGATATCATCCACCAGTACCACATCCCTGCCTGTCACATCGCCCACCAGTGCCATTCTTCCAACTTCATTGGGTTTATTGCGTTGTTTGTAACATATCACGAAGTCTGTTCCCATGAATTTTGCATAGGTCGCCACCCTGCGTGTACCGCCGGTATCGGGAGAAGCCATCGTAAGGTTCGGTAAATTCAGTTTTTTCAGGTAAGGCACAAAGATGGAGGAGGCAAACACGTGATCCACAGGTACATCAAAAAATCCCTGTATCTGGTCGGCATGAAGATCGATGGTAATGATGCGCTGAACGCCAGCCGTAGAGAGCAGGTTAGCCATCAGCTTGGCGGCTATGCTCACGCGGGGCTTATCTTTGCGGTCCTGGCGGGCAAACCCGAAATAAGGTATCACGGCTATGATGTTGCGTGCCGATGCCCTGCGGGCTGCATCTATGAGCATTAAAAGCTCGAGGAGGTTGGAGGCCGGCGCAAAGGTCGACTGGACTATAAAGATGTCGTTCCCCCGGATATTTTCCTCAAATGACGGCTGAAATTCGCCATCGCAGAAGTCGGTAACTACAACTGTACCAAGATCGGTACCGTAGCTCTCGGCTATCTTTTTGGCCAGGTACTGTGTTGCCCGGCCTGAAAAAATCTTTATCTTGTTGGGCATACCGGGGAGGGTTTAAGGTTCAGGCCGCGAAATTAAACTATTCTGTTAAACCCTGCAAATTAATATATCACAGTGCTACGGGATTGGAGGAGGAATGGAAATTTTATTATTTTTGCAGGCCTGGCCCCACCCCCATACCCCCTCCCCCAAGAGGGAGGGGAAACTGTGTTAGCCCACTCTCCCGGAAGGGAGGGGAATTTTGCCCGGATGGCGGAACAGGTAGACGCGTTGGTCTCAAAAACCAATGAGAGCAATCTCGTGCCGGTTCGATTCCGGCTCCGGGTACTGATACTTTAAAATAGTTGACTTATAATCAAATTATTACAAAGGTCAACAGAAGTCGAGGTAAAAATTTAGGTAAAAATTTCTGAATGAAAGGCTGGTTTTCACCAGCCTTTTGTGTTTTTTGAATTATACTTTATAATCCTACAACCTTCTTTGATATAGAACCTCTTTTCAGGACATTTTCCCTTTTAGGTCACTTAAAGATTTAATTCTTTCCCTTGTATCGGTCCAAATTACTTCATCTACCCCAAAATCAATTTCTTTAGCTGTGACCGAATCGATAATATCCTTTATTGCTTCTTGTTTTGTTTTAAGAGCGATTGGTTGTTGATTAAAAATCGATTTTTCTCCAACTGGATTTTTAGAGGATTCGGGAATTTCTTTTACTTCTCCAACTCATATATCCTGTTTGTTCCCACGCTGAGATTTCCCTGTTTCATGTTTAATTTGAATATGAATTTTTCTTATAAGTGCTGTTATTTTTAATTTGCGCAATCAGATTGATAACTACTTATAAAAGGTTGATGTTATTTCTGAGGCAAAATCGCTAGGTATTTCAGGGTTTTTATCAATTAAATCCTGTGCTGTAATTGAGCTTATTATTGGTTTAGACTTCCTTATTTCCTTTATTAGGTCTTTCCCATAGTTTAAAAATAGTCTTTGGGTTTTTTGTTTTGCTTGATAATGTGCATTATTGGGGGCACTTACTATTCCACCCATTCTAATGCTATCCATATACCTTTCAATGAAATCTGTTGCTATACCCTCTTCCAAGCAAGTGACTGGTTTATCATTTTGCATTGACAATACATGTACTATTTCTTGACCGAGTTGATAAATGCACTGTGGTTTATCATTTTCAACATTTTCCTGAATCGATATTTCTATTATTCCCGGCTCAGCATAATAAGTATTTATCGCTTGAGAAAACACAATCTTTCTTAAAAAGATACTTTGCATTCGCGGGCCGAATTCAGCTTCTGCCATTTCCAACATCTTCGTCAAATGACCAATTATAAAATCTTTTTGTTTTATGTTAAGATTCGTGGTAATTGAATCTTTTTCTTCATTCGTAAGTGGCATGTTGGTATTAATTGAATAAATGAACAATATATTGTAAAACTTATTTAGTATCAATGAAGATACTCCATTATTATTTCCTCAATATCACGAAATATCAATGGGGAGGTAGGGTCTTGGATGAGGATAAGGTTTTCCTGTAATGTTTGATAATGACCTTTTAGAGAATTTATCCTCTCCTGCCTATCATAAGGGTCTTTCGGAACTGGTTGGGAAAAGATTTTCGAAATTTGCCAAATATTGAATTCCATATTTGAATTGGGTGTACTTAAAAAACCAGCAATTGATAACAGTGATTCGGTGTCTTTTACTTTAATAAATAAACCATCTGTTAAATTTACACTACTCACATAAAAAGCTGATGAAGTAATTATAAAAGTACGGACTTGCTTTTCTATTTCACCGACTTCATCACGGAAGAATTTTTCAAGTTCTTCATAAGTCAGCATTGTAGGTTTTTTAGGCTTTTTCCCAATAATACCTTTGAATTTTTCAATAATTTTAGGGTCAATCGGAGTTAATTGAAATGATTCAAGTTTTTTAATCCACTTTTTATCAAATTTATGTAGCCTAATCGGCCTTCGTAATTCTGACATTTTTTTTTTGGGCGGTATTTCTCGAATGTGCGTTAATTTGAAAAATTGCCAATTCAAGACATCTCAAAATATAAATATCACAATAATAGTACTCAATAGATATGTTCTTACCATCCACCACCATAACATCTATAAGTACTACCCCACTATCATTAAATGAACAACCAAGAGGTTCTGAAAATTCAAAATCATGATAAACATAAATATTAGGGTATAACATGCTATTATGAATTTCCCAATTCCCAGTTGTGGCAGAAAGGGTACTCTTTAATTGAACTTTTTTTACTACATCCTCACCCTCAATTAGTAAATCAAAACCCTCAAAATCAACCTGAACTGTGTATACTTTAAGATGATAATTAGCTCTTGCAGCTGCTAATTTCAAATCAAAAATAATTTTATGATTTAGAAGTTCTTCCCTGATTTTTGGGTGATATTTAAGATAATCTTCCAATGTCATGGTAAAGATGTTCTTGATGTAATTTCTAAATTAGATTTTATTGGGGTTTCACTGCATGTTTGAATTGAGCCCCATTGGGATGGGGATGATTTGTGAGGTTTGTCAGAAAGTTGGTTAAAGTTTAATTTTATTTGCTTTAAGAAATTGCTCAGCCGTATTAAATGCCGTAAGAAAAAGTGGAGTACCCGAAAATGAAAGAGGAGAAACAGGACCCACAGTCATAAATGAATATTGTCTCGAACTATCATTAAAAGCACTATGAGGGTCTCGGAATGATTGATACAACTTCAATGATTTTTGTTCTCCCCCTGCCAGTTCTCTTAATGCTTGAAATTCAGAACCCATAGATAATCCAAACCCAAAAAAGTTTATTCGGAGCTGGTCTATGATATCTTTATCTAAACTTGATAAAGTTTGGCTTATAAAAAGCCATCCTAAGCCATATTTTCGAGTTGTTCGAACGGCGTCTATTAATCTAGCACGAATCTTTTCTTTTTTTTCGTTATCCATTTTACCACGAGGAGCAAGCCGATGGGCTTCATCAATTACGACCAAGGTATTTAGACTTTTATCATCCTTAAAAGATTTTTCAGCAGCGATATTCATAACAGTCAAAAATCCATAGATAATCAGAGGTTTAATTTGTTCATCCCATGTGTATTGATTTACATCATCTGGTTTTACGGATAAATCGATACTAATTAATGGCCTTTCTAATTTTGGACTAATCGCTTCTGTAACAATACTCCAAGGGGTTCTTTTTCCATTTTCTGCTTTAAAAAACTTGATGGTTTTATTCCATGTTGTAATTACCCGATGACTCGTTGACCTATCTATTGCAGTAATTACCTCTGAGATGGATGAATTTACGCGAGTAGCACCAGATGATTGGCGACCAGCGTATATATTGGCGATATTGGTACTGAGATGTTGAAGACATTGTCTTAATACATTAGTATCCAAATTGGATAAGGTGATTGTGTTATTATTACTACAAAAATCATTGAGGTAGTCTGCTGCTATATCTTGGTAATTCGAAGTTTTAATTCCGAGGTCAAAGAAAAAATTGAATTCTACGAGTAAAAGGAAAAACAATTCCCATGATTCGAGAATAATATTGTTCAAATCGTAAACCTTAAAATTTCGTTGGAAAGCGCTAAGAGTATTTTGATTCAATACATTCCCCATTTCTGTTAACAATGTGCTCTTACGCAAATCTTTTGAGAACTCGCCTTGAGGGTCAAGAACAAATATCCCCATATTCTTATGACCACTATAACCAAGAATAGCAGATTTTGCAAGGACAGACTTTCCAGAACCGCTTTTCCCAAAAATTCCAATGTGGTATGCTTCACCAGCACCGCCGGGAAATCCCTCAGAAGTTCTATCGAAGTGTTTAAACCACATAGGTAAGAGTGGCTTTGACCCATATACACTGCCAAGATAAAATATTTCTTTTTGATGTCGTTCAAGCAAAATATTTAATACCTCATCGTTGGCCAGTTTTATATAAGTCCCTGTCTGTGGCACAGTCCCCAACATACTTGGCTCATAATTGTCATCCTCTTCGGCGAAAACTGCACTTACCGACATATCACCAAGATGAACATCCTGTTGTCCACTAACAGGATTTACCTGTCCCCTTTGTCGTGCAAGTGAACGCATAGTTGGGTCTTCTAACCATGAGTTCCGAAGTTCAATATCTGTAATCTGGCCAAGTGCAATATGCTTTTTTCCATCTTGGGGAAAATCAAATAAAGCAAGTTCACCTACAAGTTTCTTTGTTACGGCAGCACCAAGGATATCTAATGATAACTCAGTTGTTGTCGAAGGCGAACCGATAGTTCCAATTCTTTCAAGATTGTCAAGTACAGAGTTAACTTTATTCATGTTTTATCCGTTTTCAGTTCTATAACTATGCATCGTAAAAAAAATATTTGATAAATCACCTTCGACTGTTTGTGCCATAGAATTAGTAACACTTTGTCTGAAAGCTGGGATTGCACTACTAAGATTTTTTACCATTCTATCAGCCATATATAATGGATATGGCTCCATAATTCCGGGGGTTCTTGTTTGAAATTCCACTGCTTGTAAAAGCATTTTCATCTGATAATCATTGGAAACTACTGATTGAGGAACTTCTAAACGAATAGCAGGAATATAAGAGTGAGGCTTGTAATAAACTATATGTAGCCGTTTTATCGATTTATATATCTCCTTCAGTTTTTCTTCAAGTAAATTCGATTTTTCAAATCCTTTGAGGGTTATATGCCAATTAGAATTTGCCATTGCATGAGGTTTGGGGTGAGTAAACTCCCCGGCTTTTAAAATAGAGGTGAGCATGGCACGGTCATCATAATTTTCAGGCCAATCAAACCCTTCCCCAATTTCTCTGAGTGATGTATATTTAGGGCAGCCAACCCAGAGTTTGTCAGACCGAGTCGAACTCAATATGGCATAATAAGAGTCAAGAAACGAATCGAATCTACTAAATAAAGTTTCTTTCAGGTTGCTCCTTAAAAAAGATTTACTCTCATTTTCATTTGCTTTATTTATCGCAGCATTTAACTTCCCAAAAGGGTTAGTAATTGAACCATCAATGAATACTACATCATGAGGGGCTTTTGAAGCAAGACAAATTTCCATTTCCCAGCTGACACCCTGAATTACAACTGTTGTGTCAGGATTGTGAGGAAGAGCATCAATAAATAAATCATGTCGGACAGTTTCCCAATGTCTTTTTTCAATTGGTGGCGTAAGTCCTTCAATTGCAACAGCAGCACAAGCGACTAAATCAGTCGTCATCAAACGCTCTACGACATAAGAACCATCAACTCCACAGGTTGTCGGGATTCCAGTGTCAGGTAAATCTGAAATTATTCGTAGGAGTCCTGCACTTTGTAATTGCTGACGAAATTTCTCATTACTTCTTTCTACTTCATGTAATGTCTTAATCAATTGATTCCCCACATCATTACATCTGCTTAATAATTCATCTACTAAGGCTTCTGGAAGTAATGCAAAAGGTTGATTAGGTGTTTCCATTAACTGATTCTTTCATAATTTTATTCACCAATTCTTCTCCATTAAATTTTTTCCAATCGCTAAATCTTTCTGAACGAGGAATACACCATCGTTCTTTCCAAAATTGTGTTAAATCGATTAATTTTCTGTCATAGTAATCAGGCTTATAACCTTTTGAGATTACCTGCTTTAAATCTTTTGTTAAGGGAAAAAGGAAAAATTCTCGTTGAATATTATGATAAGTGAATTGACCAAGGTCAAGCATTCCAAAAGCCTTATCCAGAAGCTTTATCTTCCGAGATGGCCCGTTACCGAAGGATGTCTTATTGTTAATACCTTTTTGGGACAGAAAGGTTAAAATATCAATGTACAACTCTTGGGGAATATGGAATGTTCCTGACCCTTTTGTAAATCCAAGACTTTCCGCAATGGGTTCATCTTTGTACTTCAACCTATTGTAAATGCTACTTCTCCCAAAAGCACTTGTTGTAGTAAGAAATAGTAAATCGGGTTTTATGATTCGTTTTTCTATTAAAGTTTCACTATTACGGTATTTGTCTTTATATACCTTCCTTAATTCATTTGAGGTCAAAGATAATGCCACCATTTTCCCCCCAAGCAATTGATTGTATGGAGGGATGGCGCCTAATCGCTGTGCCTGCATTGACCGATTTACCCAAACATCTAAAGATTCTTTTGGTATCTGTAAAAAATCATCTCTAACTGACATTTTCAGAATTGGGCTTTGTAACCCAAGTAAGCCAAATGGTGCATTGTGTGTTTTATCCCAAAGTAAGAACCGTATTTGCCGACCATAAGCTCGCTGGTAAGGTACACTCCACCATGCAAGATTCCACCAACGAAAGATTTTATAAGTTTCTGTTCCTTTTTCAACAACTCTAAGCTCTAAATCAATTTTTTCTGGTTCTATATCCTCACCATTTATCAAGTATTTGCGGATAGTTTTGTAACCCTCTTTTAGAAATTCCCTCTGTAATTTAATCTGTTCATTCTTAGAGTATTCATGTATTTTTTTAATCGAATTTTTATCAGTTAGAGTAGGAACTATGTGACCATTTACGCAAAAACCTTGATTAGTAAGGGTTTCAATAATCCGTTCTCTTAAAAGACTTTCAACCATTGGATTTGTCTGCATAATTTGACAAATATAGCAATTAAAAGTGGTGTTGAAAGATGTTGTTTAATTTGATATCAACACTGTAATTAACTTTGTACAAAGTAAGCCTGGTGAAAACCCGCCTTTTGTGTTTTTGGGTATATTCTGCATACCTACTCATTTGACAAAAAAAAGGCTTTCCTATATTCATCTAAATATCCATCAATATCTAACTCCTGAAGTCAACTCACTCTTTCGTGTCACATCAGAATTATCAAGGGTTTCCGAAGATGTAAAAAAAATTCCCCACTGATTTAAGTGGGGAATCCTGTTCAGTAGACTACTCTGATGAATTATCTAACCGCTTGTTTATAAAAGATTTTGTGAAAGTGGCTGATTTTGTTGATGAAATTGAAACTTTGAATTGAATCTTTTCCTAATATTTCATTCCTTGACAATCTTCCTTACCTCCACTGTCTTTTCATTGGTCAGTCGCATAAAATAAACACCGCTGGAGAGATTGGTGACATATATCTGAGTTTTGGGTTGGGTGAGCTAGTGCTTTTTCATTACCTCGTTTGAATAATATGAACATGGAAAATTAAAAAATTCATTACCTTCGAAAAATTATAAATAGAGATTCGATATGCAAAAGGATGCAAAGGAATATATGAAACTTGCCGTTGAGGTAATGAAAAATTCTATACCTGAACGCAAGAAAAAAGACCCTAGCCCATATGTAGGTGCTGTTTTAGTTTTCCCTAATGGATCATATGAAACAGCTTATCGAGGCGAGTTTCGAGAAGGTGACCACGCTGAATATACGGTTCTTGATAAAAAAAATCGTCATCGTGATTTAACTGGTTGTTGGTTATTTGTCACTCTTGAACCTTGTGCACCCGGTGCACGAAATGACCCTAAAATTAGCTGTGCTGAAAGAATTGTTAATGCCCGAATTTCTGATGTCTGGTTTGGTATAGAAGATAAAAATCCTAAAGTAGACCATGGTGGGATTTATCATTTGGAGGAGAATTATGTAAAAATTCATCAGTTTTATCCCGAATTTCATAAGGAGATTGAAGAAATCAATAAAGAATTTATGAAGTGGGCAAATTTGAAGAATGCTGAGGAGAAAGAGAACAAAGCTAAACCACAGGATCACTTGAATGAAAGAGCGGATGCAACCAACATTGATAGTCTTTCCGAAACAGCATTACAAAAATTTTTAACAGAATCAAAGCGAAAATATGAGCCAAAATCTGGCGAATTTCTTCAGGAGCTTAAGGAGATGGAACTTTTAGAATATGATGACAACACAAAGAAATATTTACCAACTGGGAATGCGATTTTACTATTTGGCAAATCACCTCGTAACAAGTTCCCTCAAGCTGCTGTAAAAGCAAAAGTGCATTTTGGTGATGGGAAAATAGGTACAGAAACTTTTAATAATGCTTTAGTAATTATTCCTGACCAAATTGAAGAATGGCTCTATAAAGTATTACCTGCAAGTATTGACCGGTCGAAATTTAAAGCAGAACAAGTCACTTCATTTCCGGTAGAAGTTATCAGAGAAGCGATAATCAATGCACTTGCACATCGTAATTATGCCATTGATAGTGCTAAAATTCAACTTGAAGTATTTCCAGACAGAATTATTGTTAAAAGTCCGGGAGAGCCAATACCTCCTATTACTATTGAATCGTTGAATAATTTTACTGCAACACCTTACAGCAGAAACAAGAAAATCACATTCATTTTTAATGAAATGGATTACATGGAAGAATCTGCTGTAGGTATGGATACTTTCAGGTCAATGCGTGAAAAATATAAACTTCCCTTACCAGTTTTTGAATATGATGGCATCAATACTGTTATTACTTTCCCGAGAACTATTGAAGCTGTCAGAGATATTGGAAGTGAAGCTATTAAAGAATTAACTAAAGAAGAACTAGAGGGCTATGAATGGATAAAAAGTCAAGGAGAAGTTTCTGCTAAAAATTATACTACTCAATTTAGTGTGACACCCAGAACTACAAGCAGACATCTTGGCAAAATGCTTGAACTTAAACTTATTAAAACAAATGAAGAAAATCCTAAATCACCTAAATTAAGATATATTGCAACATAGACATGAAGATAGTCATACTGTCTATGTTGAAGATAATAGAAATAAAAATAATGCTGAACATAGACATGAACATGGACATGTTGTCTATGTTTGCAGTGAAGATGAGAAAAAGTATAGAAAAGTCAAAAAGGAAAATGACAATTACACAAAAACATAATATTGACAGTGGTTTAAAAGGACAGGTGATATATCTTGTTGCCAAAACAGTGGGTCAATTATCCGTTGTAAAGTGGTTACTTGGTCTGTTCTTTGTATATTGACCAAATAAACGTACGTTTATTTTGGGTAATTATTTGGCGGGAGTTTTTCAGGAATTTTTCGACAAAAAACTTTCACTAATTGTTTGGGTAAGGCTGTAAAGGTATTTGGACAGTGAAACTAAAACGAATAATTTTCGGAAACATTTTCCTTTCGGTTTAATTTTCCATTGGTTGATAACCTTAAAGTGAATATTTCAAACCAAATCAAATCCGCCCACTTTTTTCAATAGATTTCAAGATTATAGGCTGTAGTTTCCCCCGTTTTTCCCTGTGTACATATAGAAGATCATCAGGGGGATGATATTTTATGTCCAATGAAGTGATAGATGGTCGTTCTATTGAAATCCCCGAAATAATCTATCCCGATTTTTTTCGCAATCCGCATAGCCCCATCTTTACACGGTGAAAAAAATCCATGAGATCAAATCCTTTTTACAAGATATCGAACACGTTGTAAACGGGTTAATGACTGAACTTGATCTGACAAGGGAACTGTTGTTCAGGGCTTGGCTACGAAATCAGGGTGGCTTACCGATTGAAAATAATAACATTCAGGTTCCAAATGAAGTCCAGTTCTTATCAAAACAGGATGAGGATGGTTCTACTGTGCTGTTAGTCCAGAATTCAATCAGAAGTAATTATGAAAAAATCAGTAACCAACTTCGGGAACTGGGGTTTAGTTCTGGTGCTAAGAAACAAATGGATACTATTCGCCTTGGTAGTTCAAAAACTGTTTATAAATACATAAAGCCGTTTCTTTCGAATCTACCATACGAATGTTTTTACCTTATAATGGTCAATGCACAAAATCAGGTTATAAAAACTATTTGTATCTCGGAAGGTGGGATATCGGGCACATTGGTTGATCTAAAGAAAATATTCAAAATCGCGTTGGATAACTTCGCGTTTTCTTTGATTTTATCACATAATCATCCCTCCGGGAACCTTAATCCAAGTGAGGGAGATACGAAATTGACCAAGAAAATTGTCGATGCTGGAAAACTGTTGGACATAACCGTTATTGACCATCTTATCATAGGTAATGATGGTTATTTCAGTTTCGCGGATGAAGGATTGATGGAATAAGAAAAAAATTTTGGAATACGAGGATTTATATATACCAATAAATATACATTGAACATGGTGACAAATGAAAATTATAAAAAAGCTGAAAAATATTTCGAAAGAGCTGGAAAAAAGTTTGACCTGAAAGATTTTGTAGGGGCGATCTTTGACTATACTCGGGCTTTGAAACTTAATCCTAGACTCTCGGAGGCTTATAATAACAGGGCTTTGGCGAAAGCCGCTTTAGGTGATTTTACTGGAGCAATAGATGACTATACACGAGCTATAGAACTTGATCCTAAATTTTCGGAGGCTTTTAATAATAGAGGACTGGCAAAGGCTTCCTTACAAGATTATGAGGGGGCAATTTTAGACTTTTCTCGGGCTATAGAAATTAATCCAGATTACAGAAACGCTCGTTTCAATCTCAAAGCAGCACAGGGTCAACTTAAAAATTACGGTGGATTAATCGATGAGTTCTCGAAGATCATTGAAACCAATCCTAACGATGCTAAGGCATACTATAACCGTGGGTTGACCAAGTCTCATCTGGATGACTATGAGGGAGCAGTTTCTGACTTTTCAAAGGCCATTGAGCTTGATTCTGGGTACGGTGAGGCTTATTTCAACCGTGGAGCAGTTAAGCTGTTGATGTTGGATGATAAAGACGGTGGACGAAAGGATTTAACCAAAGCGGGAGAATTAGGGTGTACGGATGCTTATGAGGTAATAAAGAAATACTGGAGTCAAACCGGTGGCTGATGTTTCTATCAGGTCGGGGTGGTTGCTTTATATAATTGTAGTACCGCCAATTAAGTTTGTCAGAATTCGGCTAAACTTCTTTGGCTATCTGACTTACCATCGCTGAAAAAGATAATCAAGGGAGGTGAATCGGACAAACACGGGAAGAAACTTCAGCAATAAATATAAAGCACTGTTGAGAAACTTATAATCATCCAAGGACGATCATCCTTGATTCAAAGTCTGATTCTTGGCATCAATGTGAAGTATATTTCGATCAAATAACCATCCAGAGATTTTATGTTCAAGTGAATGATGGGTGGTTGGTTTTTTCATCGTATAAAGAAAAATAAAGGTTCTCAGAATTGATTCTTCTGAAAAATTGTCAATTAAAGACGGTAAGGAGGTGATGTAATGGATACAATAATGTATTACCTTTGTATTCAGGATTTTAATACATTTTTAGTTAGGTAGCGACTTTTCAATTCTTTAACTATTTATTTGAAGGTCATTGACAAGTGTCACGTTCGTGAGTTTATTTAATACTTAAAAATTATGGCAACAAAAGCGAAGAAAACAATGACTATTGCCAATAGAATTGCAGAGGCCCTCAAACAGGAAATAACTTACGGGAAGATACCTCCGGGGGAAGAGATAGTTGAACAAAACATTGCTGAACGGTTTCATGCCAGTAATATTCCTGTCAGGGAGGCTTTAAGAATCCTTGAAGGGGAAGGCTATATTATTCACAGAAAATTTTCTGGTTATCATGTCCGTCAGATAAATCCAGCGGAGATAGTAGAATGTTACGATATAATGAGATTCCTAACGGTTCAGCTTCTTTCACAAAGTATTCCATGTTATACTGAGTTAACCTATCATCGTTTTCGAATCATTATCGATGGAATGGATAATTCAAACGTTATCGACAACACAGTTTCTCTATTCAAAAAATTTGTAGAAGAGGCATTCACTTCTGCTGGATTAAAGTATTCTATGGAATTAGCAATGCAAATCATGAACCACAATACCCCAATAATTAAGGGAATGGTCGAGAAAATCTATAAAGGAAAATTCCCAACGACGTTCATGCGTCAGTTCATGGAACTTTGTCAACAAAAGGAAACAGAAAAAGCGATCAAGATTTGGATGGACGAGTATGAACAAAGGACAAAGAACTATGTTGAGATCCTCAGTATTATTACGTCTGACATTAAGTAAAATAACGAATGAAAACAACAAAAGAATCCACCATAACAGACAAAATAGCGGATTTTCTTCGTGAGGCAATCAACTATGGTACGTTAAAACCCGGTGATAAGATTATCGAGCGGGAGATTGTGGAGAAATACCATGCAAGTTACATTCCTGTTCGGGAAGCTTTAAAAATATTGGAAGGTGAAGGGTTGATGGTCCACCGGAAATTTGCTGGTCATACCGTTCGGGAAGTCACCCTGGAAGAGATGATCGAATTGTTTAATATCATGCGATTCATTTCGGTTCATCTTCTTAACCAAGCTATCCCACAATACACAGAGATGACCTATTATCAGTTGAAGTCCATGACCGCTGAGATGGAAAAGACCAAGGATGCGCGTAAAAACATCGAACTTTTGATGCAATTCGCAGACGGAATTTTTTTACCCGCTGGGTTGACGTTTTCTTACAATCTTGTAAAACAAATCTTGAAAAGGAATATCCCGGTTCTTCAGGGAGTAATCCGTTCGGAATCAAATGGTACGATACCAGTTTCGGCGTTCAATCAATTTATCGAACTGTGTGAAAAGCATGACATTGAACATGTGGTTAAATTCACCGGAGATCAATTTGATATTTTGACAAAGACAATCGTGGCTTTCATAAGTTCGTCTGGTGGGGGTAAAGGGAAGTAGTAGAAATTTTTAAAATCTTAACTTCTTATTTACTGAAAACGTGGTGGTTGCTTTATATGATTGTACGACAATAATTCCTTGAATTTATTTACATCCCTTTGAGAAGCTCTCCCAATCTATGTTTGGGGGTATCGGATATTTCTGCTTTATTTCTTCTTCGATATTCCTTTCAACTGTCTTGAAAGCTATTCCATAAATCTTCTGAAAATCAGTGAATCCTGATTGCCATAACATTTTTAGTTTGCCAGCTCCATATTTCATTAGAAGGTACTGAACTATATATGCGGATTGATGATATGCGACCATTTCAGGTCTCTTATAGAAGTCAACAACCAATGAGTCAATTGGAATCAGCATATTGTGAAATTGTAAGTATGCATAGATGTCTTCAACAGTATAGTTATTACAGTTATTCCTTGCATATGTTGCCAAACCCTCATCAAGAAAAGTCATCCCAATAGCTGGATAACCCCATAATGTTTCTGAGATAAGATGCATTAATTCGTGATTTATCGGTGGTTCTACATCATTGTTTCCAATAATCAAAAATACCTTTTTCATAAAACTTAATGCCATGCCACTTGCTTTTGAGCCCGTCATTTGCTTCATCTCATCTCTGGTGCGAACAATAACGACATTGATAGTGTCCTTGAACTCTTTTTCATTCAAGATGTTAATATTATGCTCGATGGCTTTATAGCACACAGAAATTACACTATCACGATGATCGTAAGCAAATCCTTCATTTGGGAAAGTAAATACCCGATTCTCATCACTATAGGAGTAATTGCAATTAAGTATCCAATTTTTAACCTGTGGTTGATTCTGAGCAAAGATTGAAGATTGTTGAACCCCTAACAGAGCACCGACACCTAGAATTGATACCAACTCAATAAAAATGCTCCTGAACAAGAAAGTTTTCATCTTGTTATTTCTATAATTTTCATGCAATTAATTTCTCGACAATTTCAGCGGCATCCCTGAGATAATTCACGCAAAGAGTCTGGAAGAGCTGTAATTCTTCAATTGTTTTTATGTCATCAGGATCGGTCATATTTAACCCATTAAGTTATTCCTTGCAAACAATCGCTCCGTGTCATTCTTTTTATTCTCAATTTGGTTCCACTTATCTTTAATATTATTCTCTCCGGCGAAATAGCTTACTTGTGAATCTTTATTAAAAATCTCAAATGATGGGGATAGTAATATTTTATCTGAATCAGGATATTCAGCTACATCATATCCAATATAAGTCCTTAAATCCAAGTAAACACAGTTCTCAGTCTTGTGATTATACAACTGATGTGCTCCTGTTTCCCCTTTCTCAAAAAATATCAAATCTCCACTTTTTACAATTTCTAATCCATTTGGTGTCCTCAATGTTGCAGAGCCTGAGATAATCATAAAAAGTTCCTCTGCATATCGATGGAAATGGTAGGGCGCAGAATATTGGTCCGGATTTAATTGTCTTAAGTCGAAGTTCAGGTTTTCAGGATTTAGGCCCTTTTTCATTCTTGATAAATCTGTGAATATTCTATAATTATCAATCTTATTAGGACTTTCTTGAAATTCTCTCTGGTCAGATTTTAAAATTGTTGCCATAATCCAATATTTTATTATTAGTAAAAAAACACCAATCTATTGAGTTGTTTATTGAGGTGGATATTTTGGAAAAAGTGATTTTTATTGAAGCTTGTATTCTTAAATACTGAAAACGTGGTTTTTGCTTTATATTACAAACAAGGTTTTTAAATAATGGAAAATTTTGATAAAATGTTGACACAAAGAACATTCCCATCGACCTCTTTCAGTAATCTTTTCAGATTCATTTTACTTGAACCTTGATCTTGATTTCTTCGACAAATTCCTTGCATGGCTTGAATGCAGGGACGTTGTGGGCCGGAATCTTGACCGGAGTTTTCTTCGTAATATTCCTACCCATTTTTTCAGCTCGTTTCTTAATAATGAAACTACCGAATCCCCGAAGATAGATATTTTCCCCTTTGACCATTGAATCTTTCATTGTTGTCATCAACGCTTCAACTATAGCTTGCACAGCTACTTTTTCGATACCGGTTTTGTTGACGATTTCATTTACGATTTCAGCTTTTTGCATATGTTTTGGTTTTTAAGTGATTCCTGCTCAACAAATTTTCAACGAATATCTGAATAATCGGAATAATAATAAAATTTTACCCTGAAAATCAGTGAAAATTTTTCCTGTTTTAGAAATCAATATATAGGAAGAAAAGCCCTTCACTATTATGATACCGACCTTCAAAGAATACAATAAAAATCCCCCGACTCAACTCACCCCTGAGCAACAGGTCGTGATAGATGAATATTTAGAATCATTTAGACCAAAGATCTGTTGCCTTGAATCCTATTGGAACCAAAATATGACCGATTCATTTTCAGTTAAACCATTTTTACAGGCCATCGGATGGATGATAAAGAAAGACATGGTAGTAGCCCATCGGATAATTTCCGATGGTAAAGATTTGGCGTACTATGTAAAATATCCAGACGGGATCATTTGGCGTGA
>Ga0181533_1003049_pt1 | contig 18670 bp, 17 predicted proteins | sample PEATcosm2014_Bin_45_FD_119772 | JGI IMG/M metagenome (GOLD analysis project Ga0181533, IMG submission 119772) | Peatland microbial communities from MTU Mesocosm Facility, Houghton, MI, USA - PEATcosm2014_Bin11_60_metaG | ecosystem: Environmental > Terrestrial > Soil > Wetlands > Peat | place... | reverse complement strand
TCTCAATTAGGTGCGGTGCATTATTGATCAGCGCCATGGCCATGTTTATTAGCAGGTCGTTCTTGGCCGAGGAGGAGAGTCGCGCCATGGTGAACGACGCCGCACGGGCATCGGCGGCTATCCGTGCAATATTTTCTGCAATGGTCATATCTTTTCCTCCATATTACAAACTGTCACAGCATCACCAGGTTGTCCCGGTGAATGATCTCGTCTCCATAGCGGTAACCGAGTATCTCTTCGATTTCACGGCTCTTGTGGCCGAGGATCTTCGCTATCTCCTGATGGGAGTAATCCGTGATCCCCCGCGCAAACTCCGTCCCGTCAGGCCCGCAGACCCGGACACAGGCGCCCCGCTGGAACTCCCCCTCTACCTGGCTGATGCCCGAAGGGAGAAGGCTCCGGCCATGCTGATGGAGAACTTCCGCGGCTCCGCTATCAACTGTCACCCTCCCTCTTGGCCGCAAAGTATAGGCGATCCAGTGTTTGCGCCGGTTGAGGACTTCCCGTGCAGCCAGAAACAGGGTGCCGACATCCTCTCCCGCAATTGCCTTGCCGAGCTGTCCGGGGGTCTTGCCGTTGACTATGATGGTGGGGATGCCGGACCTGCCGACTTTCTTTGCCGCCGCCAGCTTGGTCACCATTCCGCCGGTACCGACCATTGAACCCGCGCCGCCTGCCCCCCGCTCAATTTCCCGGGTGATGCTTCTGACCAGGGGGATGAGCCTGGCATCGGAACTGGTGCGGGGGTCCTTGTCGAACAGACCCTCGATGTCGGTCAGTATCACCAGCAGATCAGCTTCAATAAGGTTGGTGACCAGAGCGGAGAGGTTGTCGTTGTCGCCGAACTTGATCTCATCCACTACTACCGTGTCGTTCTCGTTGATGATCGGGATGATCCCGCAATCGAGGAGCGTATCAAGGGTGGCGCGGGCATTCAGAAAACGCTGCCGGTCCGCCAGGTCGTCACGGGTTAAAAGGATCTGTGCCACCTTGTGGTTATAGAGTTCAAATGCCTCTTCATATGTGTGCATCAGGCGGGACTGGCCGACAGCCGCCGCCGCTTGTTTCTGCGGGATGGTCCGCGGCTTTCCGTTTATCCCCAGCTCTTTCCGTCCGGCCGCCACCGCCCCGGAAGAGACCATGATTACCTCGCGATTCATTGCCCGCACCCCGGCAACTTCGGCCGCCAGGCGGCCGATCACCGCGGCGTCGAGTCCGGCGTTGGCGCTGGTGATGACCCGGCTGCCGATCTTGATCACGACCCGTTTGACTTTCTTCAGGATTTCTCTGCGCATCGTAAGAATTCTACCAGACAGGAGAAAAATTGGATTGAATGAAAAATGGTAGCATGTTTACTGGCAGATAGCAAACATTGATGCGGGTATAATGCGTGGTTGACGGGGCTGACTTAATCTTCTTCCTCTGCCTTACCCCATAACTGCCGGGCAATCTCATCGAGGAGAGGGGGTATTCCTTCGCCTGTTATTGCGGAGATGGCAAATATTTTTAGGCTGCGCTCGTCAAACCAGCAAGAGACCTTCGCCAGATTTTTCCGGGTCTCCGGCAAGTCGATCTTGTTGATGACGATGATCTGCCTTTTTCCCCCAAGTTCGGGATTGAAGAGCGCCAGTTCACGGTTGATCGCCTCGTATTCGCGGATCGGATCACGATCCGGCATCCAGGATATATCGAGCATATGGACGAGAATATCAGTCCGCTCTACATGCTTTAAGAAACGGTGGCCGAGCCCCGCTCCGGCATGCGCCCCCTCGATCAGGCCGGGAATGTCGGCCATTACGAACGACCGGTAGTTCTTGTAGGGTACCACCCCTAGGTTGGGCGCCAGGGTTGTGAACGGGTAATCGGCGATCTTCGGGCGCGCCGCAGAAACACGGGTTATCAGTGACGATTTCCCGACACTCGGGAAGCCTAGCAGCCCGACATCGGCCATAAGCTTCAATTCCAGCTTGAACCAGCGCTCCTCGCCCGGCTCTCCGGGCTGGGCAAACCTCGGGGCCTTGTGGGTGGAGGTGGCGAAGCGCGCATTTCCCTGTCCGCCACGTCCTCCCTTGAGCAGGAGCAAAGGCTTATCCGGCTCGGTTAGATCGGCCAGCATCTCATCGGTCTCAATATCCCGGATGATGGTGCCGACCGGGACGAGGATTTTCAAATCCTTTCCATAAGCCCCGTGCCGGTCCTTCCCCATGCCGTTTCTACCCTTCTCCGCCTTCAGGTGCGGCCGATAGCGCAGTTCCAGAAGGGTGGAAAGTGCCGCTGTCGCCTCGAACAGCACATCCCCCCCCTTGCCGCCGTCGCCGCCGTTAGGGCCGCCCAGTGGGATAAACTTCTCGCGGCGGAACGAGACGCAACCTGCGCCGCCGGCGCCCGATTGGATATGTATCTTCACTTCGTCGATAAACTTCATGACTCTCACCTTAATCCGGGTCTCACGGATTGGCGGCTCATTTCAAACGACAAAAGCCCGGAACTTGAATTGTCCCAGGCTTTTGCGATTTTCAACAGGCTTCGATTCAGTTTGCGGGGTAGACGGAAACCTTTTTCCGGTCCCTTCCCATCCGTTCGAACTGGACAACCCCCTCGATCAGGGCGAACAGAGTGTAATCCTTGCCGCAGCCGACATTCGTGCCAGGATGGATTTTGGTGCCGTGCTGCCGATAGATGATGTTGCCGGCCTTGACCGGCTCGCCGCCGAATTTCTTGCAGCCCAACCTCTGGCCGTCTGAATCGCGACCGTTTCTGGATGAGCCGACCCCTTTTTTATGTGCCATTGCTGCTTCTCCTTATGTGCAAAATCCGTCAGGCGTTGATTTTTTCAATCTTCAGGATAGTTCTGGGTTGACGGTGCCCGTTTAGTTTACGGGAGTTTTTCCGTCGCTTGGACTTGAATACCAGTATTTTTTTATCTTTCCCCTGCTCGATAATCTTGCCGACCACCGAGGCGCTGGGCACTAAAGGTGTTCCGATAGCTACCTTTTGGCCGCCAACCATCAGGACTTCATTGAGTTGGACGGTGTCACCGACCGTCCCCTCCAGTTTTTCGACCTTGAGCAGGTCTCCCTCGGAAACTTTGTACTGCTTCCCTCCGGTCTTGACTACTGCATACATGTATTTCACCACCTTTATACATTTTTCCGATGAGCGTTAAAAAATAGCCCAAAGATATCGGGAAGTCAAGAACTTTTTACAGGTTTGGATTGTATGCGGAAGAATATAAAATACCTTACATGTCACACTTTCATCAGCTTATCGCGATCTCGAACTGCTCCTGGTGGAACCCCGGCTTTGCCCTTACCGTAATCCGTTTCTTGAACCTCTTCTCCAGTTCCTCAAGGCCGCGCCGTTCCTCATCATATAGGAGGTCTGCGACTTGGGGATGTACAGAGAGCATCGCCTTGGTGCCGCGGATGTCGAGCATCTCACGGCGCAGTTCACGGAAAATCTCATGACAAATGGTGGTCTTCGATTTTACGTAACCGCGTCCCTCGCAATAGGGACAAGGTTCGCACATCATCCGCCCGATACTCTCCCTGACCCGCTTCCTGGTCATTTCTACAAGCCCCAGCTCGGAGATCTTCAAGATGTTGGTCTTGGATTTGTCCGTTTTCAACGCCTCTTCCAGAGCGGTGAAGACCTTGTCCCGATTGACCTCCTTCTCCATGTCGATAAAATCAATAATAATGATCCCACCGATATTGCGCAGCCTGAGCTGATAGGCGATCTCTTTCACCGCCTCCAGGTTGGTCTTGAGGATGGTGTCCTCCAGATTGTGTTTCCCCACGAAACGGCCGGTATTGACGTCGATGGCGGTCAGCGCCTCGGTCTGCTCGATTATAATGTACCCCCCCGATTTGAGCCAGACCTTGCGGCCCAGTCCCCGGCTGATCTCCACCTCGAGCCCGAAATGATCAAAGATCGGCTCCTCCTCGTCATATAACTCGATGGAGTATTTCATCTTGGGCATGAAGGTGGAGATGAACTGGACGATCTTGTCATATTCGGGCTTGGAATCGACCACGATCCGGTTGACTGTTTCCGTCAGGATGTCCCGCACCACTTTCTGGGTAACGTCCAGGTCCGAATGAATCAGACAGGGTGCGTTCGCCTTCTCTTTCCTTTTCGCGATCTCTTCCCAGAGCTTGGTGAGATAGTGCATATCGGCCAGCAGGTCTTCTTCGCTCTTGCCTTCCGAAACGGTGCGGACGATGAAGCCGCTGCCGGGGGGTTTGATCCGTTCGACGACCTCTTTCAGCCGCTCCCGCTCCGCTTCGTCCTCGATCCGCCGGGAAACTCCAACATGGTCCACGGTTGGCATATATACCAGGTGCCGGCCGGGGAGCGATATATGTGAGGTGATCCGCGCACCTTTGGTACCGATCGGCTCCTTGGAGACCTGGACGAGAAGCTCCTGCCCCTCCTGGAGAAGCTCCTCGATCGGGTGGAGCGGATGGAGCACCGGCCCGTCGCCTTCCGGCTGTTCTTCCTTTTTCCCGTTGCCGTCCATGAAGGATTCGTATTCCTCGATGGCCTCGAAGACATCGGCCACGTACAGAAAGGCGGCCTTTTCCAGATCGATGTCGACAAAGGCGGCCTGCATCCCCGGCAGGACCCGTATCACCCTCCCCTTGTAAATATTCCCCACAATCCCTTTAACCCGGCTTCGCTCGATGTAAAGCTCGGCAATGGTGCCGTTTTCGATCAGGGCGATGCGCGTCTCATGGGCGGCGGTATTGATAACCAGTTCGTTTCCCATGGTCTCCTCAGTGGAAACGGTCCTTTTCTGTCCGGCTGCGTAAATCCTCGGAAGCCCATTTACAAGGAAGCGCTGCTTCGCCTCCACGCATTTCCTTGAAAGCTTTGCCAGGACGGAAAATTATGTTCCCTTAAGTTATTTATATAAAAAGTAATTTATTCTTTGAATACAACTTCCAGCTTCTCGACCCGGCTGCCCGCCAGTTCCTCTGGAGTGAGACCCGTGATCGCCGCCGCGAACTCAATTGGCTTGCCGCGCCTGATCGTCATTTCCAGGGAATTTTCGCGGGCATGGAGATCCACCAGTTCCTTACGCAGGTCAAGCTCCAAGGATTTCCCCTTTTTCACGCGCCGATGATGAAATGTTTCCAGTGACAGAAATGCGTCAACAAGTGCCGGTAAATCCGCCTGCGCGATACCAGGGAGTGTGACGCGGTATGTTACACTGTCAATGATAACTGCCAATGACGGGGAGTTAAGCGGAATAACAACAGCATGAAGTATCCGCATCCCATCAGGCAGGACAGAGTTCAGACTTTCCCTTGCCATTTCAGCATTGTACCCTGCGGCGACTTCCATGTCGAAATACTCGGCCCATGATTCTACACCGACAGGTAGTGCAGTTGCAAACGAGAATTTGGGATGAGGATGAAAACCTTGCGAAAAGTTGATTGGGATTCGTGCTCTCCCCACCGCCCGGGTGAATAGAGTAAGCATCTCAAGATGGCTGAGTAGCGACATAGCCCCTGTTTTACTGAAACAGAACCGAATCTTCTCCGAACCTTCAACCGGTTGCCCCGGCTGAAGATCGGGTAAAGGGGAATCGTCATGCACCCCATCGGCATCGAGCGTATTGAGCCTCATCCTTATCCTGTCAAAATCGCAGACCCCGCAACCGGTGCATTGTCCGGTGCGGCAATCCGGGGTATAGACACCTGCCCCCGATTTATCCAGTTCTTTCCGGAGAAATCCCTTGCTTACTCCGAAATCCAAGTGGTCCCAGGGGAGCATTTCGTCAAGTGCGCGGCGACGGTGATAAAAGTGGGGGTCGATCGCCTCAGCATGAAACGCATCCTGCCACTTTGGAAAACTGAAGTGTTCCCCCCAACCGTCAAAGCGGCACCCCAGTTGATGGGCCTTAAGCAAAACACGTCCGAGCCGCCGGTCCCCCCTGGCGAAAACTCCTTCAAGAATAGAGAGCGGCGCATCCTGCCATTTGAAGTTGAGTTTTCTCTTCCTCAGTTCCTGGCGCAGCAACTGCTGTTTCCCCAGTATTTCCTCGTAAGCGATCTGGGGCTCACATTGAAAGGGGGTATGGGGTTTAGGCACAAAGCTGGAGACCGCGACGTTCACCTCTCCGCCGCATCCGGCCTGTTTACCCATGTTTTTGACCTTTTTGGCAAGTTCGGCGATTCCCTGCACATCTTCCATCGTTTCCGTGGGGAGACCGATCATGAAATAGAGCTTGATCAACCGCCAGCCGGCGCTGTACGCCTCGGTGGCATTCCGTAGCAGATCTTCTTCGGTTATCCCCTTGTTGATCACCAGCCGCAGCCGTTCGCTTGCCGCTTCCGGTGCCAGGGTAAAACCGGTTTTGCGAACCTTCTTTATCTCTTCCACCAGATCCATGGTCAGGGTCCCTACGCGGAGGGAAGGAAAAGAGACAGCTATCCGCTGCTTGGCATAACGCGCCATGAGTGACTTAAGGAGCGGCGCAAGACAGCCGTAATCTCCGGTGGAAAGGGAAAGAAGCGAAATTTCGTCATAGCCGGTGTTCCGCAGGACCTGGTCAATTATCTCAAGCACCTTTTCCGGCGATCGTTCCCGTACCGGACGGTAGATGTAACCCGCCTGGCAGAAACGGCAGCCGCGGGTGCAACCGCGGGCAATCTCCATGCTGATACGGTCATGCACGGTTTTGAGAAACGGAACCACCGGGGCCGTTGGATAGGGAAGGGTGTTCAGGTCGGCGGCAAATCGTCTCCTGACGGTATCATAACCCTTCTTGAGCGGAGTTATTGATGAGATGCAACCGGCGGTGTCGTAACGGATATCGAACAGCGTCGGCACATACACGCCTTCTATATCTGAAAGCCGATGAAGAAGCTCTTCCTTGGTTCCGCCGCTTAGCTTCCAATACCTGCAGACAGTCGCGATTTCGATAACCGCCTCTTCCCCATCGCCCAAAAGAAAAGCATCGAAAAAATCAGCCAGCGGCTCCGGATTGCAGGCGCAAGGTCCGCCCCCCAGGATCAGCGGAAACCCTCCTCCCCTCTCTTGCGCAAGGAGCGGGATCCCTGAAAGTTCCAGCATGTTGAGGATATTTGTATAAGAAAGTTCGTACTGCAGGGTAAAACCGATTATATCGGCCTTTCCCAGGGGGAGACCACTTTCCAAAGTGCTCAGAGTTGTGCCATTGCGCCGGAGCAGTTCCTCCATGTCGGGCCATGGAGAATAGACGCGTTCTGCGGCTACCCACTCAATGCCGTTCAATATCGCATAGAGGATCTGCAGCCCCAGATGGCTCATCCCGACTTCATAGACATCGGGGAAGGCAAGAACAAAACGGATATCCGAGCCATCTTTTTTCTTTGCCCCCATCTCCCCAGCCATATAGCGGGCGGGCTTCTCAACCTTAAGGAGATCGGATTTCAACAATGATGTTTCCCCATCCCATAAAAAAGGCCGTGCGGAAGCTTGCCGCCACGGCCGAGATTTACGGTAAAGATTTTAAAAAAATCATTCTTTCTTCCAGACATAAGCAGGATCGAAATATGGGTCATAAAACCCTGGATACGACATAAAAAATGTCATAAACTCCGCCACTCCTCCAACCGTTCTCAACAGAGTCATCCCCAACCCTTTCAGTGGCCCGATGAATATCCCTTTGACAGCCCCGTCCTCTTTGGACGTTGTGTAAATCTGTTTTGGCAATTCCAGCCAGCCGGTAGTCATATTTGCGATACCTCGCCCGGCTTTGGACGCCATCCCGTCAACCACTTCCTGAGGGGAGCTGTTGTCTATGGAGCGATAAACATCGGCGCTGGAAATACTCGCCAGGGAAATGACGAATGCACAACTTATAAGGAGAGAACCCAACAAGCGCTTTTTTGGCATCGCTACTCTCCTTTTTTATCGGTGGTGGTCTCAGGGGATTCTGCGTGTCTGGCTTTTATATAATCAGGATGATGTTCTTCCCAGCCGTTCCAGACAAAATCGGGGTCGATCATTGGATCGTAGTAACCGGGCTGCGGAACCAAGCAAAGCACAGTTTCAGCAGTACCGACAAGAGCCCGGTAAATGGTCATGCCGATTCCCTTGATAGGTCCGATCACATAACCTACCCCTCCCTGATCACGCACGGTCAGGTAGGACTGTTTGGGGAGTTCAACGATTGCGGTGGCCACGTTGGTAATGCCACGCGTGAATTTGAAGGCCATTTTCCCTGCGATAGCTTCCGGTTTTGGTTCTTCTTGGGCAAAGCTGGTAGTAACAAAACAAAAGAGAAGGAAAAGCGAAAGAAAAACAGTATTACCGCGCATAATGGCTCCTTTCAATGTGTGCTCTCTTGTAAGAATTCTGCGGGGCAGGTTGCGTTATTGCCGTTCGCTCGAAAGCTCGATAAACTCTCAAGTATGTGTCGATTTTGCGCTCACCAGCGGTTTGCAGCCCGAAATCTTCTAAATGTTTTACAAGATGCTCAAGGGAAGCACGTTAACAACTCGTACCTTTTTATCACAAATAATTACTCGTGGCAAGCCAAACGGATGGTATTTCAGTCAAATAGCGTTTTTTCTTGAGGCAGGAATTGCATGAATTTCTTATTTAGACGGGAAAGTTTATCGATGTAATAAGCCAAATTCTCGTCGGGATGGGTCGGATCATAACCTGATACGGGACGGCAGTTCTCATATGCGGCTACTCCCTTGCCGTGACCGGCCACATAGTAACTTATCTGGTCCCCGGCCCTGTATTCATGCGCCGATTTAAGTGCGATCTCAAATGCTGCCGCCGGGTTGCGTTTTCCCTGTTTGACCTTTGTACGGTACCCGTCAGGCGATTCACTCAGGGTTTCAGTCTTTGCCAGCCAGACGATCGGGAACTTGTGCTCTTTTAGCTTTTCAAGGTAGGAGCGGTAGAGTTGTTCGACCTTGCTTCCCTCGTCATGGAGAAGAAGAATGATCATATCATGCATGTATTCCCGGAGGTATTTTTCTATTCCCCGTGACTTGAGACCGCTCCCTTTTACTGTAATTCGGTTGTCATAACTGCGCAGGGCATAATTTTTCATCTTGTATGAGAAGATGGCCAGGTAGCGGCCGTCCAGTTCAACATCGATGCCGGCAGGCAAGGTTTGGGAAAGCTCATTTACCAGATCTTCTTCCTGTTCTGCCGAGGTAACGCCGTTAGGCGGGATAAAATATATCCCGTCAGTGTCAACCTCCACTGGTCGGGCTCCTTTCGCCTCCAGCCAGGAAAGCATGCTATGGATCGTTTCCCGCCCCAATCTTGTCACTTCAGCGGCAAGTGGCATATCGGAAAAATTGTGTATTGTTGTGCCGAGATAACCATAGAATGAGTTGATAAGGACCTTGAAGGTCTGTTGCAGGGCCTGATAATAATCATGGAGGGCCGGTGTTGACTCCGAGCGGGCGCGCTTTTTGGCCGCAAGCCGGAATTCCCGCAATTCCTTCAATAGCGGGAGGAAGAGGCCGAGGCTGTCCCCTGCAGGCCAGAGGCCGTAGACAAGCAACAAGGAAGGATAAAGAGAAGCCACATCGCAATGAACGATTGGACCGACCACTCCGCTAATAAAAACGTTATTGTATCCTCCCTCGAAACTACCACCTGCTGAGGGTTTGGGAATGGCAGTATCACGGCGCAGATATTCCCGGAGAAACAGGGCGTTGATTTTCGTGGCATTTCCCCTTATCACGCAGTTCTGGTATGAATAGGGAAACATCCTTGTCTGCAGGAAAACGGGATAGGACAGAAGCCGGGACAGGGAGAGGGTTTCCCGGACATCATCAAGATTGTATTTTTTCAGCGACTCGGGATCTTCAGTATAAGCAAGATTCAGTTTTTCCCGATCCAGATAGACACGGTCCGGCGCGGCCAGCCCGAAGTGAATGGCTGCCGCCTTCAGTCCGTAGCTCTCCATTTCACGTGAGCTGATATCGTAAATCTGCAGCAGAAAGTAGGTGTCGACGATATGACGGCCATAGATGTCCCAGCGCGGGTAGTCAATAATCCGTTCAGCAATGGTGAATCGTGATGAATGAACCCTTGGTTCGCTGCCGTCCCTCCCCCATCGCAGCTTGATCCCGTATCTGGCGGCCCGTGCCCTGATATATTCCAGATCAAAACGGAAAATATTGTGCCCCTCGATTACATCCGGGTCCCGTTCGCGGATAATCGACGTAAGGCGTGTCAGCATCTCCGCCTCTTCCATTTCATGACCGAACAGGACTTCTTTGTATCCGTCTTCATCCATGAGGGCTATTGAGGTGATTCGATCGTCCGGTCGCGCGGAATTGGAAAATTCGAAACTCTCGGCGCAGAATGTCTCGATGTCCAATGCGAGTCGCCTGAGGGAAGAGAACTCCATCCCCTTGAATAAGGTCTTGCCGGTTACAAGAAAATGCTGGTGCACCGGGTCGGAAATATATAGATAAGGGGCAATGGAATTTGACGGGTTTTTGCCGCTCTCTTTGGCGAGATGGTCCCTGGCCGTCAAGCACTCTCTCCAATCCCGAAACGAGGCCATTATGCGTAATTCTCCGTCGCCTTGCAGTTGTTTGAGGGTGATTTCGCCAGGGAACCCGGTCAAAAGGGCGGGGTCGGTGAGCAGGATAAATGGATGAAAAGGGTCGTCCTTGAATTTTACCCCTTCGGTATCGCGAATGAATAAGCGGATGAACCGTCCCGCCAGTTCAGCGGCGACTATCCCTTCGGTATGGTCCGAACCGAAGAGAATCTGGTTTTCCTCAAAACGAAGTTCTTCCATAAGACTACCAAGATAAGAATTAGATAATCAAAAACAAGCGGCGCGGTCCGCTGGACCGCGCCGCTAGAGATCCAGCAGATACACGTTTACTTTTTTGCATGTTTGGCCAGGTAGCCAGCCACCCCTTCAGCGGTCGGCTTCATCGCGTCGTCTCCCTCCTGCCAGTTGGCGGGACAGACCTGGTCGCCGTGGGTTTCCACGAACTGTAGGGCGTCAACCATGCGCAGGGCCTCGGCCACACTCCTCCCCAGTGGCAGATCGTTTATAAGGGCGTGACGGACGATACCCTTTGTGTCGATGAGAAAGAGGCCACGTAGCGCTACGCCGGCATTCTCGAAGAGGACCCCGTAATCCTTAGCGATCTCTTTTTTGAGATCGGCAACAAGGGGATACTGGATGTTGCCGATACCGCCCTGGTCCAGCGGGGTATTCTTCCAGGCAAGGTGGGTAAACTTGGAATCAACTGAGACGCCGATCACCTCGCAGTTTCTCGCCTTGAAATCCGCCAGTCTCTTGTCGAAGGCCAGAATCTCCGAGGGGCAGACAAAGGTGAAGTCCAAGGGGTAAAAGAATAGCACCACGTTCTTGCCGCGGAAACTGGATAGTTTGATGGTGCCGAAGCTGTTGTCGGGCATGACGGTATCTGCCGTGAAATCGGGGGCCTCCTTAGTGACCAGTGTACAATTGCACATGAATAATTATCTCCTTTTAACTTTATTTTTGGATATCATGTACAAATAGATACCAGCCATTAAACGGCTTGTCAATGGAAAAAGATAAAAATTATCTTTTTTATCTTTTGAGATAAATTTGCTTGGCCATCATCTTGCCGGTTGCGGTCATAAAGGTCTTCTTGATTATGCTTTCGACCTTTTCTTTCTCACTGAGATCGCACTCATCCCCTAGATTGACGAGCCAGTCTGCATCCCAGATAATCCTGAAGTTATCGCTATCCACTTCGCCTGGGGAATGATGGGAAGCGATGATCGCACAGACTTCGTTAATAAAAGGCTCTGCGTAGCCAAATCGAGCCAGGATTGCACGCGCCACAGGCGGGCCTTCGATCTCTTGTAGATTGCCCGTCGCCGATCCGTATTTGTGCTCAGCCTCGCGAATGCCGATATCGTGCAAAAGAGCGGTCGCAACCACCAGTTCCGGGTCCGCCGGTTCATCTTCCATGAGCCTGCAGGCAAACGAGGTAACTCTCAATGCATGATCAATTCTTTTTGCATCATTGCCGAAGTACTCCTCCATGGCTGCGCGGACTTGTGTAATACGGTCACCCATAATTTCCCTCCCAAACTGAATCTGAGAATCTGTGGTTCTTTATTGCTTCACTTCTCCGCTGATGGTTATCGTCACCTCGTGAAACGTGATATCTTTACCTGATGCCGCAAGGGCCTGGCGAGCGGCCATGACGATCCCGCCGCAGCAAGGGACCTCCATGCGAAGCACCGTAACGCTCCTGATGTTGTTAACGCGGAACAGTTCGGTCAGCTTCTCCTGATAAAAGCTATTGTCATCCAGCTTTGGACAGCCGATTACCACTGCCTTCCCCGTAAGGAAGTCTTTATGGAAATCCGCATAGGCGAATGGTACGCAGTCAGCAGTGATCAGCAGGTCTGCATCCTGAAAATAGGGGGCATTGACCGGTGTCAGATGGAGCTGGACCGGCCACTGGCGAAGCCTGCTCGGCTGCTTCACAGTGGCGGTAGGAGATGTCGGGGGGGGTATGAAGGAGAGGACCCGTGATCCCGGACAACCGCCATGATGGGCTTCGTGGTGGTCAAGCTCCAGATCGTGCCGATTTACCGCTGAAGTCGCAGCGGTTGTTTTTGCGAGGTGTTTGGCCACCACAGCCTCATCGAATTCGTCGGCTTCCCGCTCGATAACTGTGATGGCGTCCTGCGGGCACTCGCCGAGGCAGGCCCCCAGCCCGTCGCAGAGGCTGTCGGCAGCCAGCTGGGCCTTGCCGTCAACGATCTTTATGGCCCCTTCCGCGCAGGCGGGGACGCAAAGCCCGCAGCCGTTGCACTTCTCCTGATCGATCCGGACAATCTTTCTTATCATATTTAATGCTCCTTTTTATTATGTAATACATTAGGTTAGAAAGTCAAAATAGAAAGTGTCTGATATAATCCACTCTCCCCCGTAATATCATGCGCCGCCCGGAAAATGACATGATCTCCCTTATTCGAGCCCTATGCTCTTTGCCGTAACAGTGGATATGACATTTTTTGCAGGATGGTTTCGGCTCAAGTGGGCAATTGCGCAGCTTCTCCATGGCATACACCAGCAGCTCCGCGCATTCACGGCAAAGGAGGATTTTCCTCCCGGAAATTTCCCGCACTTCATCATTTGCCTCAAACCGGGTATCATGCTTTGCCCCGCAATAGACCCAGACAATGTTTATCAGGAGTTTCAGTTCCTTTTTCTCTGCTTTGGTGAATTGTTCCATGCATGCATTCTGGATGAAAAAGTGGAAGAGAGACATGACACAGGTCAAAAAAATCGTTTTCCATCCCCACTTTGCTTTTCCTCGCAGATATGCTACGTTACAGATAATGAAACATGTCAAACCTCATATCATACCGCGTCCGGAGCATACCATCTCCCGCAGCCGCTTAAGTTCCAACGCCGTCCAGGTGCTTTACCGCCTGAAAAGAGAGGGGTTCACTGCGTATCTGGTGGGGGGATGCGTGCGCGACCTGCTGCTGGGCCGGGAGCCCAAGGACTTCGATGTGGTCACCGACGCCACTCCGGGACAGATCAAGCGGCTGTTCCGCAATTGCCGTCTTGTCGGCCGGCGATTCCGGCTCGCGCATATCCATTTCTCCGATGAAATTATTGAAGTTTCAACCTTCCGAGCCGCGGAACCCGATGAATCCGCAGAAGAGGAGCTTCTTCCCATTACAGCATCAACTCCCGATTCCGCAACGCATAAAACCGTAAGACCTCCGCGTCACCTGAAAGACGAGGAGGGAATGGTTCTCCGTGACAACATCTTCGGGACCCCGGAGCAGGATGCCCTGCGCCGCGATTTCACGGTAAACTCCTTATTGTACGATATAGGTAATTTTTCCATAATTGACTACACCGGAGGGATGGATGATCTAAAGCGCGGGGTTATACGTACTATCGGCGATCCTGCAGTGAGATTCACCGAAGACCCGGTACGGATGCTCCGCGTGGCCCGCTTTGCCGCAATGCTTGGCTTTACGATCGACGAAGCAACATGGAACGCGCTTGCCGAACATAGCGCCGCCATCACTAGGTCCACTCCCCCCCGGCTCTATGAAGAAGTCCTCAAGCTTTTTCTTTGCGGGGAAGGGGAAAAAGGGTATCAGCTGCTGCGCCGAAGCGGATTGTTTAAAGCGCTCTTCCCCGGTTTCAACGAGTGGTTGAGCATGGAGTCGGATGGTTTCCCCCATGTCAGGATAGGACATGCCCTCGATTGGATTGACCGGCGGATCAGGGCAGGGGGAAAAGTCTCGCCCCAACTCCTACTCGCTCTCATGTTTGGTGAGTACCTGGAAGAAAAGGGAGAAGCTTTCCGATGCGCCGGGCACCCGTTACAGCAGAGCCTGGACATGGCAATTGCGGGGTTTCTCGGCGAACTTGCCGGCGTCATACTCATACCATACAAGGTCGGCATGCAACTCCGTGAGATCCTCTCTTCTCAGCACCGTTTCCGCAAGACGCCTGGGAAGCGCCCTCTTGCTTTCATCGTCAAGCCTTCATTCACAGAGGCTATGGATTACCTAAGCTTTGTTTGCGCAACCACCGGAGAAGGGATAGAGTCACTTCGCTGGTGGGAACATTTTGTCATGGGAAACCCATTGCCTTCAAAAGACAAAATGGAAAAGAAAAAGGATTACATGACTTCCGTCATTCCGGCAAAACGGAGCCGGCGCAGACGCCGACCCAAAAAGGTGCCTCCGCAACAATCCCCTTGAATCGCCGGTTTGCGTGAGCTATATTATAACTTTAATAATATGACTCAAGGAGTATTACAAACTATGGAATACGTCTCTTTCACTATCGCCGCGGGAATCGGCAATACCCCGCTGGTTGAGCTTACGAAGATCAATCCGAATCCTCATGTGCGGATACTTGCCAAACTTGAGGGGAACAACCCCGGTGGTTCGGTCAAGGACCGGCCGGCCCTCTACATGCTCACTAAGGCCGAGGAGAGCGGCGTTTTGACCCGTGAGAAGATAATTCTGGAGCCAACTTCCGGCAATACCGGGATTGCCCTGGCCATGCTCGGGACCGCAAAGGGGTATCGGGTCAAGCTGGTCATGCCCGCCTGTGTCAGCGTTGAACGGCGCAGCGTCCTCGAAGCTTACGGCGCAGAGGTGGTCCTCTCTCCTTCCGAGGAGGCAACCGATGGGGCGATCCGGCTGGCACACAAAATACTCGACGAAGAACCGGAGAAATATTTCATGCCGAACCAATATGCAAACCCGAACAATGTACTTGCCCACTATGAAACTACCGGCCCCGAAATCTTGCGCCAGACCGAAGGCCAGGTTGACGTTTTTGTCGCCGGCATGGGGACTTCCGGGACCCTGATGGGGGTCAGCAGGTTTTTCCGAGAGCAAAAGCCTGGGGTAAGGATCGTCGGTATAGAGCCGAAACTTGGCCACAAGGTGCAAGGTCTTAAAAACATGAAGGAAGCTATCGTCCCGGAGATTTACCGGGAGGAGGAACTGGACGAGAAGATAATCATAGATGACGAACTTGCGTTCGCCATCGCCCGGGATCTTGCCGCCCGTGAAGGGCTGTTTGTCGGCATGTCCAGCGGCGCGGCCGTGGCGGGGGCACTGCAGGTGGCAGCCGGAATGGAAAAGGGGACTATCGTAACTCTTCTGCCAGACAGGGGTGACCGCTACCTGAGCACGACCCTCTTCCGTTCGGTCTGCGCCTGCTGCCCGCCGTAATACACCAACAGAAAAGTTATTGCCGTAGCATGTAAAAAAGCCCTTCCGTCTTTGAACGGAAGGGCTTTTTAGTTGTGGATCTTGAATCTCTTTAAATCCAGATGCTTCTAGAAGAAGTAGTAAGCTGCTAAACGGGCAATGTTGGCTGTACCGGTTCCGGAGGTCCCTGGTGAATTAATCCCGTACTGGGTATCGAGGTTCTCGTATTCTGCAGCAACCCGTACCGCTGCGTTCAGATCATATGCCACGTTGGCAAAGACGATTGAATCATATTTCTGGAAATTTTCGTTAAGACGATAGTTGCTGTAATTATAGGCATTCCTACGCCCGTATCCGGCGGTAATACCGAGATCCTGAATCGGGTAGAAGATCAGTTGAGCGCCAAGGCCATACCCCTTTGCCGCGTCGTAATTTGCCGCTGGGCCGACGAAAGCAGCAGCAGTGGCTGTGTTAAAGGCCATATTTTCCGCCATGTAGACCTGAGCTTCAAGTGAAAGGGTCATGGCGCGGCTCTTGCCGTCGACAGACCTGAGGACTGGTACGAAGGTGTAGAAGCCGTAACCATAAGAATCTACATGTTTGGTGGGGTTGGTGGCGCTTGTCACCTTCTGGCTTCCGAATAGACCGAATACGCCGGCCGTCAGGGAGTTCATGGACATGCCGTAGAACCCTGGCGCCACACCAAGAGCCTTGCTGACGAACATCGCCTGGCCCGCCACATTTACCGCCATCCCGACGTTAGCTGAAGTAGCAGCGGCGGGAGAAGCAACCGCGCTGGTAGTGTTGCCGGTGCCTGCCGTACCTGTGGTAGCTGCTTGGTTATTGTTGCCGTCCTGGTTGGGGTCCTGCAGGCTGAGGGTAAACTTCAATCCATTATCATCATTGAAGTTGACCTTCTGGGTCAGCCTGATCTGGGGGACTCGCGGGTTGTTAGGGGTACCGAAGGACGCAGCCTGACGGAAGTCGACGGTAGACATAACCATCGGCCCAAAGGTATCCCAGTACTGGCCAAACAGCACCTGGGTGTTGGTCCAGTCGAGGGAGCCGTAGGCCAGGCGCATTCTCATCTGCGGGCTTTCGGCGGCCGCGGATGGATCACCATAGAAGTCCGCTTCGATCAAGGCATTGGTCTTGGCGCCGAGGAAAGTCGGGCCTGCCACCTTGAACCACAGTCTGGACTGACGGGCGGTGAAGATCGACTGGTCCGCCTGACCCTGTTGGGACGAGGTCTTGGGGATGGCGCCGCTGCCGGGGGCAAGCGAGCCGCTGTTACCAAGATTGACCGAGTTGTAAGCGTAGTCGAGCTTTACAAATCCGCCAATGGAGAGGTTGAACTTGCTTGTGACCGGATTGGCCATTTTCCCGTAAAAACCTGGCGCCACCTCGCAGGAAGGCTGGTAATCGCAGTTGTAGGCGGGGGCCTGGGTCTCTACCTGCGGGATTTCCACCGCCATGGCCGGGGCCGTCAAGAGCAATCCAGCGGCCAACATACTTAATACTTTTTTCATTTCTTTCCTCCTTTGTTCATGTGGATTTGAACTTCAGACAATAATCAAATTGTGTTTCCGTCCCAATGATACCAACTCACATTATTAATTAAATAAGCGTCTGCTTATGATCAACCTATCTATTCAATTGAAACCACGTCCGTTGCTTGAATTCCCTGTCCCTCCCGGATAATGCCGAATGAACCATTAGGGCCGACGAAACCTTGTACTTGAAGCGTCCCGACCTGTTCGCCAGGGGCAAAACCTAGACCTTTCATGAACTTGCCGCTGCGATAAATCTTGAGGACTTGGCCTATACGTAGACCTGATTCTTTGCCGGCGGCCATATAGGCCCTGTTTCCTTCCACCGCGGTTATCCGGCCATACCAGGGAAGCAGCGCCACAAGCTCCCGGATTTTTCCCGTGAACGTTCCCAGTGCCGCTTCAGCGGCGGCTTTGTCAGACTGATCCGTACCGGCGTTTGGAGCGATGGTAGCATCGAACCTGCGCAGTTGACCGCCGGCCATGGCGTCGTATACCTCGGCGTAAACCGGCTTGCCGGAGGCAACACCCTCGGGGGCTGATATGTAGATGGCCAGGTTAACCCCGTATTCCTGCTGTAGCCGCCTGGCAAACGCGGCTTTTTCCTCCTCATTGGCAAATGTGGAATTCTGAAAGAGTATAGCAGTCTGATCCGGTTCAAGCATGTTCCAGATCGGAGTGTACCGCATATGTTCGTATAACGGCTGAACCAGGCCGTTCTGCCCGATCTCCAGAAGGGCGATCCGGTTCTTTACCGCTGAAGCCGGTTCCGCGGCTGCCGGTACCCGACCGGCAAAAGGCTGTGGCGACAAAGCGGCAGTACCTGCCGTTTGCTGGTTTGCCGGGACCGGCACGAATGGCGCCGCGGCGGACGGAACCGGATGTTGTTCCGGAACACTCGTCTGTGCCTGTTTGGAAGAGCCGCCGAAACTTTGGATGACTTTGTCGGTCCCCATTTTCACAAGTTCGCCGCCACGGGGGATCCCTTTTTCCACGTAGTCTCTAGGCACCATAATTTTTGCCGGGGCATCGGGGGACATGGTGGCTGCGGGATTGTCAATCTCCACATAGTCGGAGGATGAACCGGTCGTCGCCCTGTTGCCTGCACAGGAGGCAAGAATAAGGGAGGCGGAAAAGATGAAGGATTTCAGCAAACGCAAATGAGACTCCAAAAAACTCGGTTTAAAAAAGGTGAATTAGGTTTATAGATTTTGTAACAAAAGTCAAGACATATTTTTCACTTATGCGCCACCGTTTGATGATTATGCTAGAATTTACAACACATTAGCCGGTTGGAAAAAATTAATCATGTTGTATAGGCAGGTTACATCGATGTGTGGATGAAAAAGCAGTCTTCCGGGTCACGACATTCAGGGGAACTTTCTTCTCAACGTGACATTCGCTGGACTTTCACTCCATTC